>Ga0247758_1000127_pt1 | contig 60109 bp, 61 predicted proteins | sample UWRJL156409C4_FD_180950 | JGI IMG/M metagenome (GOLD analysis project Ga0247758, IMG submission 180950) | Plant litter microbial communities from Arlington Agricultural Research Station in Wisconsin, United States - UWRJ-L156-409C-4 | ecosystem: Environmental > Terrestrial > Plant litter >... | reverse complement strand
ATTCCACCCGCCGCCCACCTCGGCACCATCACCTCCTTCACCTCAGCCGCAGCCCACTGCCCGCTCTGCCGCGCCCTCCTCGCCACACTCCTTGCCCAAGCCGACGAAAACAAACTCTACCCACTACTTGACAACGACGCAGTGGAGGTTGCGTACATACTATTCCTAGGCCTCTGGGAGATTACGTGTATGGCGGCGCGTCCTTCCTCTGGAAGTCACTTTGATATGGGGGCGCAGAAGACTCTGGCTTGTTTGAGGGTTATCCGGCATGTTGACTGTTCGCCGGGGAGGAAAGATGGGAATGGGGATGGGGATGGGGATGGGGACGAGGACGGGGCGGTCTTGCAGGAGGAGGAGATGCTGGCGTTTGTGCCGGTGGGGGGCAGTGAAGGGCTGCAGTTGGACGTGGAGCGGATCGGCAGGTGGGTGGCGTATTGTGATAACCATCACCGCGGGAGTTGCTTTAGGATTGAAGATCCGTGGTGGATGATGGACACGCCGGGGAGATTGTTATTCGTTGATGTGGAGGAGGAATGTGTGACTTTGCAGCCGGGCACGAGCGATTACCTCACCCTTAGTTATGTGTGGGGCCCCGATCTGTCGCCGCTTGTGGCGATGAAAGCGAATATCGAAGGATTATGCGAGGCACACTCCTTGGCCGAGTCTTCACCTCTAGGTACGCGTCTGCCTCGAACGATCCGAGATGCGATGGAGGTGACTCGCAGACTGGGTTATCGGTTTCTCTGGGTCGATAGGCTGTGTATCGTCCAAGATGACGAGGCCACCAAACCGGCTCATCTGGCTTCGATGGCGGCTATTTACGGCAACTCTTCTATCACCATCATTGCAGACAACGTGGGCGACGACGAAGGCCTGCCAGGGGTTGGGTGACACAACTCAGCGTCGCGCCGTCCGTTTAACGTACTTTCTCTCCCAGGGGGTGTCCGCCTCGTGGTCGACGACCCTGAACCCCTGGGAATACAAGCCGGGCCGGAAGAAAAGACCTTTCAAAGCCGTGGATGAACTCTCCAGGAAGAGATGCTTTCCAATCGAATACTCAAGTTCAACCGCCAAGAAGTCAAATGGATGTGCCGCAAGTCGAGATTCCGAGAAGTCCTCAGCGATAAGCGCCAGGTCAGCGACAACCGGAAGGCCTCCATCGAGATCCAACTCTTCCAGCCAAAGCCAGACATCATGACATACGGCCATCTCGCCAGGGACTACACCGGCCGGTTTCTGAGCTACGACTCCGACGCCGTGCATGTATTCGCCGCTATCATCAGTGCCTACAGCCGATCCATGAAGGGCGGGATGCTGTACGGCCTTCTGGAGGTGTTCCTCGAAGCCGCTTTGCTCTGGCAGCCCCACGAGCCCCTTCGTCAGAGACATCCCTATACGGCTCCGTCTTGGTCGTTTCTTGGCTGGCAGGGCCCCCAATCTCAGCATCCGAGCCTAGAGCGAGCTGTACAACAACACCGGCAGTAACAAACACCGCCGAGATGTCTATTTCAACTCCGTGGTGCGCATCTTGTAGTGCGTTGACTTCCACAAGACAGACGAGCAAACCGGGGAGCGGACCCTCATCAGAAGCTCATACCACGACAAAGTGAACATCGCCAAGAGGAAAGACATCTCTGGCCACCACTATCACAGAGTCCTGATCCCTCGCGAACTGTATCAACCCGACACTCGGTCATGGTCGCCTACCCTGGCACTTCGCACGCAGCTGTGCAGCATCACCTCCGGAGCAACCCTCCCCCCAGACACCCACGAAAGCCTATGTAAAGACGTCTCTTTGGTCGACAGCAAGGGTTCCGTCATCGGCGCCCTCCACACCAATAACATTGCCACCACCACCCCGGGCATAGCGCTGCCTTTCGTGGTCATTTCACGCGGCATCATCACCTTGGGGCGTCCGCATACATGGGAAATGCCTGAGATGAGCGTGTTTCATGCTGACTGTGGACCGGCGTGCTTTGGGTCGTCGTGCCGAGCGGAGGCGCGGTATGTACCGTATGACTTTTACAACGTGATGTGGATTCGCTGGGTGGACGGGATTGCGTACCGCGAGGGAATTGGGAGGGTGTTGAGGAGTGCGTGGGAGGGGGAGGCCGGAGGAGGTTGAGGTTGCGTTGGGATAGGGGAAACAGGGGACATAACAACATACTAGCTTGACAACATTCCAGTCGTCCCGAATCCCTTTCTGTTTTCCCCTCTTATCCCCATCGCTCGTCCTCGGAAGGGACAAGAAAGATCAACTAGTGCGATAAATCACGGGAGTTTGAGGCCCGTATGACATGCGCACTGATTATTCAAAGCAACACTGTCGGCCGTCACTCTCTCACCCAGCCTAGCCCAACGCAGCAACACGCATCCTACAGCAACCATAACACGCCCTCATGACGGATGCTCCCCCATCCTCGAACCCACCCTCGTCCCCGCGGGCATCCTATGCTCCCCGCCCCCGCCCCACGAGGGCGCATACCCACTCGGCGATGGCCCCGATAGATGCACTCGCTCCGGCTCCTCACGCTGGAAGAACGTCAATGGGAGTATCACGCAGGGCACCGAAGCCCTCAGTAATTCAATGCCCTCGAGTTCGTGCCGCGAGATATAGCCTCTGGGTGTCCCGCGTCCGCTGTCTGTTCTGCTAGGATAAGGCGCCATGCCTCTGGGAAAGTCTCCGCCCATTCCCACTGGGCGGAGGGCCCGCACCCGTGGGGGAAAGCCTTGTATCTTTGCGGGATCAACGTCGCGGTTCAATATTGGGGGCGATTTGTGGAAGTCGCTATGGTGTCCCTGAAGGTGCTGTGCGTTGTGCTGGTGCATTTGTTCGGTTTCGTCGTGGTCTTCGAGGTGAGCGTGGTGGTTTGGGGGTGGAGTTGGAGCCATCACGGACTGAGGAGGGGAATATGGAGCCTTGGGCGCTCTCATGGTTTGGTACAGGGGTGATGGGGCTGCCCCCGTGTCTTCTGATACAAAGGGAGACGGGGCGGTCTCGACGTGCATGTAGTGGAAAGCTTTGAACTCGTCTGAGCCGTGCTGCCTGGGCTCGGTGGGGTACTGCGTTGGCACTAGTTGCTGGAGATCGTCGAGGTGGCTGGGGACGTCGTGTCCTTGAACGAGGACCCAATTAGGGCGGTCGGTTGTGGGTGACTGAACCGCCGTTTCTGGTGCCAGGCTCCTGGTGGGATTCTGTGCCTCGGGATGGCGGCGAATGGCCTCTGACCAATCCTGCTTCTGTGGAGTGCTATATTGACTCTCAGCAGAGAAAGATCGAGAAATCGCAGTGTCTTTCCCCCCATCCTGCAGGTCTCTGCTCAAGGAAATGACTGTTTCCTCTTCTTCAAAGTCCAGCAAGTCCCCTATTTCGCTCGCTTCGACCACGGAGTAGCTGGAAGGCTTCTTCGTGGGGAAGCCGGCATACCCGCTGTCCCTGCTGTCGGTAACCGAGCTGACGTGAATTGTCGAAAGACGCTCGCCGAGTTGATGTTCTGAAAGCTCGTGCTCGCGATAGCTTGTCCGAGGAGTGGATAGGTCGGAATCGCGACCACAACCTGATAGACCATCTGATCTAGACTCATCTCTGACAGACGCGCTGCGACTGTTGAACCTGAACTCGGGGGACGCTTGCCGTGGGGTGCGATAGGGTTCGGGAGCTGGGCCGGGGTCGTTCACTGGGGTCCGCAAAGGGATCAGGCACTTTTGGAATGGTCTGCGCGGCATCGGCGATTCGTGATCCAGTATATGGGAGTTCACTGCGGAGCGTTGCGACATGTAGTGGAGGGGAGGAGTTGCTTCTGCCATCCAGTGCGGCGGACGGGCATCAACTGGAGTCTGGCGGGTTTGCTCGTCTGGGTGTCTGGCGTAAGTTGGTTGTACCCGGAACCCCTCGGGGAACTGGCTGTATCGCCGCTCGTGTCGAATCTGAGGCACCTCGGGATGTTCTGTCAGGTAATCGAGCGCATTGGTGCTGCTTGATTCAATGAATGGCGTGCGCTCCGGCCTTCCATCTCCTACCGCAGGCACGTGCACCGCTGACTTGGGAGACTGCAATCCCAAAGCCGCTACCTTTCTCTCCAACTCCTCCAATTTCTGCTTGTTCAGTTGCTCCTCGGCCCTCATTCGGTTTCTTTCCTCGTTTATCTCCGCCGATCTCTTCTCCTCGGCCGTTCGATCTGCCTCTTCTTGCAGTCTCTTACGCTCTGCCTCGGCCGCTTGATCAGCTTCAAACTTTCGTCTTGCATCCTCCTCCCCTTGTTTCCTGGCTTCCTCGTACATCTGTTGTCGCTGTTCCTCGTCCAGTTTTTTTTTCTCAAGCTCTTCCTGTGCTAACTTCATCGCTTCCTGCTTCATTTGCTCCAGCTTTTGCGCATCGTCCTGCTGCTGCTCCTGCTTCGCGAACCAGCTCTTAAAGCTCTCCACTTGCGCTTTCAGGGCTTCGAACTCGGGGTCTGGTTTCTTCTCCGCCGTAGCGGCAGCAGGTTGTTCCATCGGCTGTTGGATAATGGGAGGGCCGGGGTGGTAAAGCGCGCCGTAGCCATGTGTCGGAGGCTGGAGCTGGCCATGGTACGCGGAATAGGGCGCTACGGGGCGCCCGAGATACCCCGAGCCGCCACCGGACCCATAGGAAATGCCGAGCGAGTTTGGGCCATAAATCGGGCCGGCGGGAGGGTACTGGTGGAAGTCGTTGGAGTATGGCTTGTAGGAATCGTGTTGATGGGGAACCACCGAGGCCGCAGGGTCGGCGGGAGAACCGACAGTACCGCGCGTGTAGGGTGGCATCGCGGCGCCAAGCTCGCTGCCAAATGCTAGCGAAGGCTGTGTAACTTTCTTGTGCGAGTGCCGTGTCATATCTGGGCGGCGCCGCTCCTGTGAGCGGGCGCGTTTCTCCGGGGTGGGCATGGAAGGCCGGGCGCGAGGCGGAGGGGGACGGAGGGAATAAGAAGCTGGAGCAAGCGGGGCTTCCTGGAGAGCTGCTGGGGTGGAGGGAGGGTTCAACGACCCCCAATCGCTATTGCTATCCCAACCGGCGTCGGACGACGAAGTTGCTTGGTCTTCTGAGTTTGGGCCCTTGCCTTCGACGAGGGGAGAGCTTCTCGGCATTACCAGACGACGAAGAGTGTTTCCTGTCTCGTAGGCGGATGGAGGCTGTGGCAATGTTCGAGATTGGCGGGGAGCGTCGAGGGTTTGGGAGACCGCCCCTCGTTGTCCTGGCTGCATGTCTCCAATTAGTAACCAAGGTAGGTAGGTAGTAGCCGGCCTGCAAGCCTCCCAAGACGGACTCGACTCTACCCCGCGCCGTGATGTGTCGCTGGGAACATTGAGCTTGGGGGGCTGGGGACGGCGCCTGCGCGGCAGGCACGCACCAAGCAAACCACAAAGTCCTCGCAGGAATATATCCCGCGCTCAGGTCTCCATGGAGGTAGTTCAGAGTGGTGTGGCCGCTTGTCATGCAGATTTCGGCTGCAACTCGGCCATCACTCGAATTGTGATACAGGCCATTGGTTTCTCGTCAGTGGCCTCGTTTGTGGTGTAACCAGTGGTGGAGGTTTGGCCCTATCAGCACCGTCTTGGTATGCGGCCGGATTATGCGGCCAGTTCAGCTCCCACACAAATTCGGGGCTGGCTCGGAGCCGAAGAGCGGATCTGAGGCTCTACTGTTTGCTGGAACAGACAGAGAGCAAAGTTGGGGCAAGCCAGGTTTCCCGTGACTACCCCACCTGCACCTTGCACCTGCATGGATCCTGAATGTTCAACGAACCGCTCCTTCCCTTCGGAGCAGGCCTGCAGTTCGACCCGCTGGCAACAAACATTTGTGGAAATTTTGAGTCGGCGATCGTTCTCCCCCGCCAAATAGGAAGAAGACGTTCAACCGAGCGCAACAATTGCTAGAGTTGTGAATCCATTTTAGCATGGCTAGCTTGACGGTTGGGAACCATGGCGACGGCCCGCAGACATCGCATTCCGGGAGTGGTGGCCAGAGTGTCAACAGCGGCACCGGATTTATCTCGACTGGGATGAATTATCACATCGCCAATCTTTCCAGCATGTCCAAACCAAACCCCGGGGTCCTCATTCCCCGTCACTGACATCCTCCCTTTATCAGTTAGCTCACCCGACCCTCAGGGTGTGATCAAAGCAATATTTGGCAAGTTGGGAAGAATTCAACCATTAATATTTCTTCGATCAAGCTCGGATTGCTAACCAATGGCTCAGGCAGCTCGAATCCTGTGAATACTGAGCCGGAACCAGCAAGTAAGTTGCGTAACCAATATTTGGCGCTTTACGGCCCGCGGTATTGACCATTTCATTGTTAAGCTGCCGAGATTTTGCTTTGGTTAGAATCGTTGTCACCTGTCGGGTTCTCTAACCGGCGGGTCTCCTTTTTGAAGCAGCGAGTGCCTGGATCTGGGCAGTGGCTGCTGGACGACCCTGTATTTGGGTCATGGAAAGGCGGCCAGCAACCAAGGACTCTGTGGCTCGATGGAAAAAGTAAGTACGCCCGCCGTGCATTACCTGATACCGTAGGGCGTCTGTTCATACCTGTTATAACCTACAGTCGGCGGTGGGAAGAGCGTACTTGCGTAAGCCCCCAAATCTAGCTTTCGGCGAAGTTGAAACTTGAACCCGAAAACACTAACCAAAACAAGAGCCACCATCACGGGCCATCTCTGGCATGAGATCAGCCACACAAGAGACACCAAGGCCCTTGTGTACATTTGTTTTGGTCTCACAGATGCAGAAGAAGGCCTTACCATGCAGACAATCTTTGCCGACGTTTTGATCCAACTACGCCGCTCGACCACCCAGTTCTCAGCGCAAGTAATACAAACATTCAAAAGCTCCCGGTCCCCCGGGTCTCAGCCAGACTTGGAAGAACTTGTCTGTCTTGAAATGAAAAGCTTCGCTGCCGTTTTCTTCGTCGTCGATGCTCTCGATAGTTGTTCTGATGATGCCGACACTGGCATAAGGGAGCATATGATCAGCTTCATCAAGCGGCTCCCCAACAACTGCAGAACGCTGGTGACCTCCAGGTCCGGCACATCGACATGGATGGACCGGCACTTTGAGGGAACACCAAAAATCAACGTCGAAGCGAAACCTGCCGACGTCAAACTCTACATCGATAGCCGGATCAACAAGAGCTCAAATTTCCTGGATCGAGTGAAAGAGGGAAAGGGGGGAGAGATGTCCCTCCAGGAAGAGATCTACAGCACAGTCATCGACAAGGCTCAAGGGATGTATGCTAAACCTTTACCCCAGGACAAGGAGGCATAATGGGTAGAACTACTGACACTCTGTCGCTTATTCCAGCTTCCTACTCACTCAAATGCACATGAACCACCTTTTACCAGCTGGTCAAGGTACAGTAGGTGATATCCGAGCAGCTCTCAAAAGACTGCCCACAGGCCGAACAGAGACATTCGACACTGCCCTGAAGCGAATCTGGAAGCAAAGCGAGATCCACAAGAGCTGGGCTAAGCACGCTATTTCTTGGGTACTCTCCGCTCAGCGCCCCCTGACGGTCAACGAGGTATGCCATGCTTTTGCCGTGGATTGGAAAAGGGATTCATTTGATCCGGAACGCGTACCGGGGCAAGACAATCTCATATCCAAATGCGCTGGCCTCATTGTCGCAGACCAGGACGACCGAAACATACGAACGCTCCGCCCAGTACACGATTCCGTCGTCTCCTCCTTCGAGGAATCCGAACTGATACCCTCACCCAGCCAGCGCCACCTCGACATGGCCCTTCGGTGCATCGTCTACCTCCGGAACCTCCCCTCCTCAACCACCCCCATCCCCGAGCGCATCTCCAAACTCCCCCTGATCAAATACGCCGCCATCCACTGGTTCTACCACGCCACACACCGCGACGTCGAACGAAGCGACACCCTCCAAAGCTACATCATCAACTTCCTCCTCGACACCCCCCGACTTTCCGCCTCATTCCAAGTCCGCGACAAAAACTTCCCCACCTCCATCACCGGCCTCCACGCCGCCGCCTTCTTCGACATGCCCTCCTGGGCCGAGAAAATCCTCTCCTCCACATCCACCCAACCCCCAGCCGCCGAGCTCATTAACGCCCCCTGCAGCGACAAGCAAACCCCTCTCCACTGGGCAGCCCGCCGCGCTCGCTGCGCCCTCGCCTCCCTCCTGATCACGCGCTACTCCGCCGACGTCAACGCCCTCGACCAATACAGCCAAACCCCACTCCACCTCGCCGTAGAAGGCAACCACTCCGACATGGTGCATCTCCTCTTGCAGCACAAAGCCAACCCCTCCTCGCGAAGCCGCGGCCTCACGCCCTTCGCCTACGCCATCAAGAACGGCCTGTGCGCGGCGGCGCGCGCCCTGGCGGAGAACAAGGTCGAGCTCGACGCCGAGGACAACAAATACGGCACGCCGCTGACGTGGGCGATGGACTACATGAACCTGGAGATCATGGAACTGCTGCTGCAGAATGGCTGGGATGTCAACTGGCAGAACAGCAAGGGGTGGACTGCGCTGCGGCGCGCGGCGCAGCACGGCAGCGAGGCGATGGTGAAGCTGCTGCTAGGGCACAAGGCAAAAGTCGACTTATGCGACCAGTCGACGCGCACGCCGCTGCGGTGGGCGGTGCTGTACGGGCACAGGGCGATCGTGCAGATACTACTAGAGCACGGCGCGGATGTGGACTCTGTGTGCAAGGACGGGGAGACGCCGCTGATGCAGGCCACGATCCGCGGGGATGCGGCGATTGTGTGGCTTCTTGTGGAGAGGGGGGCGAGTTTGGACCTGCAGATGAAGGATGGGTTGACGGCGTTGCATTTGGCGGTCCGGCATGGGTACAAGCAGATCGCGTGGCTGCTGATCGAACGGGGTGTGCGGGTAGATTTGCAGGACACAGAGGGGAGGACCGCGATGCATTTGGCGATATGTGCTGGGGACGATGGTGGGTTTGTGTGGTACCTTGTTGAGAAGGGCGCAGATTACCGCATAGCGGATAAACAGGGCTGCGATGGGCTACTGCTCGCTACGCAGATGGGGCGGCGGAAGGTGTTTCAGTTCCTCTTGGGGCAGGGGGCGCAGGGGGGTCGACAGGATAAGAAGGGGATGACGGCGCTGCACCATGCCGTCCAGAGAGGTGATGTGGAGATGGTTCGCGGGTTGGTGGCGGGAGGGAAGAGTCTGGTCGATACGCAAGAGGAAAACGGGAATTCGGCGCTCCATTTTGCGTCGGGCAAGGGGCGCCACCTGATGGTTGAGATGTTGGTGGAGGCGGGCGCGAACGTCAACCTCTGCAATAAGGACGGCGCTACAGCTCTCCATCTAGCCATGATAGGAGAAGGCCAGGCTACGGGAGATACGCAAGAAGCCGTCGCGATTATGCGGAAGCTGATCGCTGCGAAAGCTGACCTAAACATTCAGGATAACTGGAAGAGGACAGCACTGATGTATGCCGCGCGCCGCGGGGCACAAATCGCCACGTTACAGTTGATACAGCCTGGGATTGATGCTGACAAGAGCCTCCAGGATAAAGACGAGTGGACGGCTCAGGACCATGCTGCCAATGGGAAGCATGAGTGGGTTGTCAAGATGCTTTCGAACGAGCGGGTTGTTAAGATGCTTTCGGATGCTAATCTCGGTCATGTTAGGCATTGAGGGGGTGAATGACCTGGAACACCCATGGTGTGACTGACATGCAGTTTCAGGGTGCTGTGTTCGGTTCGGTTGGTGTCGTGCGAGTTTATCACCATGACAGGTATTTCATTACGGCCATGTTACCACTACTTCAATGTTATGTATTACCGAAACAAATCCTCAAGCGCCCCTCAAAATTCCCCAAGTCCTGTATTTAAAAAATAGCCCCAAGTAGCACCAAAAGGGAAACGAGATGTACAATGCTGCGAGAGTTCCCGCCAAAAAATCATGACCAAAACCCATCATATAGAAGACAAGGCTTGAAGTGTGGTGTCATATCCTACATTGTCCTCACGGCCATGGGCTCCAAGGCGGAGGCGACCCTGGTCGCGAATTCTTCCAGCCGCCTGTGCTGATAAAAGAGTGGGGCGTTCCAGGGGTCGGTGAGGACGGTGTGGTCCCTAGCGACGGGAAGCTGAACGCCCCAGTAAACGTCCCGTGAAACTGCGGTGCCCCTGAGGTATTGATGAACTGGTCCCCTGTCCCACTGTGGATGTTCTGTGAAGCCCCCCCATAGTTTGAAATTGATAGTCTCGGAGAGTAATCTGTCCTTCTCAGGGCCATGGGCACGGGACCTTGCTCGATGGTCTCGGTAAAGTCTGCGATTTTCCCCCGCGCGTAGGGGTTGAGCGCGTGGCTTCCGGCCATGAGCTGGATGTCGTCGATAATCCCTTGCATCAACCCATCAATCTTCTTGCCTTTGCCTAGCGAGTGCAGCGCTGTCGCAACCCGTCTCGGCGTTGAATCTCCAGGCTTCGGCGCCATGGACCGGAATATCTTCTGCAGTGAAAGGGCTTTCTTCTCGCAGCTGTCGAGAACGAGCATCATCGAGGCGGAGGAATCTTTGTCTGTGGAGTTGAGCTTGATGCCGTCCCGGGCGGTTCGGAGTGTGTCTAGCACAAGTGGGAGTCGTTGCGCGACGGTGTGGAAACTGGATGGAAGGCCTGCTGCGTCCTTGACGGCGCCGTAGACCTTCACGGCCGTGTCGAGGATAGCGACGATACCGGAGATCGCGCCGATGAGCTCTACCCCGGACATGGCGCGAGGCTCCCGCCAGTTAAGCCAGGATCCTTATTCGGACGCTTGGAAGTGGTTTGTTGAAAAATCCCGCGTGCAGATGCCAAGAACGGCTGAAAAAGGTGTGACCGAAAAGGATGTGACGGGGACGCATATTATCGAGGTTTGAGCCCAGGCCGCAAAAAAAGAGGCGGAGACCCGTCTTTGTTATGCAGATGGCGCAGTTTACCTGGCCAATACATGGCGGCGCTGTGGGACGCAGCCAGCATGTTCTGTGTGGCGACGTGCATGCATACCTGCCTGTCGCCTCGCTACAAGTGGTTGCCCTCTCACTCGCATGTCTTTCGGCCTCTGTGTTGGCCACTGGCGCACCAAAGCGACTTGGTGGTCCGAGTTGCCGAAGTCGCTGACCTCCATTTCCCATTTTCGGCACGGCACGGCCCCGCTCCTCACTGGCGGAGGAGTTGGGGTTGGGCTCCCATGAGGAAGCGAGAGGGGCAACTCGGGTTCCAACCCGATAACAGCTGTCAGTAGGATTTGACTGGAGGCTGCGGGGCGGTGACCACTTTAAAGGGGCGGTTTCTCCGCCGTTGTGGGGCGCTTTAGTTCGACAACGTCTATTAAGTTTTCCAGTCTGTCGGTACTGACTGGGTTGACCAGCGAGGCTCCCCGCTCGTTCACAATGCCAAGCCTCGAGGCAACCTCGGCCATACTCGCCATTCAAGAAGCGGTGTCCCCGCTTGAGCGCACGGAGAGCCAGGATGGTCCGATCGGAAAGGACGACAAAATATCCAAGGCGCTGTACGAAGTCTTTAAGCGCATCCCCCAAGTTCGCCAGGCGATGCGCAAAATCATTGCCTCCATCCGCGGGAAGAAATTGAAGGATGAAACCCAGCAAGACAAAGTCATCTACCACCGCGTAGAGACAATAGCCACTGGATGCTGCGACCGAACGAGAAACCTGGAGAAGATATTCATGCAAGTGGCCGAAATCGAGGATATCGCCGAGCTAAAAACGCGATACGAATCAGCAGTGGGCCGCGGAGAGCCGGTCGAGACTCTCATGAAGGGCACCGTGGAGCGAGTCCTCCAGATTGTGAAGCAGACCCCGGGCGTTGTTTCCAGGGAAGAGGTGGAGGATCTGGAGGAGACTTTGAAAGCAATTGAGAGCCTCGAATCGTCGCTGGAAGAGGACACTGGGACTCATACCTTCAACAATTATGGGTCTGGCCCACAGAGCATTCATGTTGGGTCGGGGCATCAAAACATTAATACGGGGTCGGCTCCGCAGTTCATTGGTCAATTTCACGCCCCGTTTCAATTTACCCAGACGCCATTCCAAGGGACCGGAGGAACGGCGGGGGCTTATTAGGAGCAGTTGGTCGGGCTTTGTGTGAAAGTACGCAAGGACTATAGTCGCTGTTACTCAACCGAATAATTGGATTAGCTTCTCACGTTCTTGAGGACAACTTACCTTGGACTGTCAAGCCAGCACAATCTCCTCCACATCAGCCTCATCCTCAGGCCACGCCTCGCCATCCATAATCCCATGCACATAAACATGCGCGAGTATTCTGTACCCTCCCTCAACCGGCCTCAGCAAAAACGGTTGTGCCATGCCGCCAAACACGGCAATCCTATCCCCTGCCTCAACCGTGACGGGCGAAGGGTCCGGAGTAACGCCAAAACGGGCCTTCTCAGTCAGGAAGAAGCATTTGTTAGTGCAACAAGCTATAGCCCATCCGTGGAACACCGCTGCCTCGCCTAGCGTAGCAACAATGCGCGACGAAGGTTGCACGGTCATTTTGAGATTGGCAGTGAGCAGCTTTCGGAATACGCGGACGGGCCGCCACCGTCCTGGGATCAATTTGTCCACAAATGCGCCCATGTGGTTAGCCTTAGGCACTTGGAGCATACGGTACCACTCCTCAAAGAAATAGTCAGCCAAAACGTTCTGGTTCGCCATGCGGCCGCCTAGGGTCACGGTCTGCCTGAATGCATTGTTCGTTATGCCCTCCGCAGGGTAGGCTTCCGACCAAAGGCTAATCTCGAGCCAGGACCGGAAGATTTTGTACGCTCGAGTATGCAGCTTACTAATTGTGTCTGCATCGTGCTAAGTCTTACAGTTAAGAATATCAGGTTAGCGCGGTGTTTCTGAAGCATTGGTAGCCGCTAGGGGCTCGGTACAGAAGATGACCGTGTCAATAAGCTTGCCCGAAATGACAAGCTTTTTGTCGTTGTCGGTAAACCGCCACTTTGATTTGTCCCGACCCCCTGCTGTAAAGTGGTAGTCTCTGGAAGACCTTGCATCGCCCTCGGGCCAGGCAGGGTCGCTCCAGTCGGGAACCCATAACGGCAGGTCCGCTATTCTGTGGTTGGACGGGATATAATACAGGATATTAAGCCCTTTATCGTACTTAATGGCAGCAATCACTGCCTTTCTATACACGTCGACAACGTCCTTCCTATAATCAGGTGCGGGTAACGGGATCTCAAGCTCCTGAAATACGCCGTACAGGGCAAAGATCTTATCTTTTGGGTTCGAGGCCAGCTTCGCCTTGGCGTTGAGCAGAATGATCTATGCGAACGGGTCGGTATGCAGGCCTGGTCCGTTATTGTCTATAAGCACCTCTCTGGCGTGGGTGTCACGCTTAGCGATTAGGTATATGGTCAGCGCGAACTGTAAGCCCATGTGCTCCTGCTAGTCTGTCTAACGGTAGCGGGCTGACTTGAGGGCATTAACAGCAATTAGAAGTTTTGACTAGACTATAGTGTTAGTCCCGCAACGGGTACAGATTCTGGGAAATTCTGCTATAGTAGCCTCCTAGATGGTCTACATTCTTTTGAACTAGGAACGTTGAAACAGTGGGGCGAAGGGGTCTTTAGACGCTGTGGTAATTCCTATCGAGACTAGTTATGAGATCTGGGATGAGAAAGTCGTTATCCGCAGTTGATTTAGGGGCCACTTACTTGTTTTAATCTCTTACACTTATTACTGCAGGATAGCCTGTATTTCCCTTCTATTGGTCTCGTTAGCAGGCTTAGTCGCGGTCACATGGCGCATAGCTTCCAGTGCCAAGTCTATCTTGGGGCTGCCTTCGCCCAGTTAAATTACCACGTTCCGCGTAAGCTTATAGATGTCGGCTATCAGGGCAACTTGGCCGTTTCGCTTATTAACGGCCTCGGCGCTTTAGTCGATGCAGATACTGTCAATCCACAGAGTTTCGTCCGCCTCACGTCCACGCAGCTGGCGCATGGCAGACGCGCAGTTTCTGGTGATAAGAAGCTTCCCGCTGTTACATTCGATAAGCCGCGACGGCGTTTAGGCATCCCACGAGTACGACAGGGCTGTGTAGTCGACGCCATCGTCGGGGTCCGCATCGTCGAGCGAGGCAAAAGCAATGCTGCACCGCAGCGGAGCGTGGAAGTCATCGGCCGGGTGCAGTCGCAAGGTTCGGATTCCACGGTCGCCAGGAATGGGCGTGTAGCGGTATGGTGGGAGCTGGGGCTCGTCACCAACTGCAGCCCGGGAGGGCAAGGTATGGTCAGCCATGCTGAAAAGCAGTGCAAAGATTTGAGGGGATATCGCTGGGGTGCATCGTCAAAGCCCGGGGCTGCTCTACCTTTTCTGTCTCTTCTCTTTCAAGTTTAGCAGATTTATCCGGGGGCTGCGCGATCTGTCGGCAGCGCAAGGTACACTGGGCAATAGCGGGGCGATGGAGGGTGTGGTGGTACTATCGGGAGACGGAGTTGGTGTGGAACGTTTCACTGAGGGTACGGAGCTCATGGGAGCAGCGGAAGTGCAGTTGCAAAGTGACTTGATTAGGTAGAAAGGGTGGGAGCGAAGCTCCCAGACTAAATACAAAAGAGAGCTCCCTGTGTGTGAGGAGAGCACCTGACGAAAGGCTCCTGCGCTCCAGCCTAGCCTGGAGCGGTAAGGCGCCTGGGCGCCTGAGCGCCAAGAACTGCCGCTGCAGTTCGACAGTTGGCGAATCAGGCGTTGGCGAACAGATTGCGCTGTCTGTCTTGTGAGGCCTCTCGCTAGAACCTGGGCCTAAGCAGGTTTAGTCACTAGTTTCGACTTCGCAGCCTTACCGAGGGCTGTAGACATTTTGAGAAGAGAAGCATGGAGCCAGAGAGAGGGGTGTCGCAATGCTGGATATCTCGTCATGGTTGACTGAAACCCGAGTCCCGCCGCCGAAAGAACCCGATTTTGTACGTCCTCCGGATAGACGACTCTGAACAGCAGACCTTCGGGCAGCGCAGCCTCCCACATTCCAGCCAAATATCTGCCAAGTTCTGGCCGTGCGAAGCTGGCCGCCAACCCCGACAGGGCCGGCAGACGGTCTTTTTCGTAGGTCAGTTCGAGTTGCAGGTACTCCGATACCAGATCGAGCCAGATCCAGACTAGCTCAGAGGAACTCTCTGGCTGCAGCATGGCCCAGGCCATGGAAGACTTGAGCCAGGCCCGTGACGGCAGTACCCTTGGTGCAGTGCCAGGAGTTAGACGGGTTTCCTTTCTGGGTTGTGCATGCGGGCCTTTCGCTTTTCTAACGGGATAACGACTTGGAAAGCTGCGCGGATCCGTGTCCAACTGTCCACACTCACACCGCATGTCCGTCTTACACTCCCATACCATCTCTTCGGCGTGGAAGTGAAGTGTTCGGGGTGCCAGCAGCCTTTCTTGAAACGACCATGCGCGGGTGAGGAGCGGAGAATCGACAGCGTGTTGCTGTGCATTGTCCCCGTTAAGAAAGCGATCATGTGCAACATGTAGTCTATGTCGCACGAAGGCGGCTGGAGTTGAGGTTGGAAAGGGGTTCTGCTCAGCTGCCCCGGATGAGGCGCTTCTGATAATCAGCTGTGATGCGATTCGGGGGTTGATGGTATACCGGCTGTCCGCGGATTGGAACTGCGTCCATCTTTCGGTAAACAAAGTGGCCTTGTTATCAGGGCCCAATGTTGCAGCAACGGTAAGAAACGACTTCTCGTAAACTTCAGCCATCGATGCTGCCTCCTTGTCCCAATCCGCCTCGTCGTCTTGCAGAATACAAAGAGAGTCGATCCACAAGTAGCGCACTCCAAGTGCCCAGGAAAGCTTGATGGCGTCCCGAAACGTCTGAGGAATATCCTGCCAAGGAATCCCCTTCAGCCGGTCAGCCAGCAAGGTAGTTGTGGTAAGGAGCGTTGATCCTCCTCCGGCATTCGCCCCCCACCGGTAGCTAAGGGCGATGTACTGCCCCCGTTCGCCGCCCGAGACCTTCAGCTTCATGGTCGATGTGTCTTGCACTCTGGGGTCTCCCAGATCGAGGATGCGTGTTGGAAGCTGAGGATTTTCCACCACCGTGCAGACCATGTGGAATTCAGCACATTGTCGGATCCACGTCTGCGTGAGCTCGGCTACCCATGGTATTTCTAGGCGGCACGGAAGGTTTCGAGAAACCAATCGCGCAGGAGGATTCCCCAGGGCGTTGGGTAGCGTGTCGGGCAACTTGTCGGCATCCTGGAATAGATCAAGCGGAACAATCATCCTGGGCGCATCGCTATTCAGAAAGTCGTAACAAAGGCTGACTTGGACGAAACTGTGATATGAGACAGCGACTGCTGTCAGCTCGGCCTTGATTCCGCCGAGGCCGGCTTTCCCGAGCTCAGCGCCAACGGCTGGAGCAAAAGATGTAACGGCGTCTCAAATAAGTGAACATGTTGTGCAGGTTCCATCTTCAGCGGTAACATGGAGATTACGGAGTGGGATCTCGTGGCTCTCCTTCCTCAAGGGCGACGACCATCCTTCCAGGCGGCAGGTATAGCAACGACCACCGCCTGCTTCGGTCCTGGACATGGAAGTGGTCCAGTCTTGGTCGATTGCGGCGGCTGTAGGTACAGTTTGTGAATTGATTCCGGGTGTCGAGTCCCTTATCCTTTGTCGGGAAGATATCTGAGAGATATAGGTAGGTGCCCAGGGTTGACGTCTAGCCCTCAGCTCTCAGCTCTCAGACACCATCGAGGAATTTTGTGTTGCAGTCGTGGTCGGTCGCCTGGACGAACACAGCTGGGGAACTGATGAGGGGCTTCCAATCCCCTGTGGGGCGGGGGCCGAAGCCGACCCCTGAAAACAACTTCCCCAAAAACCCCGCTTTCTTGGCATACTAGCCACTCACAGTCAAACCCCCGTTTAAGCTGGCAACCAACAGCCTGGGCAATTCAGACGGACGGATTGGTTGCGCTCGACATAGTCTAACGTCTACAATCCACCTCGTGTTGAGTTTGGTTGAGACACCTCCTAGATTCAGTCGCGGGGGTGTAGAAAATCCTCCAACTGATGACATCACTGCCTTACCGGTCAGTCACAGCGGGATGGAGGCAACCCGACCTGTTTGCCCCCTCACCCCGAGCTCGTCGAACTTTACGCGCCTCCGTACGACCTGCTCGGCAAGACCGCCGACAAGCTCCTCCCCCGGCCGCCCGTAAAGAGCTTCGCCGTCATCAGTAATGACCGACCCGCAATTACCAATCATCGAGAACAAACCCCATGGCTATGTAACACAAGCTGCTTCGTGAACTTTTCTGAACATCGCGTAAGTACGTGGACGCTGTCCTGAAGGAAGAGCTCTTTTTTAAGCGGCAGGTCTTGAGGATGCGTCCGAGGATGATGCCGGTACCGGCTCCGGCAGGAACTCGACGGATCCCTGGTGCAACATCTCCTCAACCGCTGCCCTATCGACCACCTTACCCGCTACCCGCCCTTCCTGTCGACCATGAAATTGATTAAACGCGAGTGCAGCCTCCCCCCTGAAAAGCTGGCGGCCGCCTTAGGAGCCTACGACTGCGAAGAGGGGTCGAAAACAACCACATCAGCCCCCTTCATCTCAGCCTGGACCGACCTCATCAGCTTCGTCATTTCCCAACACCCCACCACCCTCGACACCCTCCTGCACGCGTACATCATCGCCCGAGCCACTCACTCCCACCCGCTAAACAGTGGCAGCAAACGCTCTTAAATCGGTCCTCTGGTGTGTGCCACAGTACGCACGCTGACCTCAGCAGGGGCTAACATCAACGCCCGCACCGGCGAGTCTGGAGCCACGGCGTTATTCACGCTGTGCGAGAATTACGCTAAGACAGAGTCGTTGTATCGGCGTCAACCAGACCTGTCTCCCTATACGAGTCTGAAGCCCGTCTACCCGATGCGTCTGAGCTGGTCGAGAGTGGAGTTTTTGGAGTTTCTGGTCCGAGAGGCGGGAGCAGAACTGGGGCTGGGGGCGAGATACAGGATGAGAGGCTGGGCCGTTTGTACGCCGGTTGAGGTCCTCGCGGAAGTGGACGAGGCGGGAATGTGGTGAGATGAGGAAAGGCTGATGGTGGAGAGGCTGTATCGAGTGTTAGGGGGGGATCGGGTGCAAGTGGTGAGGAGCTAGTGGCGGATTAGAATACTGCTTAGTGCTGCAGAAGATTTAGCGTGGTTATTTAAGACGAATTGTGGTTTATAGAATGTCCAGTTTCACTGTGGTTGTGAGCTGGTAGCCCTGAACTGGGGTGAGAGGGGACGGGCTGTGGCTGATTCCTGTCCTGCTTTTCGTGAAATTAACGGCAAGTTCGCTATTAAAGTAGACGTAAGGATGCGGCTGGACAAACTCCCGAATGTAGATATATCGCTGAGATTTAGTGAATAAGGGGCCGAGGCCTCTTTGGCGATGGCACGATGCATATGTAGACCATTTTAAACGCCCCGTTCGTTGATAATGCAGTTGATAGTAGTTGGTGGGCAATCTATGCCCACTTATCCAAGAACCCAACCCTTTATGCTAGATATGTTCCGACTTCTTTAGGCCGCTGTTTACTTTCCAAGAACGATTGGGCGTTCCGTGTCCTCTGTCGATTCATGTCCCTCCAGTAAGCTCTACTGACACAGTCCGATAAGTAATTTCTCTACTTTCGACGTGGAAGAGGTTCGGGCCATGTGTTCCTTTAGTGTCTTTCCGTAAATGTCTTTGGCGTCTATATCCGCGCCGTTTTGTATGAGTAACCTAATTGAGGTTAAATCTCTCTTCTCGAAGGCTCGGTGAAGAGGAGTGTTGTGGTTGGTGTCCTCGGTGTTCATATCGGCGCCCCTCTCTAATAGCAGCTGCGTAATATCATTCTGCATCTAATTAACGGCTCTGAACAGCTGTGTGCACCCATAGTGATCTCTCTGATGTATATCGGCGCCATGCTTAAGGAGAAAATTAACAATCTTAAGGTTCCCTCGCGCGGCTGTAAGATAGAGAGCACCCTCACCCCCCGTGATGAAGTAGTTGATGACAGTTGCGGCACCCAGAGCCAGTAGCCGCCTGGTGATTGTCTCATGTTCCCGTCATATGGCTTTGCGCAAGGGCGTTTCATTGTCCCCCTCTGTTGTAAGAAGGTCGGCGCCATTCTCGACTAATAGTGCCACGATTTTCTTATGTCCACTCTGGGCAGTGTAAAGGTGTGTATCCCTAATCTGTTCTTGCATTAATGCTAATAAATCGAGCTCCGTCATCGTTGGTTATGGCGTTGTATCCCCACTGCTTCCTTGGTCTCTTCTTTGGATTCCGAGCCTTAAGATTTATCGATTTCAGTAGCTGGAATGCTCTAAAAGACGACGTAATATGAGTTAAAGTGGTTCTAGTGTCTGGACAGCGTTCCGATCTGGGGTCCAGTGTTTCGTAAAGATTCGTCTATAGCCGAGGCAGACCCCTGCATGGTCCGCTGAGTAGTGATAGAAGATTGCGTGCTAGATCATGGTCGTCCGCCTGGCCTATGTGCTTCGGCCAAGACATTGCGTACTTTAAGAGTGGGAAACCACATTCTAACGAGTCGAGCTGTATTGGGGTGTGGAGGTAACTGATCTTCTCTATTATTAAGTACTTGATAGACGCTCTGTAAAGTCGGTAGTGTGCCTGGGCTTGTACTCTTTTACGAGAGATCTACGTGGTAGTGTCGCTGTTTACCATCGTAAGACCTATATCCTTATCTAGTACTAACGCTCTTTCCCTTAACTGTTAACATGTTCGTGCTCGCCTTTACACTCGGCTTAATAAAATGCACCGTACTATCCTCTAGCAACACTGTATTCGCTGACATGGATGCGTTTTTAGACACTCCTAATGCCGTAGATAAAGACGTCCTTGGAATGGACGGCCTGTACACCCCATGCGTGGTCGCACGTTCCGGAGGTGTCGCCTATGCAGGTCTTGAGGTCTGGATACAGGCAGAGATGGCTTTGAAGGGCTCTGTGGCAATGGGGTTGCCTTAGGAGTACGGCGGTTTCGGTCTGGATTAGGGCGAGGTAGATGTTGGAGGCATTCTAAGATTAGTAGTTCAGAGGACGGAGTCCTCCGAGGCAGTGGCCCAGCCCCAGGCGGGCCCTTTGCCCTCGATGGCGCCGGAAGGAGCGGCTAAACTAGCGTCCCCAGAGTCCTTAATTTAGTGGTGGAGTTCTCCTTATCAGCCACACTACGGAATTGGCTTTACTTAATAGGTTGTGCTTTGCATCGCTCCCTTGAGCTTATCTGACAGGTAGATGCTAAGATTGTAGCGGCAGGGCCTTTGGTATAAGTTAAAGGCTCTCGCCCAGGTTAAAGCAGTTTGTGCAAGTGGTTAATGTATGGCGAGAGCGCAGATGGCCGGTTGATATGGTTTTGCCTGTCCGATCTATGCATGCGAAGTACTGCCTGGAAATTTTTGCGTACTGTTCTCAGCTTTAAAACGTCACTGACCAGATTGAACACACATTGTGGGATCCCTTCTGTAATGAGAGCGGACATCTCGAACAAGGTATGCTAAAGCATCAGAGCAGGTGTACAGGACTAACGTTTTGGGTTTGGTGCAGCCCTTTCGATCATCAGATGGATCGCCAGTCGGCAGCTAAGAGTCTTTGCTGCTGAACTTGGGCGATTTCGCAGCTGAGGAGATATTAAGTAGTTACGAGTCTGTTTCACTTCCTATATCGCTTTGGCGACTTGCGGACCTTCTTGCTTAAGCCGAGGAAATGTGTTAAGCTTGAGAGCCGGAAAGCGGGTCACGCGGTATTAAGTTAAGACGACGGACGAGGAAGCGTAAGCTATTATTTAGTCCAGCTGATGAACTCAGGTCAGAAGATGAAGCGGAGTACCGTAGAAGAGAAAAATGATGCCGCGGAGCGCGCTGTGGCGGATAACAGGCAGTACACGACTCTAAAATCGACACCATGAATTTCCCTTTCCTTCTTCGGAACTGAGCGGTTGCCGCCTTGGCCTGAGCCAGGCTGAGCTAGACTGAGCGAGAGGGTCGCAGTTCTGGGCTGTGTTAATATAACTTTTTTAGTATGTCAATACTTCAAATTCTTTGTGTGACGCGCTTATAAGCGCTGGATTGTCACACGAATCCTCCTATCCCTGAATAGCCTCCATACCAGCGATCGGACCGATCGCTGGAATCCCATTTGAATTACTGCGCGGTCGGAGCGATCGCTGGAATTCTATTGAATTACTGCGCGGTCCGTTCCAGGCCACAACAACGGAGGAATGGAGCTACCCCGTTGTACGCAGTATTTAGAGTAGCTGTTGGAAGCCCTCGGCTTCCAACGTTAGAAGCAGAATGAACACACCCGTTTTTTCCCATGACAGAGCCTTCGATCCACAGCGTGTCACATAGATCGATTGTATCTATCCTTGCTGCTTCGAAGCATAGCTTCTCGCTGTGTTTGCCGGCTGCTCGTCCTTCTTCGCTTGCAGGCCTGCGCGCCGCGCCTCCTAAGCGCGGCCCTCGGCGGCTGTGTATAGGTCGTCAGCCATGGTGGTGGTGGTGATGGTTGGTGGTGATGATGGTTGGTAGTAGTAATGAGTGGTGGTGACGTCGGCGCGCGCGCTACAGCGCGTTACGTTATAATTTAGTGGGTGGTAGGGGGGTCACGCGCTCGGAAATACAGGGGGTCTTGATAAGCGGAAAATTGCTTATCCGCCACGACTTATTGGCCGGCGCACGGCCGATTTCCACTGTTGGGTTTTTGGTGGTGAGAGTTACCGGAAGCGGCCTAGCGCGTTGCACCGAAATTGCGCTCCCCCTCGATAAGATAAGCGATGGTGGGGCGATAGCGTTAGCGCTTTCCCCGCCTTTTCCTTGGCCCTCCAATCCATTGCGAATCCTTCCGCTCCCACGCACCAATCAATTGCGCATCCTCTCCCATCGCATTTTCCAAGCCCCAATGCAGCGAACCATGGACGACCGATACAAGGATTTCCAGGCGAAAATGGCTGGAAACGAGAGAGCACAGCGCGAGCTCCAACGTCTCCTGGACAACTCGGACAAGATGCCCGAGCAGCAAAGCGCTGCTGAACTTCTCCCCGTGGAGGAGATGGAAGAACGGCTCCAGTACATCAACATGCTGGAGAAGCATTGGCATGACAATTTTGCCCGTTTGTCCCGGAAGCCCGGAGAACCGTACCGTGGCTTCAACGACGCAGAGCTTTCGGCCTTGCTTCATATGGACACGGGTTATTTGCGTGACACGCTCATGCAGTGCTCTCGCACCGAGTTGCTCATTCAAGATATTCAGGGCATTCCGGCTGCACTCAAAATTTGTAAGTACCCTGCGCCTCTATTTCCAGCCCTGCGCCTCTATTTTCCAGCCTAACCGCGCCTGCAGTTGCCACCAAGGCATTGTCGAAAGCCGAGGCAGAGGCATTACAAGCAGGATCCGAAAACATACCACCCATTCGACCCCCCAGCGTATCATCCGCGTCTGGCGATGACGACGACGAGAAAGAAGCAACCGAGAAGCGCAGAAGCACCAAGTTGGACAGCTCTGACAAAGCCCAGAGAAACAACTATTACGCCGAAAAACGGAGGCATCTGGACGGCCATCGGTGCGTGCTCATGGGCACTCGAGATGCACAAGTCTGCCACATTGTCCCCTTTGCCGCCAACGCGACAGAGGATGGGAGGATCAGATGGAACAAGGTTATACGGGCCTCGATTCGCCTCTTTTTGCAGGAGAGACCGGGCGTTGATTTTGGCGCCGAAGCCCGTATTCATTCTCTGTTTGGGTTCGAGCAGGGAGTCAGCGATCGGCACTGGAACACCATTTCTCTCACGCCAACCATGCACGATTGGTGGGGCCGAGGATATTTTGGTTTGAAGTACATCGGCACGAATGACGCGAATGTCCAAGACCCCGACGCTGTGGTTACGCTGCGCATCCAATTTCACTGGATGCCGTGGAGACGCAGGGAACTTGGACAGAAACCAGCACCCCTTGGACGAACCAAGGAGGATATTCTTGCCGCCATCCCGACTTCCTGCGGCAAACCTTCGAGTTGGCACGGGGAGCCTATGGTGGCCATGTCCAGACCGGAGACGGGGTTCAGTCTCGAAACCGGCGATGTTTTCGGCGTCCACATTCCGAGGCGCCACATGGAAAAAATGGTGGAAGCTTTTCGGGTGCAGTGGGCTCTGGTTAAGCTTCTTGCCATGGCTGGGGGCGCTGAGGCGGCTGTGGACTACCCTGACGACCCCGAATTCCTGGATGAGAACTGGGAACTCCCTGGTCTCAAAGCCTGGCGTTTGGCGTGCATGGCCGAGTGGGCAGCAGTCGAAGAGGAAGAGCGTGTTGAAGAGGGCGAGGAATAGCGGCCCCGCCCTGAAGCTTCAGGCTCTTCCCCCCCCGTGCAGGAAGCGTCAAGGGATGTTGCTGATGGCTCAGCTCCTGAGGAGGACAGGATTGAACCTGTGCAGCAGGTTCAGCCTGCACAGGTTCAGCAGGTTTATGGGAAGAAGGAAAAGCAGCGGGCCATCGTTGATGTTTCGGAGGATACTACGGTTACCCTTAGCCATAAGGTCTCGAGGATGGACCTGAGGGAAAGCTTGCGGAAGGCTAAGGATTTGAAGGGCAGTCTGCGCAAAGCTAAGGATACCTTGAAGGGTAGAGTGACGTCGTTATTTGAGGGACCAAAGGAAGGTCAGGCGGCCTGATACTAGATACAGCTGTAGTGTAATGTTATTTTTACCTAATTATGCATTGTATCCGTCCGCAGCCTGCAGGGCGGAACTGTACGGGCCGAGCAACGCAGCAGGAAGAACTGTGCGGGCAAGACTTATTGTCAGAATGAACGGAGTTCTGGCCAGAGGCCAGAACACCGCCGGTCGGAGTGTGGTGAAAGAAGGCTGATCGGAGCTCAGCAAAGTTGATCGGAGTTCCGCAAAGCTGATCGGAGTTAACCTGGCACAGTCACTTCAGCCTGGCAGAACGAACAAATATATATAGGCTCTCTGGCGAAGCCAGAGAAGCCGAGAGAGCAGAAGCAATTCAATCAAGCAGTTGTAACCCCTAATTTTTCAGTGTGCGTGTTTCTGACAATTAAGAGTCTCATTCGCTCTGGCGCACCGCTTTAATAGTAATGAACTCGATTAATCTAATCTAACTCATTCCTTCAACTTCCGACTCTATGCCTGATCCTAGAATTCCACATTCGCAAGGGCAAACGTCTTGCCTTGACACTCGACCGAGAAGGTCATGATTGCTGACTGGATGGCGACGACCAACTCGTAGTGAATCGAATAGTACTCGGAACCATTGGTATCCCTCCGCTTCACGAGCTGGCTCTCATCCACGCCGCCGAGGTCACTCGTCAGGACACATTTTCTCCTCACACCTTTACCTTCCCACGGAAACTGCGGCGGCAGAATCTCATCCGACTCCTCCAGCTCGTCCTCAAATCTGAGATTCTCGGGTTTGTAATCGGGCGGGATATCCCGGTAGCACGGGAACCGCACGCGGTCGTCCCGGTTCAGGTCGGACCCCTTCATGATGAACCACGTCATCTTGGGCACCCTTGTCACTCCCTCATTTGGGTCGGTGAAAACGTGCGCCGCGGCGGAAGATGGGTGATCGAGCGGGTTGTACTGCACGTTTGCGCGGACGCCAAGGCTCACGGGGGCCACGCTCGAGATTACCTGGACTGTGTTTGGCATTTTGTAGAGGACTGCGCCTTTTACGACTGCGGCTTGGCTGTTTTTTATTATTAGTGGTTAGTTTGGGTGAGACTCCTTTGATTAAACGAAGAGGGGAGGGTGATAGGTGGATTTGGTTTAGGGGTAGGACTTAGTGCAGAGTGTGTTTGAAGGTGTTTTGGGGGTGTTTGAGGAGAGTTGGGGGTAGGATCGTTGGAACGAATAGGGGATGAAGAGAGCAGAGAGCAGGAAAACTCAAACCGACGGGCTTGAGATGAACTTACGCGTCCTCGGGCCGGACGACCTGAATAGACTCCGACTCAACCATCTCCTCCAGTCGACGGTTGAGATAGGGACTGGCGCCGAAACCTCCGACGAGTAGGATGTACTGCAATGATCAGTCTCGCACTTAGTATGGTAAGTTTTAAAGGAAGTTACCTTTGGTCCCCGTTCCGTCTTCAACTTGACTCCCTCAATCTGCTCGTGGACGAGCTTCTCTGTCGCGTTGACGAGAGGATTGAAAATCTCCTCTAGGACGTCGCTACGTCGATAGATAGAAAGTAAGCATGCCTCCAGGCGGTAGAAGCTGGATATGGTATGTAGAGAACTTACCCCGTGATAGTGAGTGTGTTTTCAATCACGTTATTCTCCGGATCATCTTTGACGTTAACCCCGGGAATTTCGATAATGTTGTCGATGCCCTCGTCGTCTTCGTCATCCTCGTCGCCACCGTTGTCCCACTGCTGCGCCGAACAAAAGTAGGGCTTGATCTTTTGGTCAAAATCTCGCATCACCGAGCTGAACGAGGTCCCGTCTCCTGATTTCAGCTCCGTGAGGACGTCGTTGCCGAGGATCTTCCAGAGGTAACGCTCAAAGCCATTGTTGATCATCATGGACCCGACGGCGCCACCTGTTATCTTTTATATTAATTATTTGTTGCGAGCAGCTAAGAAGAGAACGTACCTGTCGCTGAGACAACCTCTTTGACCTGTATCCTAGGCTCTAGCGACGTGATTTGGTACGAAATCAGATCGACGGTGCCGCCACCCGCGTCGCACAGGACAAAAGTGTCGCCCTTGTTGAGCCCCCGGTTCTGGAAACCCTGCAGTGCGTACAGCGCAGCGGCTTCCGGCTCGGTAACGAGATCTTCGGGATTCACAAGATTCAGATCCGGATGAGCCAGGCGGGCGGCCTGCAGCGTGGCGCTCTTGGCCATGTCGGACCAGATGGCGGGCACGGTAATGACAAACTGCTTGGGCAGGGCGGCGACCTCGGCAACCTCGGCCTTGCGGATCTTGGACAGGGCGTGCTTGTAAGCGGCCCCGATGTAGTCGGCCACGATCTCGACGGTGCTGCGGAACAGGCGGTCCATCTCCACCCTCGCCGTCTCCTCGTGGAAGTGCACCATGTCGTCCTCCTCGGGAATACCTGCGGCCTCGGTCCAAAACGCACGCTTGCTCGGGTCGAGACCAAGCTTGAACCCCCGGATCACCCCCTTGGCGTTGTCGCTGACCTTGTGGCCCCAGTCAAAGGTGACCTCCTTGACGTTGTCATCCTTGATGGCGCCGTAGCTGATGATGGTTGGGATCTTGACAATGTCGTTGCGCCCCCGGGCGGCGCGACCGGGCCACTCTTTTATGATCTTGATATTGGAAGGGTCGGATGTGAGGCCGTATGCAATTCTAGCTAGTATTAGTGGTGTAACATTGAAGATGGGACAGGGGAATTTTACCCGGTGTAGGTTGTCCCAAAGTCAATGCCAATGACCAACTTGTTCCCGGCAACGCCATGCTTAAGACCCACGGTCTTAAACGACTTCTTGACTGGCTTCGACTCTCGGATGGAAACAGAAAATGTAGATCTAGTAGCGTCAGATGCCACAGCCAAAGTCCCAGTGTCCGAGACAGAGGTCGTCGTGGTCACTTTGGAGACCTTGAGCGGTGGGCTGACTGCCTCGTACGAGTCAAACCTTTTGCCGAGTGTGCCGCTCGAAGTGTCGAATGGCTCGGACGTTGGTGCTTCGGATGTCTCGGCGATTGATACTTCCGGCACCTTGGCCCAGGATACGTCGGACGATGCAATTGACGTGTCGGAAATGTCGAAGATGTCAACGACTTCAGCGACTTCAGCGACTTCGGTAACCTCGGTCTCGCAGACTTCGGTAACTTCGGTGACCTGGGTGGTGGTGACGGCAGTGGAAGCTGAGACACCAATTGCCGTTGAGGTTGAGTACGTATCAACGGTTGACACTGGGCCTGTTTTGCGTGCCGAAGTTGCTGCGGATCCGGGCGGTCCCGCCTTGAGACCATGTAGGGGCTGAGCCATTGCAAAAGATATGGTGGACAGAATATCAAGATTTTGTATTTCGAAAAGATTGGTTAAGTGGGAGGATGGACTGTTCGAGCTCGTCTAGACTCCAGAGTGAGCTGGAGTCGACCCACCATATGAGTTTGAAAGCCGGTGGCTCCTCAGAAGGAGAAACCTCGTTGGGCATCAACTTTACACAAATGTTCAAAAAAAAAACAATTGACGAGCTGCTAAGCCATCGGGCGGTGTGGAGCATGGTCTCTCAACTAAAGTCTATCCACGTGTCGACTTCTTCATGAGAAGCAATTGAATGAAGTCGCTTTGGGCTCGGGTAACGAACGGCAAGCCCCTTTGGCTCGAATGTCATTAGAAAAAATCCAGATATGCAAGCAGCTGAGTGGAGGTTTGCCTTGGGCTTCAAGGCGTTCGAGCGGAATATGGTGAGCCGTCGAAACAAGTTCGTCTACGTGGAAACGCGTCGTCGCTGGCTTGCAGAATGCAAAGAACGAAGACCCTTTGTTTTGCCGTGTGAGGTTGCGGCTGGCTGTTAATGGCTGTGTCCTAATCGGGCGTGCTGACCGCCGCTTGGCTACCTAATGTAACCCCGGTGCAGCCATGTCCTGCTGAGGCCACTGACTAAATTGGCAGAAATGGCTGTGAGGCGATGGCTGCCTAGAGGGCTGAGCTTGCAGTAGCTTTGTGGTTTACAGCCCAAGTTAATTTGTGGAGCCTCATCGCTGGCAACCCGGCGCAGTTTTGCAGGTGTGAGTTGGGTTCTGATGCCCGACCTGCGATCCAGCAGGGCTGTGCGTGCCAGTTCACACCTGTAGTAGCGCTTGCTGGCGCCTCCTAAGGCCACTGACTAAATTGGCAGAAACAGCTGTGAGGTAATGGCTGCCTAGAGGGCTGAGCTTGCAGTACACGTATTAGCTTTATGGTTTATGGCCTAAGTTAATTTGTGGGGCCTTATCACTGGTAACTTGGTGCAGTTTTGCAGGTGTGAGTTGGGTTCTGATGCCTCACCTGTGATCCAGCTAGGCTGTGCGTGCCAGTTCACACCTGCAGCGGCGCTTGCTGGCGCCTCCCAGAGACTTGCTGTTCACCGAACCTGCGCGGTCCAGGGTTTTGTTTCTGTGACGTATTTAGTTCCGTCGTGGCCAGTCATGCATCGCATATCGCCAAAGGGAGTTGAACATTCTCACTTTGCCTACCCAACTCAACAACCTACCTAGCATTTAACCAACTCTTTGCTGCTTCGTTTACCAGCAGTTAGTTTTGACACCAAGCTCTCCCTTTGACTTACCAAACAGATACCATGAGCCAGAATTCGAATGGTAGCATGCCCTCGCCGCCACACAACGCATTAGACAACCCTATGACAACACGGGTTATTAACACGCTTCTGATCCCTGACAGCACCGAAGTTGTAGTCAAATCACCTAGTTCTGTCGGTAATGGCAACGCCAAACCAGCACAAGGTCCTCCTCCCAGTCCTGTTGTCCTAAAGAACTGGACATCATCAGCTAACAAGGCAAAAGAACAAGGCAGAGAAACGATAAGGACTAAAGGCGGCTACCTGGCTCCGAAAGGCCCTGTTGCTGCCCATGTGACGCCTTCGCCAGTTACCACAGTGGTTTCAAACGCTGTCTCCACCACAAAGGATGCGCCCTCATCATGCGAGATTGCCGCAGCGTCTCATTCCGGCGCGGGGGCCCAGCAGCAGCACAGCTCTAGCCCTGTTCCAAAAGGCCACGAGCAGGTACAGACGTCGGTATCCCAAGAGTGCAAGACCCTATTCCTGGATACTCTTGGCAAGACCGCGCCGGTGGGCATAAATGCATCCGGCCTAGCCTCTCCTCGGGATGTGAAAAAGCAACTGTCACCCCGAGACATTGATGCGAACAGGCAAAATGGGGACGCCGACATAGACTCTGCGTTGGCCAAGGTGAAACCTGGGCCTCCCGCAGCAGGTGGCAGGGTGGGGAGCCTCAACACTCAAACTTTGAAGTCTGTGATGTCTTCTTCAAGCCCAACTCGCACCACAATCCAAACAGCAAAGCAAACCCGCCATCAACCAACCAAGACGGCCGAAACAACCAAGGAAAGCCAGTCCTTTCGGCCAACGCAGTCCACCCAGGCAATCCAGCCCACCGAATCGGCGCATGTTCAGCCACCCCGGTCTACCGGTCCCACCCAGCAACCCCAGGCGACTTTGACTACATCACCCCCGCCGGCCCAGATGACGAGCAAACCAGACACACTACATTCTACCCAGCCAGCCAGTCCTACTCAGCCGACCGATTCAACCCCAGCAACGCAGCTTTTGTATGCACCCCCAAAGTCGACACAGCCAGCCCAGCCAGCCAAGCCGGCCAAAACTGTGCCAACCGGGCCGGCTCAGATTGCGAGGACGGCCGAGATGTCACAGTTGACCCAAGCGTCCCAGCCCACTCAGACCCCCAAAACTCCGCACACCGTCCACCCGACTCCTTCAAATCGGCAAGTCCAGGCCGCACAGCACAAGGATGAACCAGTTCAGCCAACCCAAACCGCACACACGATCCAGACTGGGCCGCCAACCAACGTCGCTCGTACAAATGAGACGACCCAGCCAGTGGGCCTAAGCCCCTCATTGAAATCGTCATCACCCCCGTCGTCGCCGCGGTCAGCGGCATCATCGCCTTCGACTGACGACATGTCTCTGGATGACGATCCATCCTTGGATACTAGCGTATCAACGCCAAGCATCATATCAGAGCCTGATGCCGACCGTGCTGAGCGCCAGAGCCAGTTGAAGAAGACTCTTCAGTCGGACGTGGCCTGCATCAAGGCCAAGGGTGACGAGACAGAGCAGCGCATCGACAGTCTAGAGAGGGAAATCCGCGAGCGACTGGAAAAGCTTGAGAAAGGTATCATCAAGGTAGACCGGCTCGAAATGACTTTGAAGAGAATCCAGTCGTTGGAAGGTAAGCTTGAGGGGAGGGTTGAGGCGCTCGAGAAAGGCCTCAAAAAAGTGCATGATGCCGTCTTCCCTACGCCTCCGGGCCATCTCCGTGGTCCTACTGAGGGTGGTGAGACTAATCCCGTGGAGTCGGCCGACCCCAACAGGCCAGAGCCAACCAACAACCCAGTGCAAGACAACCAACCGACCGATGATCCTGTAATAATAGTGTGTGGACCGAAAGCCCCCTACGCCGGTCCCGACCCAGAGCAGCCCGGGAATTCAGAACCGAATCATCCGCTGACGAATAGTGGGCACGGAATTCGGCTTTCCTTGCGCGACAGTGAGCTCGAGATTCCAGACGGCAAAATACAAGAACTCTTCAGGGAGTTGGAAAATAAGATCCAAGCGCTGGTTCTGAGACACTTCAATTACAACGTCGACGAGACAACAGCCGCCAGCATCGCCAAGGACTACTGGGCGTCAGCCTTTCCCAGCGAAGATTGGGAAAACCCAGCGAGCTCACCAAAGCTGCCTTGGTTCAGAGGACTGATTGCGAACTTGATCTATGCTGAACTCTTCGCCAAGCCGTTCTTCGGTTGTGATGATGAGGCCATCGAGGGAGGACTGGCGGGATTCGAGCGGCTCATGGCGGGGGATGGGCAGTCTACCGGTAAACACTATCTCCGACTTACAACGTCCCACAGACCGCTAACCAAATGTGCGCAGTCGATGAGACGTACAGGGAAGACATGACGATGTGGCGAGCACTTACGGCGAAGTTTATGGACCGATTTTTCTTCCGAGAACGGCCTAAGGGAAGCAAGCCCGAGGCTCATAACCGGCTGGTGAACAAGATCAGTACCGAATTTTCGGCGATGGTCAAGCCAAGTTCGCGGACGGCTCTCTCCCAGGTTTGCAGCAAGGGCATTGAGTGCGCGTTTGCAGTTCGGAAGAGCAGGTCGACGTATTTGTGGTTGCAGCGAACTCCGATGCAAAGGGCAAGTGGTGCTGAGATTGTGATTTGTAGACGCCTGAGGAGAACCGGGGCTATTGCTAGCTCCGAGGTGTACGATGTCATCTTCACCGTATTCGGATCGGTCGTGAAGGATGATGCTGAGGTGGAGGAGGATGGTAAGACGGTTAGGGACCGTATCACTCTGCGGACGGCGCTAGCCGTGGTGGCATAATGAGATGAGCCCGTAGGGAAGGAGCATTCAGGCAGGCAATTTCCAGCTGTGAAAAACGAAATTACCTGGCGATCAAAGACCACTAGCTTATGTTATCTTCAACAGTTTCTTGTGGAGCTTTGAAAGGAGACCTTTTATCAAGGAACCTCATCGTCTCGTAACACAGCCGCAATTATTGGAGGAGTCTAATGTTGTGTTTTTAGGGCTTCCTCTGCCGGGGGGGGTAAGAGTGGGTTCCTGGCTAAGCTAATATTCTTTTCCCTGGGGGAAAAAACCACTAGCTTGTGGATCCCCGACCCAAGCCCTCGTCCGACCCAACGGCCAGCCCCAAGTCTGCGGCTTTATCCAAGCCATCACAGATAGAAAGCCAAAGCAGTCCGTCTTGCCTCTTTTTGCGCAGCCGTCGGGCGCGCTTGGCCGACTGGTCGCCAGCGATCCCCTCCAGCGATGGCTGACCACCACCATCTGCTCTCTATTCCGCTACCACGACGAAAGGTTCATCAAGCTCGCCCTCTCGTCCTTCGTCATGCTCGCATCTCACCTCGACCAGAAGAAGCCGCTCTCTGAATACCAGCTGGCTTACCACCCAGAGATGCTTCGGCTGCAGCCGGTTCTCTCCAAAGTCGTCGACAGCAATTAGATCCATATTGCAAACTCGGGCATCATTGGATCCGAATCGGAATGCCCACAGCTACCAACCGAGCTCGACTAGTCTTGCAAGCGAGGGCACAAGATCGGGAGTCACAAGCTGGCACTCGTTCTGAACCGACTCCGTGACCCCCCAAAGGAGATCATCTTCCAGAGCGACCGGCTGCTGACGAACCTTGTCCTGTGGCTTGCCTAGCACTTTGATGGGCGGCTTCGCATAGTGGTCAACAGCAGCATTGTCTACGACAAGGTGCTCGGGCAGGCCGAGAGTACCATTGAGTGTCGCGTTAGCAGTTTCTGCCTAGCGGGAGATGACGAGGGCGAGTGTGCGCCTTCTGGAACCGACGTAATCCCTTCCTTTGAGATGTTTGAGCGGATCGGAGGGGATTTGAAATCCCTCTTCAGGGGCTAGTACGATAGCCAGCAGACGCTTATGTCGGAACCCCGAGTCCGGCAGAAACTGTATCAGGGCCCCTTCCGGTACCCCAAAGGCGCCTAGAAGAGTTTGGAGATCCAAACACGGCGAACGGCACAGGAGCTCCTCCGGTGGTTTTGCCAACTCCCTGTCGAGCAGGACGCGTTGTTAGTGCGGTCGGGACTCAGCTTCCGGCTCCTGCTCGGTCCCAACCCGGAATGGCCAAACCTCCGAGTGGCGGACCTTTTAGGAAGAACGCCTGGATTACTCAACACATATTACGGCGAGCTCGGGCGGCCTTCGGTGGTGTTCTCTCCACCGCCTCAGCCATACCTGCCTACTGTTGATAACCTCATGGACACGGCGGATGAGGAGGAGGATTACAACATGGAGTTCAACGACGACGGCGATGTCGACTTTGAGGATCAACCTCGGGTGTTTATCAAATACTTTCCCATTCTGTAAGACCTAATAGACCACGTAAGGTTGGTTTGCAAGTGTTTCCATTACTCCAAAGACAAAGGCCAGTTGCTCTTGTGGGACGAGAACTGTCTCCGGCATAAGGGTTTTGTCGAGGTTATGTTTTACTTTAGTCACGGCATTGCAGACGCGTTCGGCGCTCCAGACGTGTCGGGCTGCAGCGAGACTAATGCCGGGGATTCCGCGGCAATGGCGGTGCTCTTCGACGCCACCCATAGTGTTTGGCTTGGGCTCGGCAATCTTAAGGGGAAACTCGATTAGCACACGCTCCTGGACACGACTAGCCAAGTATTTCTTGGTTGCCCTTCGTTGGATATTATGACCGACGTGACCTATAACGACTCCACGGTCGACGTTCCCCCCCCCTCGCACATATTCAGCACATTAGAACAACAATTATTGCCGTCCAGCACGGGGACCTGGCCGTGGTAGCACCGTGGCTGGACCTCTCGCAGAAGATCGTCTTGCGCAGATGTCTGCGCTGGGAGTTTATCCAGGGACGCCTCGGAGTTTCAGCTGGCGATAAATCGGGAAAGGTCCTCTTGCAGGAGGTTGCACGAGACACAGCACACCGAGAACGTGAGCGATTACGCTGACCGGTACAAGATGTCGTCGCATTCCCCTGGTGTCGGCATACAGCTAAACAACGACAAGATAGACGACGCATGCGACTTCGTCCTTGTGTCTGTCAGCGAGAAGAGATATAAGCTCCTGATGAGAGTTACGTCAGGGGCCTACTCTAGAATGGTTGACACGAGCCGTGCTGTTATCAGGTTGGCCCGTGGCATTCAGCCACTGCAGTGCAGCCACGGCTTCCACAAGATAGGGTCCGTACCCAAGGGTCAAAATGTGGAGCTTTACCGGTTCGACGAACTATTGGGAAGATGGGAGGGTCTGGGGGGAAAAGAGAGGGATCCCGAGGAAGAAGGACAAGAACAAGAGAACCGGCCGTCCCCGGATACGCAACCACGTGCGTCAATTCCAACCGCCGTGCTAGACAAAACAAGAAACCGCCTAGCGCCTTGCGGGTTACGCATATTTTCGACTCATTCTTCAAGTTCAATACCGCCCTTGCCGTCAGCGGGGATAACCCCGTGTTTGTGGGTAGCGGCCACAGCTGTCTGGATTGCGCTCTGAATCAGGCCGTCAGTTTCGACCTGCAAGGCTTCAACAAGGATTACGGACGGTGGATTATCCATCACGACCCCCATCCATCCAACACAGTACCCCGGAATCGATTCCAGTTGGCACAGTCGCAGCCCAAATTCTTGGCATCGGATAATACTGCCTGAGATACCGGCTGTAGGGATGTTTTTTTTCTTTGTGGGGGGAGACTTCGACCAGCAACTCCAAGGCAATCCACGAGCCACTGGATGCTGCGTCAAATAACCAGTCGCAGATGTCGTAACGCTCCGGTATCAGTTCTCCAAGAGCTTCCGAGACACGGAACACAACGGCTCACGCCCAAACATCTTGTACACTTAGGATAGTAATTGTAAAACAACTAAGTAGTATACACCATGTCAAAATTATATACTGGTACATCATGTACAATCTTCAAATTTACGCTAGGGAGTTATATACTATTATGTCAACATGCACTGGTACATTCCGGTCGGGCCGGTATTTAGGCCATGCCCTTAGAAGCAGAAGCAGAGCCTGTAAATTTGCTGCGAGACGGGAATTGGGCTTTTAAAGCTGGCCCGCCATCGTTCTCGGTCCTCTAGCCATTTGCCGGCCAAAGGCATTGCGCTACTGGCAGTCTATCCCTGGAACATCGTAAGAATGAGTTATCGGCGTGAGAATAGCATGAAAAATGTTTGTGGCTGTCGCATCACTACCTATAGTCCCCTCCTCAGGCCGCACAACTGATACGGATTGTCTCGACATTCGGGTCCTCAACCCTGCCTACTTGCCTAGACCGAACTCCGGACCGGCAATGCCGAGCCCAATGCCGACTACAACGCGCCTACGAAGCGCTCACGATGGGATGGCCGGGCGTCATCGTCGACCCCATCGAAGAAACCACGCACCTCTTTTCAATGGGGGCACCCATGACTTCCCTCCTTGCCGATATGGATACGGCATTGGTATGAGTCACAAGATCTGGGCCAGTATTGCTACCAAGACAAGGAATATTGCTACATCTTTGAAGTGTGCTCTCTTGATGTTGTTGCTGGTGAAGTGAAGGATATAGACAAGTAGCGAAGAGTAGGCCTGTTGGTTGGGCTGTTTGGTTGTTGTGCTGACAGGTTTTTCAGAGACGAGGAATTGGATTTTGGGAAAGGTAGAGGAGGAGTTTGAAGCTATTTTCCTTGTGTGGTGAGAGGAGACTATACTGATGTACAAATCTATTGAACGGAGTGAGAACTGGCTTCCAAACGACACGATGTTGACCAATACTCTGGGCAGTGCGGCCAGGACATAGAAACGCCATCAACCATCTATTTCAAGCACCATGACCATCTGGATTCTGAAGCCGCTCGCTGACGGGCACATTCCTGACGTCGTACACCCATCGTGCCAACATGGTAGAGGGCTGCTTGCTCTTAGATGTCACGCTGGGCTTTTGTTTGTTGGACTCGGTCTGGGATGTGGGGTTGTTCTCTATTCTGGAGCATAAGGGTGTGAGATTGGGATTTTGCCGAGGTCGGGAAGAAAGGAAGGAATTGGGCGGTAGGTAGTGGGAATATCCACTGGGAAGCGCAAGGAAGCGCGTGTGAGGTAAAGGAGAAGAGATAAATTACCCTGTAACGGCTGCGGAGCGAGATCTAGAGGTTTCAACTATGATTGAAGAGAAAGAAGACGATGACCCGGGCATTTTGAATATCTTGTTGTGGTAGGGTATCCTGTGTGACAGTAGGATAAGAAAGATCTAGAATGATTCTTTGGAGAGTGGGAAACAGATGTCGTGTTAGACGGAGGCTGATATGTGAGTCTCGGGTGCAGAGGGGGGGATTATGCTTTGATGGAGGACTCGGAAGGTAATCGTTACAGCAGAGGAAGGAATTGAAAGTAATTTTATACTTATGCTTTAAAGTAGGGAGATGTCTCGCGCACTGAGTGCCTCTTGGGTACGCAGTCGAGACACTGCTGCCAAATTTTGTTCTTTCGGACATGGCATCAGTGATCAGTCACAAGGTAGAGACTGCACGTGATGGTCCCGGTGTACTTTTGAGCAACACAACGCTGTCGTAAGCAGGGGTCTTGGGCTCGCCGACCAACCAGGACTGGCTGAAAGGCAGCCCACGGCCCCAGGGGGCCAGGCCGGCCCACTGCTTCCGAGCCCCACCTTTCACTTTCCCATTAGAAAGGGGGACTGCATGTGTGCGCTGACTGCCAGTGAGACAGTCGGTTTCCGGATCGCATCCGTCGAATGACAACCCATTGGTTCTTGGCCCCACAGCGGCGATTTTTCTTCTGGTGGTCTCTTTTGATTGGGCTCTTTTCTCGGAACAAGGCAAAACCAGGCAACTGCGCCTCAAGGCCTCCTTCACTCGAGCGCGGGCCGCGTCCTCTGAATGACGTTCGCTCATTGGCCGTACCAGAAGGACAACAAAAGGACAACCCCCGCTGAAGACGCGCAAGGAAGGCGGCGCAAACCTGGCTAACCGAAAACAGGGTGCGCCCAACTGCGATGAAATTGAAGTTCAAATCTTTCGTTTCCCATTCCCCATCTACTCAATCCCATCCACTCAATCGCCGCCACTACCTACCGAGATCGCGCCACCAGCAGTCGTAGCAGCGAACCCAGACTGATGGCTCTAGATGATGAAGGTGCATCCGTCGATTGGGAGACGCACGAAACTCAGATCCGCATCCTGTTCATTTCGCAAAACAAGACATGGAAGGAAGTTGCCGCGGAAATGAGCGAGAAGCACTGTTTCACGGCAACGTATGCACTCCGGCTTTCTTGCCCTGTTTCACAGCTGACAAGTACCAGTGAGAGACAATACAAATATCGCTTCCCTGGTCTCAAAAACGTCAAGAAAGACGAATGGGCGTACATCGAGGAGGAGATTAGGAGCCGCGACGCCCTCGGAAGGCCGTCTTTGCCTTGTCTTCATGGCCAACCTCTTCCGCCAGGCCGTGTCAGCCGCGGGATTGCTCGCGCCCGAGTTGTGAGATCCGGGGTTACCAAACAGCCCTCAAGTCGTGAGTTCACAGCAAAGGAGAAAAGTCCAAATGGCTGATATGTGAAAAGAGAGCAGACAGCGTCATCTCCAGAATGGCAGGATTACCGTTCGGACACCGCCGCCACTCTCTGTGGTATCTGCTCCGCCAAGCCCTACCGGCCCTCAAGTCCTCGAGCAAGCGCAATGCAGGGTGGATACTGGACTGGCAACAGCTTCCTCGTTTCTCCCCCAATGTACAACAATGGTGTCCGACGATCCTGGAGAATGCCCCGATTTTGGGCTTGACATTGGTAAGTACGGTAAACTTGGATATACTCTACGAATCTCGCTGATGACCACTGCAAGCAGCCAGTCCTATGTCTTCCTGGAGAATCCCCAGCCCAATGCAACGCGAACCTCAAGAGGCGGACTTCTGGAGCCACTTTCTCACACTTTCACATCCTCGGTCTCCGTCGATTGGGGCAAGCCCTGTTCCATTTCTTACCGGCCTTTTCGGTATTGACGTCGTAGACGCCGGCATTCGTGTTGATTTGCACCAAAGCTTAACCGCAAATCTACCATGGTTTCAACTTCTGGCTGTGATTGAGGAACAACCTGGTAAGTTTACGAAGATGTCTGCTCCTGTGTTCATGTCTACTAACCCTATGGATAGATTATCATAGCTGGCGTCGTGAAATACCTTCTCCAGCGAGAATTCACGACTCTCAGGGTGCCGCGTCCTCTAGCAATCACGTCGAGAGACGGAAAGTGCTCTCAGATCTTCTTGGATTCCCCACCCAAAGTGTTGCGGAGTTTGCCAAACAGTTCCAGGGATTCATCCCTGAGCGAAGAGAAGGTGACCTCTCTGGGAAACTCGTGCGGATCTTGGATACCTCGTCCCCCGCTACAAGTGCACTACCAGCGCTTTTTACGCTCACTGCCTTCTTCGCATCTAACAATGGTCTTGACAAGACGAAAATGGACGGATTTCTTCGATGGATCATTAAGCATCAATACTTGGCTTTCCTCCAGCGTTTCATGGATTTGCAAATGCCCACGGTCCATGCTTTTGCCAAATATGTCTTCGAATCAGCAATCCGCATCAAGAGTGTTCCGGTGCTTGACGAACTTTTAAACCGCGGCGTGGACTTTGGAAGCGTCGCCGAGGACATAGCCTCAATCGGCGACCATGATTTCACTAGACGCGTTCTTATGAAGATGGATTCCAAATACTTCAAGAACTTTTTGGCTGGGAGGCTGTTCCATCGATTTGTCATGGCTGGGCTCTTCGACTTAGCCAAGTTTCTACTGGACAACGGAGTCTTTGTCGACGCCAGACAACCCCCCGGCAAGACCTCTCTCCTCATAGCCGTGGACTGTGGTGAAGTTGAGCAAGTACGATTTCTCGTCGAGGCTGGTGCAGACATTCTGGCTCCCTCCTATATCGAACAGATTGGTACTTGTCCTCTCACACGCGCAGTTTTTAAGAAGAAGACCGATTTCGTTACCTTGATGCTCAATCACCACCCCACCCTATCGCTTACTGGCGAAATCCAGGGGAAACCGATGGTTCAGTGGGCCTCAATCCATTGCAGGCGGATATGTGAACTTCTGCTCAAGCACATGGCGCCAGCATCACCAGGTGTACTACTTGGGGAGCTATTGCACTCTGCGACCTTGGGAGCCCAGGCTCTCGCGGTGTATGTTCAAAAGCATTCCAATGGGATATCGCAGTCTCAGATGGAGCAGGCACTAGAGGAGTCCATCAGCGGCTCTCACTTCGCTGCGGCAATGACATTGCTAGAGTACGGAGTAGATCCCAATGGTCTCACATTGGCCAAACGTCCAATTGGGACAGCCATACAACTTCAAAAGCCGGGATTCGTCGATTTACTCCTGGAGTACAAAGCGGACTTAACAGAGCCTGGTCTTCTAGATCTAGTGGTGCGTCTCCAGGACGGTGGTGTCCTGAAAAAGTTTCTCCGCCAGCAGACAGATCCCAGGGAAGGAATGAAGGCACTTGTCGCTGTTGCCAAAAGTCCCTGCCAAAAAATTCATCACGCAGACACACTGATACGCTTCGGAGTCAACATCGACACACCTGGCCTGCACCTTAATCCGCTTCAAACAGCCGCACAATCGGCGCACATCAGAATGATTTCATTCCTGCTCCATAGAGGCGCGAATGTCAATGCAACAGCCTTTCCCGACGGTGGACGAACAGCATTACAGGCGGCATTGGAGTCAAAACTTCCCTTGGAAGTGGCTAGGATAATGCTCCGCTATGAAGCTGACATCTCCGCGCCCCCAGCCATGATACGGGGGTGCACGGCAATCGAAGCCTGCTGCCACTCCTTCACTAGCGACTCTGGGCTCGAAATGTTCTGTAGTGAATTGTTAGATGCTGGAGCTGAGGTTAACCGGCCAAACGGAGAGCCGAGCTCCGTGCTTCACGGAGTGATTGCCCGTGGCTGGCACAAGATTCTTGCCAGATGCCTCGAGCCACAATATGGAACAATTACAAACCACATGTGGCGTAACGAAGAGTTTTCAGAGGACGATCCCGAGGCATTCAGGCCTTATACACCGACACAACTTGCGGCATCAAACCAAGACATACATGCGTTGAAGATGCTTTTGGACTACGGGACCGACGTTAACGAGCTCCCCGGCTATCAATTCGGACGCACTGCTCTCCAAGCTGCCTGTGAACAGGATATTGGGCCCACTAAAACGAAACTCATCAGTTTCCTTCTCGATCGTGGCGCCGACGTCAATGCCGAAGCAGGCCTAAGCTGCGGCGTCACGGCACTCCAAGCAGCAGCAATAACAGGCGACGTCAAAATAGTGGAGCTCCTGATCTCCAAAGGAGCAGAAGTTAATGCCATGGCCTCTTTTGAGGAGGGTCGGTACGCCATCGAAGGGGCTGCTGAACACGGGCGTCTGGACACCGTTAAGATGTTGCTTAATGCCGGGGCGAAGGGCAACGTGAACTTGGGAATTGGATTTGAGTATGCCATTGAGCTGGCCGAGGAGAACGGACATTTTGCTGTTGCAAACCTGCTTAAGACCGAGGGGCCGGACCATCTAGCTGTTTGAAATGGCACAAGGAGGAGAGACTTGGAAGATGTTATTTTCGATAGTCTAATGTATCCCCAGCGATTATTAATGTGCATTATTTTATTGGTTGCGTAAACGCGCGTATCTGCACTGCTTGCGACTCACTTCTCCCTTCCGGTGCTTACATTGCATCACTCCATGAGCACCAGTGGCCAGGAATAAGGCCGCGTAAGACAGGTCTAGTTCTAAGCTCACCGGGTATTTATATGAGGACGCATCGAGGCACTACGGCTATTGTTGTTGAATTCAACGTGGTCACCAGAAACGCAGTAATTGGAAGCCGTGAAGAGTGTTGTATTGGAGAGAAGCTCGCAGAGCAACCGTGAGCACGTAAAGCGCGGACCAGCCGCGCTACCGCTGCTTACCTAAACAGTCGGTTGAATTTGACAATTGTCTCCGTGCACTATGACCCCACTAACCCTGCCATACATAACCCTAACCCCGCGACCCCGTGACCATTCTTTCATGTTTGACAGCTGCCACAATGCACCCCACCATTCCAAATGCGCGGCCGTAAATTTTCCGTGCATCAACTCCACTAAATTGAGGCCATCAGCACCAACATCGCCACTACTAAGATCTGCCACCACGGTTGCAAACCTCCGTAACGTGACGTAAATTGTCACTGTATGCTGTAAATAACCCCATTCAATTGCCCTGCTAACGAGCTACAAGATTGGACTTTCCGAGCACGATTCGGACGACGGCGACGAGAGCGAGTGGTTAGGAATTAGCGATAACGATAACAATAGCGATCACGGCGATGCTGGCGCAGTAGTCCCTCCGTTCTCGAACCCTCCGTTAGTGTTGGAAGCACTGCACTCTGGATTCTGTGGAGTTGAAGGGTTTTCAACTGCTTGTTTTTATTATTGCCTGCACCGGCTCTCTGGCTCAGCCAGAGAACCTTCCTTATAGCTGTGAATAGTGGCAAGCCGTGTGGCAAAGCCATGCGGCTATAATTGCGCGTCTGTGGCAATGGTTACAAATCTGTGGTTCTGGTGCTTTCTAGACTCTTCTGTCTGGGCTAGCCAGAACCCCTTTCTTTCTGACATCTTCACTGAATTGGCAGGCTGCAACATTGCTTTTGCAGCCCAAAATCTCATCGCCATTCAAGATCAAGGTGCATAGTGGACACCCTTCCAATGCAGCCGCAATCAGGGATGTACAATAACAGTGCTGCTCACGTTCGTAGATTTCCCGCTCTCATAACCCGTGAAGAATTCTCAAGGAATCACTTTACATCTAACATATCTTATAAGCGAACGGATAGTTTTCCACCACCCCACCCTCTCTTCCTTTCGCAACGTTTCCTTTCACCACACAATATAACACCGCCTTCAAAGTAAGCGCAATTAAACATAGCCCTTAAAGCTCTTAAAAAAGACCCAAAACTTCATCTTTTAGCTATAGTAAAGATTTATTCTGTTCCTTACACTATCCTTTACGATTGACGTGTCAGTTAGCCTTCACGACACGATATTCCAGCCAATTCACGAAAACTTACAAATCTAAAGGAGCACACGATTATTAAGTATATAACTAAGCTATATACGCGTGCTTTTTATCCTTATCTTTGTTTTGTGAAAGATATGGCTAACCGACTGTTACGTGAACGCGATGCGTCCCCTGTTGGTAAGATCTGAGTTCATAACTTTGTCAAAACGTTAACCAGAACTCCGGATGCGTTTTACATATAGACACAACTACCAGAGGGCTAAATGCGAAGATCTAAAGATTATTTGTGAGTGGTTTGCCCTTATGCATAACACTAAGGCTAAGTACGGCATCCTTAAGCCCAGGTACAGCAATACTCTTGGTATCTCAGACGCTATAGAACCCCCGAAGGGCCACCTTGCAGACAGACTTTATTAAAGGCCGGATATCTAACTATCAGGGTATTTATCCAACACCTATGCTGGCTGCTGTGGACTAATTAGCCAAAGGTACAATGGCTGTAATGCACGAGGTAGCTCTTCTGCGTATGGAGGTCTCTTCACTACGTAAGGCTAATAGGGGGCTTAGGAAGAGACGGAGGGCCAAAGAAACACGTTTGCAGCTTGGAGGGTCATTTACTGTACAAAATGCACAGGATTCACTGGACCAGAAGGCTGTGGATGAGCAGTTAGTTCAGGAAACACAGCTAAATAGTCGTGATGCAGGGGGGGCTTGTACGAAGATTCAGTGCTGTGGTCTGTGCGGCAAGCCTGGCCGTAATGCACGCAGGTGTCAGGAGGCTGGAGAATCATCTGATTTATCTATTTCTGGTTTAGTTATTATTATTTCCTACTGTGGTTGTGTTGTAATTGAGGATAGTTGTGGTGGGATGGTGGAAAATTATCGGCTCGCTTATGTTATCGGTTCGCTTATAAGATACGCTACACCTTCGCTTGCTTTGCAGGCTACCGACTGTTTCGGTCTTTATACCTATCTCAGTGGTAGTTGCTAAAGATAGGCAGGGAAAAGACCGAAGAAGAGAGAAGAAGTTATGCTGAGCAGCAAGTAACTCCGCCGGCAAATGCTCGGCGGCATCAGGCCCTCCGGGCGGGGCACATGACGCGAAACGGCAAGCTACCACGGTTAAGCGAGCCCAAGAGAATATCAGTACGGAGTGCCCGAGAGCATCAACTGGATTAATGCGGCAGGCAAAGGTAGCAAAGAGTAGGATGAATTTCACAAAGCTTAAACATAAAGACCAGAGAGTTTGCTCACGGTACGAGAGGCTGATAGATGGGACCGATGATAATGTTGACCATGGGACGAGACCAAGAGGTTCAAGGGGAAATGGTACATTTAATTTTGAAGCATTCTTCAGTTCGCTGCGCTAGATGTTCCAGTTGGCATCCAGCTAGATCCTCTACTTGACACAGCACTTCAAATGACTCCTTCGCGACGCAACGGCCAGGAACTACGAGTCGGACCTCCGTATTATCCGTGTAGACCCCGACAAACCAATATAACTCTTGCAATTTGCAAGTATGCGTAGCCCAGTGGCGAATTTCAGGATGTCCAGGAACGCGAGGTACGCACGCTCCGTGTTGATACCGGAGGATGCGGCTTGTATGGCAACATCAAGAGCAATATGGCAACATGCGGACCTTTAAATGGCAACATCTTGATTGCCGGTGAAGATTTATCTGGACGCTGTGCCACGCTCGCGTGGGCGGCCAAACTAGGTTAAATAGAGATAGACCCCACATCCCGGGTGTGGTAGCGATGGCCTAACGAGTGTGCTGCCCGCAAGCAAGGCATACCATGCCAGACCACCCAACCGGCTCGCGCCGAATGGCGTTCCCCGCACCACCTATAGATGAACTCATATGAAGGGCCACATTCCACGTCACATATCTCTACTACAAGCCAAGAGCTCGATCAGGATTGACTCGCTCTCAAGCTCAACAGCCCGAGATCCCTCTCTCTGCTCCGATCGTAGACACCTCCTCTCTGACATTGACCTTGTTTAACACGAAATTCCAATGTTCAAGCAGTAAAACAATTGCCGTCCTTAGATACAATACGGCTTTCCACACGATAGTGCAAGAAGATCCGTAATCCATATACCTCTGAGAACACAAGTTGAGCATGCACAGACGGCTTGCTCGCATCGGATTCCTCGTGTTATTACGATATAGCACTCAATGTTGCAGCTCTTCGTGATCCAGATTAAGACACCACACGCGCCACCTGGCCTATCAGTATCGATATTTGACCCATGCCACGCCGGCCCCTACTGTCGCTGCCGAATACAGGAGGTATTTGGCTATCACCTTCACAATGACGACGTTTCTCAGAAGGCTCAATCCTTTCACAAACGCCTTCGAGTCGTTCATGGCCGGAATCTCTCCCTCCGGCACGGGCGTGCCGAGGAACTCGCAGAGTGGCTGCCACCCGTCCTTCACGTCGTACTCTAGCACCTCCCTCCCCGCCCCTCTCGCCGCCTCGCGCACCCGCTCGCCGTGCTGGATAAAAGCGAGCTTCATGGGCGGCCCGGGGTCGTTTCCGCAAAACTTGTCGAAGAAGATGCTGTGGAAGCTCATCATAGGCCCGACTATCGACGGATCCAGGTACGAGAGAACCCGAAAGCTCGGCCACGTATACGTCTCCCAGATGGTTGCCACCATGCTTCGATGCCACGAGTCCGGGTCGCGGGTGGAGAGCACGATCCTTGCATCTGGGTATGCGGCGATCAGATCTTCCGGAAAGAAGACGGATGGCAGATCCGTCGTCGCGTCGTAGTCGCCCAGCAGCTTGTCAAACTCGGCGCGGCCGTAGGGCACCACGCCACCGGCCGGCGCGTATTTGGCGCGTGCGGCTTCCGTCCAGTAGTTGAGCACGCGAGGGCGCTTTCGTATGTCTTCCTTCATGTGGTGGGGCGTGAAGCCGAGCTGCTGAAGCATCGCGCAGATGCTCGTCGTTCCCGTCTTCGCCATGCCCAAGACAAGGACTTTCATCTCCTTGGGCTTGCGGTCCGGGTTGTAGGCGTCGATGGCGCGCTCCTTGGCCATTTTTCTTTCGGCGGCGGACTCGCTGACAAGTTGGTGCCTCCGAGGTCTAGCCTTCATCTGTCTGGATCGACCCTGGGACCTAGCAAAGGTATAAATAGTGAAAACAGATCGCAATTGCAGACTTGGCGCCTCTGGGCGGACATGGCCTGCGAGAACATCGCGAAGGAATATTAGCAACAGCCTCTGTTAAGGAACAACTCGAGATCGGGCCAACCAATCCCAAGGCGGATGGGCGAAGCTCGCCCTTTTGCGTCCATCGCAGCTGCTTGCAGGTATGAGTACGAAGCCAGGGGCCCGTCCGGCCTTTTCGCGAATTCCGGGCGGCCAAGGACCCGTTCAATCTAGGATAATTTATAGTGACATGTTCGTTGGCTGTCAATGTTACAACTGGACTTTAGGCTCGGCTGGGACGAGACCGCACGTTGACGCAAATCATGGATACCGCTGCCATATTCACAAGGGTCGGCGACGGACATCCGGCGAACCCAGATATTTGTCACACTGGTTGGGTAAATTCCCATTAGAGACTGTTCTTGCCCCATCTGAGTACCATCAACGACATGACAAGCTGGGCCGCCCATCACTGGCCAAATCATTCTGTAATGTAGTATGACAGCCTAGCTCTCGTTCATATTCCATTGAGGGAGCGGGTGAATATCGTAAGGATGAATCCGCGGTGAAGCAATCAAGGAGCCTTTCCCTATAAAGTGGGTGACCACTCTCTCCGTGTTTACAACCGTAACCGCAGCCATCGCACTCCAAGCACGCAGATCGGTAGAATCTCAGACAAGATGCGTTCCTCCCTCGTCACCGCTCTTCTGGCACTGGGTGCCGTTTCCCTCGCAGCACCGCTCCCTGATTCTAATCTTTCGGCACCTTCGGACGCAAAGTGCATGACCAGAGAGGAAGCCGACTTCATCATCGACGTCTACCGCAAGATCATCGGCGACTTTGAGCCTGAACTACTCCAAAAGTATATTTCTGACGCCTTCTTCGACACCAGCGACTCGATCAATACTTTCATCCACAAGCCACTTGGTGGACCGACCTTCCCCACCAAGGCCATTTTTATCCAGAAGCAAGAAGTCGGCGCACACTTCTCCATCGACATCCTCTCGGTCGACGCGGTCACTTGCGACACGGTTGCATTGCAGTGGAAGTCGACTTTCGGGGCAGCGAACCTTCCGTCCAAGGGCCTTACCATTATGAAGATGGGTTTCGAGGATGCAGTATGGAAGATTCGTAGTATCGAGGTCGAGTTTAATGCTCTGACTTGGTTGCTAAATATGGGCGGAAGCTACACTTGGGAGGGTGTCACGTATACTCCCGACAACGTCGATCCGGGCCTACTGGCGAAGCCCAGCACTACCACACCAACGACTTAGAATGACGACCACGTAAGGAAAGGCAAGTTGGGTCGGAAATATAGCTCGTTGCTAGGCAAACTCACTTGGGCGCGAGTCCTCCTGACTCAACATAGTTGCCATGTGATCAAGGTAACCTATAGATTAGTCATGAAACACCCTACTGTTTTCTGTAGCCTCATTTTTGCTGAATCAAACACATGTCTTCATCTTGACTTGGGTATGCCGAAACATCAGCGAACGGGAGATGGAAGCCCAAACATGTCACATTGTAGTAACAACTCCAACATACAGCGTACGTATCGACCTACCAGTTAATTTGAGTGAAGAGTGCTTAGGCCTGGCGTTCAAGTCCCAAGGCATCCGGTATCGCCGAAATGACAGAAGGAACCCTGAGATGTATCGTCCCCTTAATCCGCAGCGCTGACATAATTTTAGGTGAGTCACCAACCCCGCTCAGGACCACTCAACTTCACAATAACAGCCAGTACACGACCCTAAAATCGACACCATGAGTTTCCCTTTCCTTCTTCGGAACTGAGCGGTTGCCGCCTTGGCCTGAGCCAGGCTGAGCCAGACTGAGCGAGAGGGTCACAGTTCTGGGCTGCCTCGGCTATAGTTGCCACGGGTCTAAAATGGCGGTGGAGTTACGAGGACCTAGTTTTAGGACCTCTACCACCACCACCTAGCTGCGCCCCCCTTCACTCCAACTAAAGGAGAAGAAAAAACTTGCAATTTTAACATGTCGATAAATCATGCATATTATATTCGGATTCCAAAGTGTTGCTCTCCACCTTTTCCGGTGTCTCTAAAGCGGTTGCGCCCAGGTCGAGTTGTCCATTTTTCTGAACAACTTATCATTGTAGACACTTCTTTCACCAAACGCAATGATAACTAGGTATTGCAGTATGGTATTATCACGGTTTAACGCTACGGATCGGGATTGCTAAAGGAGGAAAGCGTCTGTCACAAAAGTTACCACCATGTAAGCTTACAAGCACTACAAGGATACCTTACAGTGTAGAATAAGATTGCCTGGCCACGGACTCACCGACATTCACAGATACTGCCTAAAGAGAGATACATAAAGGGGGTAGGAGGACGCGTTATCGACTTGAATAATCCTAAGTTCCTCTAGGTAGCTAGTAGGCAGAAAAAGGGCTTGCGTAAGGTTAACGTCAAATCCGCCTTACCTATTCCTTCAGGATCAGAGGATTGAGAGAATTGATCAGCCCTATTGGTTAACCACTCACCTGGTAATGCATAACCTTGTAGATGTGTAATCGTATACATCAGCAGAGTGTGATTTTGCCAATAGCTGTAGTTTAAGACGTAATTGGTGTGCGTGTCGTTTGTATTGTGGCACAAGGCCCTAATTTCGGAGATAACAAAGCTCAGAAGAATTCGATTACGCCCTACTAAAGATGTGTATCAACACGCTATGCTAATAGAATGACGTGGTGCTGGACATAACCAGGTGGTTAATGGAGTTGCTGACAACAGTGGCAACGTCACCATCTGTGCTCTCGTCTGACTGTTAAGTGTCCGTCTACACATCTCGTTAAGTATAATATTTCTGGAGCGGCCCGCGTGTGAGGAACTGCTTAAGCCTGAGAATCTAATCGTCTACGCCGCTTAAGCTTAGAAACGAAACGTTCTGTTCAAGCTGATACTGTTATAATGGGTTAAAGAGACGCTGGAGAGTTAAATGGTGATAATGTCAACCTTTAGACTATCTTAATCGATGATGATTCGCATACGTGGTCTTAATCACCTACTTAGTTAATTTCTGCTGCTGAGGGCTACCGACCGTTTCTGCCGGCAGAAAAAGTGAAACCTCTCTCGCCATTCTGCTACCGCAAGTTACGTACCTTTTCTGCCGGCAGAAAGAGCTACTCGTTTCTTATTCTGCCGCCAAACGCTACGTACCGTTTCTCCGGCAAATTTTTTTTGCGAGACCCATTTCTCGGCCCCAAGCCCAGATTTGGTCCTGCAACAGGGGGTTACGTACCTTTTCTGCCGGTAGAAAATCACACAGCGCCAGTAACCTAATTCTCAGCCCTAAGCCCAGATCTTGTTTCTGCTAATCAGCCTTCGTACCTTTTCTGCTGGCAGAAAATATGCTTAGGTTACAAGACCATCACAACTTCTCCAACTCGCACCGACCGCCAATTCCGGCATCAAAAGCTCATTACACCCAAAGCTAATTACACTTATTCATTGCACTTTTTCCAGGCCACATTCCCAAGCTCCTATCGATCTACTAAAAAACTTTTATACTATTATATGCGAATAATCTGAGGATGTTAATAATCCGCGACTCACTTTTTACCTACTCTATAGACAGTTCTACACTATTCTCGGAGTTAGATGGCGACGCTAACCTTAACAATCTCGATAATCGTCCGTCAAATATCTATACTTCCTCAGACCACGTGTAATAAAACGGCGTATCACATGCATCATACGTATTTCCGGCTCATAATAGCCTAGGCTCATTCAAAACTGACAAACCGAGGAAAATTATTCAAAAGTACAATCGACTATCTACGGTTAGACAATATAGCCCTAAATACATTAAATACGGAAGGGAGAGCTTTAAACCGACCTGTTTAGAGCTAATAAGACAAGAAGCTCAGAAAATCGAGCGAAACCGCAGGATAAAGACATAGCGCCTGGAGCAAAGCTAATATCTATTGGAAGACATTCAAAAAGAAATAAAGTATTAATCAGAAGTATCGCTGCATAAGCTTACACTAACTAATATTAATGCTATTAACGAAGCTGCTGGTAACGCTGTTCTCTTAGAGAACGGCCAGTATAATGAAGAAATTACCATACTAGCAAAAAATTAGAGAAGGCTGCGGAGTTATGTTATTAAAAATATCATTCTTGATTTTATGGGAATTGATGACCGACTACTTATAATTCTTTTTAGAGAAGCACTTCCTGATAACGATAGCATCCCTTACGGCGTCTAGGCTTGGTGATGGGTGCCCGCGCTTCTCAAAAGTGCCGAGCCCGGCCGTATATTACCGGCGGCAAGCTAGTCACTCACACCGCCCAGCTCAAGGCCATCCGGCAAACTGGCGCCGCTGAACGGGCGGGTGCGCTAAAGGCCCCACCCCCGCGTCGTACTTACGGCCATCCTCGCCGAACCCCCCGAAGAAAGCCAAGAGGTTGCGTTTCGCCGAGCCCAAACGGGGAGGCGAGGGACGGTTCAAGATCCCTGGCCCGTGTCCCCAGGCCCTACGACCCCCGACCCCGTCGTACCTGCCCCTGCCCCTGGCCCCGAATCCAAGCACCAAAGCTCCCTCGAGCCGGTGCTGACCGCCACGCCGCGATGGACACCATGACTGACTCGCCGAGTCCCACCGGCGGCCCCTTAGCGACTTCGACAACCTCCTCCGAGCACTTTTCGGAGGAAAGCTGGGCTCGTGGCCGTCCTCAGGCCGGGTGCCTACACGGCTCCGCGCCGACAGTGTACCTGGCCTTCGGCGCCGGAGCCTCGCCCACTCCCCGGCACCAGATCTTAGCTGCAAGTCGACGCCTAGGCAAGCAACCAGCCGCTTGCACTACGATTTCGATTTGTCTGCTGTGGCCTGCCGTCGAGTTTCCCCCCTGTATGCTTAACAGTCTACGCTGCATCATTGAGGATTAAGTAAGCTCTAGGTGCCATTAGGAAGGCAAGGCATTTTGCTTTACATTGGCAGCTAGGTTACAGGAGACACCAGCGAGGTCCTTCTTGAAAGGACAAGTAATGGAGAAGTAATTATCTGTGCTTACAATAACGCACTACAGGGACAGAATAATAAAAAGCACCATTTACCGTTCCTTGTCTTCCTCTTGTTGCCTAGGTTGTTCCAGACCTGTGCCCATTTCCATTCGCCAACTACTCCATCACGGTTCTTCCAGTCGCAGACGGGTAGAACCTCACAGACTTTTGCGCTGGGAGGACTTAAAAATAAGAATAGGGACCGGAAGCCATTGGTGGGGGACGGTACTTGCTGCTTGAGGCTCCTCCACCTTTCACCACCTGCCATATGTCGTCATGCGAGTACGATTTAGTGTGAGGGGGTCGGGGTGCTGGGTGGTACGGAGTTCGTGGGTTATTCTTCGATTTTCCCCACGAGAGGCGGACGCGAGAATCACCGATAAGATGACCTTGCATCTGACTCATTACTATCTTGGCTGCACTGCGATGCACGAATTGAACAAAGCCACAACCCTGGCCGATCAGGATCTTGACATATATAATCCCCCCGAAGCTTTGGAAGAGCAGCCAGAGCTGATGTTCAGCCAAGAAGGCAGCACGTATCCTTGCGCCACGGGAGCCTGGATTGGCAACCTCGCCACGCTGGACGAGTTCGTCGAGGTGCCTCGTACTCGTCATGTCAGCGTCAGCAGATCACGGCAGCTCAGGTGTTACTCACCCAGAGATGTCTTCGTCTATTCTTAGAAGTATCAGGCAGAATCGGCCCAGTCGGCGGATTCCGCATCTGCAAAAAACCTTCAAATCGCCGTCCGAATCACCTAATTAGGACGTGCCACAAAGGAAGGTGAGGCCGCGGCTGTAATAGTATAAGGCAAATAATGGCTTACGGAAGTATAGCCGGCGTAGCTTGCGGTACGCTCTGAAGTGCCCGGTCGACCATTTTCTTGCTGGACAGAATGAATTCAACGACGTAGCCTACTCCAGTTGGCAAGGTTTGTTCACTCATGCCCGATTTTGTTGGATTCTTCCGCCTAGCCGAAAGGTCGGCGGCCAGGTCTCACGGGTGTGTCGCCTCTGAGGGGCTTCTCTAGAGTTTCACAAGCTCCTGAATAGTCCATCTCAAGGCTGTCTTAGGCGGCGTCCCAAAGCCTCTCCGACGTAGGAAGCGAAGTGGATCATGGTACCGCTTCTGGCTTTGCAGTAAGGCTGTGTCATTCAGTTAAAGATAATTTCTAGACCGGGGCCTACCGCCTCGCTGCCTTACCAGCGTTACGGTTCGTGGTTCGCATGGCCCGACACTAGTAGTTATTAAAGATAAAGTCCTGCAAACCTCGTTCCATATACAGAGGCCCTCATATACATCTTTATTTAAACTAGACAGTTTGATTTTACAATGGAACGCAAGCAAGCATCTCCCATCACTAATGACTATAAACCTCTAGATAAGTACGACTTCATCTCTACCATTGCTGTTGGGCTACAGAGCGGAATACAAAATGCAGTCTAAGAGACAATATTTGAGACAAAAGCTGACCAAAGCCAAAGGCCATTTTACTGCTCCGAGTGCGGCGAAACGGTTGATAGTGGTTTCGAGCTTAGCGTCTTTTCCAAACACGCCACGTCTGCCCACTCTGCGACGCTTGAAAATAACGACTCAAACGAGGCAAAAAGCTCGCAAATCAAGCAGCTCTGGGATACTAGCCGACAGTTTACCAGCAAAAAGTATGGCTTTCTCCGCCTTCTCCTCTTTTTCGGACATGCAGCTCATATAGATATAGGAATTCTGGCAAAACTAGCCACCGGTTACGTATGACGTCTCGCTTACATCCCCGAAACTCCCGCCAGTCTGGATCTTGGCTGTCCAGCTTGAGCGAGCTAATTAAGCAACCGAAGACAAGACCTATATCACAGGAGCAACTTGTCACTGAAGTCAAGGGCATCTACGCCGGCCTTGTCATGATTGAGAATAAATGCATTGAGGTAGACAACAACATCCAGAACACGAAAAGCGACCCCAACAACGCCAAATTCAACAACGAGCAGTGGCAGGCGTTAATTACTCTCCATCGAACTTTACTCCACGAGCACCATGATTTCTTTCTAGCCTCTCATCATCCATCAGCAAGTCCCGCGCTAAGAAGGCTGGCTTTAAAGTATGCCATGCTGGCTCGAATGTGGCGACACGGCATCCACAGCTTTCTTGAGCTGTTAAGACACCGTCTGCCCGCCAGTTTAGAGCATATGCTCAAGTTCCTATATTTGGCTTACTCTATCATAGCACTACTTTAGGAGACGGTGCCCGCGTTTGAAGACACATGGATAGAATGCCTTGGAGATCTTGGCCGTTACCGGATGGCAATCGAGGACGACAACATCCGGGACCGTGAGGTCTGGACAGCCGTTAGCTGTGGATGGTACAGCAAAGCTTCGGACAAGGCCTCCACAACGGGTAGACTTTACCACCACCTCGCTATTCTATTACAACAAGTCGCTATCTGTCGCAATCCCCTTTGTTCCAGCCCGCGACAGCATTATGACGCTTTTTGAGCCGGTTATGGCCCCAAATTCCCACCAGCAATCTAGACTACCGCCTACGGAGCACGCCTTCGTGAAGACACATGGAATGATTTTCAGCCGGCGGATGCTCGCACAACTCGGGCCTACGATGGATGAGTTCATCAACTCGTTAGACAACCACATTAATCGCTCAACACGCCGATTTCTTGAAGCTGGGTAAGGTTAAAAATCGATCCTTTTCTGCAATTTTGTCTAAAATAATAATTGGAACTTGCAGATACTATATTGGGATCTCCAACTGTTGCGCCATCACTGGTTATGGCACCGTCAGTAATCCTATTTACAATTCTATCAAGCAAAGCCGAGTCAGCGAGCAGCAGGTGTCGGGTAGCAAGATTGACGAGACAGCTGCCAAAGACTTCGCCATTGCTTTGGAATTTGCGAATAGAACACACAATGTGATCCTGCGCCGTTTTGGGGATCCAAATATCCTGACATACGTTCATACGGTATTGGTCTTCATTCACCACATTACTTTTTACCCAGAAGCAATAGCCCGCCTGGCGCCGAGTTTTCCCTGGAAGTTGATGTCCCTGGTTTTAAACACGTTACTCGGCTCCTTCCAGTCATATGCTCGCATTGAGAGCAAAAATTTTCCCCAACCAGAAGAGGATGGCCCTCCGCGACCTCTGCCCGAGGACTATGCGATGAGGGGTCTCCTCTGGGCCGATAACTACTACCCGACTGGGTGGTTCACCAACGACAAGATCGAGGATAACGAGAAGGGCTTGGAGGCAGCTTCCATGGGAGAGGAGCGGAAAATTCGAGCGCTGTATCTTGGATATTGTATTGCACGGGATAAGCCATGGTTGCTGTACGACAGTGAGGCGCACCACTTTAGTGTTAGCCCGCAGTTTGACATCGAACTTGACCCTGCCTTGATTGCCTCTGTTAAGGATTGCGGGGATCTCCCTGATGCAATTCACAGTGTCGCGGTTAAGAAGCATAATTTTGGCACAGAGATAGGTGAAGGTAACAGCGACGATCAGGGAAACCATCGGACACGGGAGGCTTTTTTCTCGCAAGTGTGAGATTATAATCGAGCACTCTGGAGAATGCAGATTCGGTTTATGTATTTACAGTCTGTATCGACAGTATCTTGGCATTTCGGTTCCACAGGAATTATCCTCTTTCACTCCAATTAGTTACAAGTATCGCTTCCACCATAGCCTTCTCTTTAGAGCTGGACTCAGGTTCTGTCGCCTCCGGGAAAAAGATCCTCCTGCTTTCTACTTTACATTCGCCAAGCCCATCCTGCGTATTCGTCTAGATACCAGTATCGCAAATTCGTAAAGGGAGAAAGATACCTTACGTCTGTAAGCCATCTGGGGGCTCTAATGGAGTAAACATTATGTCTCATCTGTAATATGATTGGTCTCAATTTTATAGGGGTGCACTCACCATGAGTAATTGGGTAGCCCCACTTAATTTTGATGACCTACCAGTGTATTCCATTTGCAAAGACCCACAGTCCTCCCACTGCATGCAATCTTTTAACTTTACCAGGGCCAGCGCTCTGATCGAGCCAAGCAAGCCAATACCGTCCCTTGGAATTGGCTCGGGCTTGGGTCGCTCAAGAGGGCTTGGCTTACGAAAATCACGGCTTAGCTTGGCTTAGATGCTTGGGTAATTCCAAGTTCTTGGCGCCGGAAGAGGTTGATCCGTTCCAGCACAGCTAAGAATATATACCAAAGACAGAATACCAACCTCCATCTATCAACCCTGCTTCAAACTCCTCGATTTCGCTGCCAATTCTTGATACACTGGAGCACGCAGAGTGTATCCCAATGCGTTGAGTGTCTTTGTTGACCAATAACGAGCTTAGCTTGGCTGAAGGCCCTCTCACACTCACAGGTAGTTAGTGGAACAGATAGAACATCCAACGCCAACGCAGTCAGCCGTGGAAACCGGCACTGGTTAGCCAACCACTAAGCAATGGGGTCTTCCACATGGAAAACTGGCTCGGCGAGGTAAATAGCAACCTCATCAACAACTTGAGATATCTCTGGGGGGTTAAAAAAGTCCGGACCAAAGCCTCCAATTGGCCCTTGGTAAGCTTGTGAGGGTGGCGATAGCAAAGAGGCGTTATGGGGAGGAGCCACACGTGTGAGCCAGAATAGAAAGAGAGTCTGAAGAAGGAGAAGTAGCCTGTCAGCCATTATGACATGATGGGAGTATTGGAATAATAAGGTAGAAGATAAAGAAGGAGGCTTACATATGCAGTATTCTGATGACCTGGAGGCTTCTTTCCTGGCATTTTCGGGGGCTATAGCTGTTTAAATAAGTCAAGTGGGGGGCTTTTGGAACACCTATACCTTTGGAACACTCATTTCCATACATAACCCTGAAAACCAAGGTCACGTAACTAATTAAGCGAAATTACTAAGCAGAAAATAAAAACTACATAAATACTTTATAAGTAGTTTACTAAGCATATATATTGTTTTTGTTCTTTTCAGCTGCTTATTATACTTTTATTTAACCTTAAAGTTTAAAACTTTTGTTTCTTAGCAAACTCTATACATAACCCTAGGATTTATTTTTCTTAAATAAAAGCTTTACACTTAAATTTAAAATTAAGCGAAAAATAATCATATATTACCAGGAGCTATTATTAAAGTAAAACCTTGTTGATATAGATAGATCTTGCTTAATGAAAAGAATAATTAAAAATAAAAAATGCTCTCATATAAATTTTTAAGAAATTTTATTTTATTAGGAATTTAACTATAAGATACGTAATTTATAGTTATATAAAACCTAGTATTAAATACTAACAAATGTTATTTAATTAATAATATTTATTATACATTTATTTATTAAGTATTATATAATTAATGAACAAAAAATAAATCCTAGGGTTATATATGGAATTTGCTAGGAAACGAAAATTTCAAACTTCAACGTTAAATAAAACTATAATAAGCAGCCAAAAAGAACAAAATAAATATATATGCCTAGTAAACTACTTATAAAATATCTCATGTAATTTTCCGTTTTTAGTTAGTAATTTCGCTTAATTAATTACGCGACCTTGATTTTCAGGGTTATGTATGGGAATAGGTGTTCCAAAGGTATGGGTGTTCTAAAAGCCCCCCACCTGACTTAGCTGTTCTCTCGGTCAGGAGTGATTTAGATCGCGGAGGAGTTGAAAAGGACCTGTTGGTATGCCACGCGGTTAAAGGAGGGAGAATTTTCATGATAGCGAATGGAAAAAATGGTGTTGAGCTCTGGAATTTAGAAGATTTTTAGTAATGATCCAGCACTCTGGCGGCCAATCAGGGGCCCTCCTGGCGCCAAGGGATTACCCAATTCCTAAGCCAATTCCAGCACTCGAATCGGCTTGCTCCAGGGAGGCTTGACTAGGTGTTCAGAGGGCTTGCTTGGCTTGCTTGGCTCGCTTGGGCTTGACTTGCTTGGCTCGATCAGAGCGCTGACGGATCTTTTAGCACAGCAGCATGGCTTGGGCGGTGGGCCCGCTGCTGTGGTGTGTTCCAGCGGCGTCCAGGTGGCTAGTGGATTCCCACCTCTATGCTAACATGGGTCTGCCTTCAAGTACTTACCACGATTGGTTCGTGAGGTCTCGCAGTACCTTGTGTACTTTGCAGCGATCAATAATCACAGTAGTCAGGCACAGTTAAGTTTTAAGATCTTATATTCGAACAAGAGGTCGACATGTCCTGGCTAATTGCATCATCCATCTCCTCTCCTCCAGGAAAAGTTACCTTCGCCCTAGGCTTGTCATGCAAGCATCGTCAGCACATCAGTACCCGCCCTGAAAGGCAACTATTGACTTCATATTGTCCCTGATAGTCTGCTCAAGGGTTCGCCATCCATCCTGGTTCGCCCACTTCTTCAGCAACGCCAACTGCAGGGTGAAGTCGGAGGTCAGAGTCGGGCGCGAAAGCCCAGGGAGATCGTTAACAAATTGGCGATCGGGATAAAGTCGTCTGAGAATGGCTAAGATGTCGTTCCAGGTGCACCCGTCAGCCCATGCCTGGAGCCGTTTGTTCTTTATCTCAGGATCAAGGACAGCCGCGACATAAAGCAAGCCAACATCCTTAACGCCAATGTTGTATACTGCGAACGTGTGATGAGAAACTTTTCAATTGTCTTAAGGGCCCAAGTGGTAGGTTGTGGACTTACAGGTGGAATAGTTCTTCAAATCCAAGAGGTTACCATTGACGAGCTGCTTAATCCAGGCTCCAGCGCTGTAGAGGTGACTCGGATGAAGCTGTTCGCCGTTGATGTGGGAAGGGCTAACAGAGTTGACTGTGAAATGCGGCTTGCGATGCTTCACAAACTCCCAGACCGCCTTCTCAGCCTCAGCTTTGCTCGCCGAGTACACAATGGCGCCTTAGAGAGCCTCTGGCACCACTTTGGACCAGGCTAGCTGGATTTCCGCGTCATTATACGTACTCTCGTCGACATAGGTGGTGTTTCCAAGCGTGACGAGGGTGGCTGCGACAACGGAGCTGGTGTACACAAACTCCCGCACCGAAGGTTCGTTCATAGCAGCCTCGAGAATCCCCGTCGCCCCCTTGATGGTTTGCGGGATGACCTCATTCAGCTCCGGGGAGAAGGTGACGACAGATGCGACATGAGCAATCGCCGAGATGCCCTTGACGGCCTTATCAAATGCGTGATCTGCGGCGAGATCGGGTACGTGGGCGAGTTCGAAATCACCACGGTCGGCGTATGGTTTGAACACATCGTTCACCAGCCAAGATGCCTTTGAGAGGTCACGGACTATGCCGCGAACTTTGTAACCGCGCTCGAGGAACTGCTTCGTTACCTGCGTAGCAACATTGCCTGTTGCCCCGGTCACAAGAACCCACGACCCAGTCGGAATGGTAACATGGTGCTCGGACATGGCCATGATAGGTGGAGCGGTGATAGCAAACGCCCGAGTAACGAAGCTTGGAATGATTTTGTAGATTGAGAAAAGACGGAGCTGAGAGAGATGAATAATTCTGTCATTCCAGCTCTTCAACCGCAGTTCAGATTCATCGTTTTATAGACACTTCCGTTGATCTAGAATACTGTAGCGCTTACACATCACCGGTCTACGCGATTCTTCGTAATTTCTCCTCGGCGCTCGAGGGCAAGGTTTGTTTCTTCGACCAACCATCTCCGGGATGTGATATGAGAGCATCGTTTTGTCGCAGAGGTTGATTAGTGAGCCCACTGCCAGGGCTGCAAAGGCGGGGGACAGGTGCAACACTGACGAAAACGGAAGTTGCAACTCTTGGCTGCAGATCTTAGGAAGGATTTAACTGGCTCTTTGAGATCGCGTGCGTCACCTCTGTGGTCTGGATGCGTAGCATAGGGCAATACCATTGGTTCCTGTCAAGATTCACGTGGCCACGCACGAACTACCAATCTTTTCACGACGTCTCTCCACGCCGCGATTGCGTGCGACTCAGTTGCAAATATTAAACGCAATCACTCTACTTACAGACCATGACCAGGTGCGCTATGACGCAGCTATACGTTCCGCGCCAGGATAGCGCCGAGCCAGAAGATGACGCGATTGTTTTAGAGCCCGACCAAGCTTTGCAGGTCAACCGCTTCCGCGAAGAACTCACCTGCGAGACCGATGCACCGCGACGGTACAAGTTGTGCGTGCAGAAACGAGACGAGTTACTCGATCAACATGCCGAAGTGCAGATCTTGATCGCTATCTACGGGCATGTCATGTCGGGCGAATGCCCCGAGTACAGAGAGCGACAGCAGAAGCAGACCAAGAACCGAAAATCAGGAGGACGACGCAGCGCAGTAGGCTCTTTTTTTTTTTAGAGCAGCCGCAATCGGATCCGAACTCCTCCCTCCTCTGAAAGGGATAGCGTGCTCCTGGGGTCGCGACGTTGTCCGGTCTCTACCCGACCAAGTCCAGAGATAGACTAAATCTGCTTACTCAATTGGGTTGACCGATTTCTCTCGTGGTCCATAAGGAGTTCGCTGCCGACCTACCTGAGTCCGATGGCGCCGATACCACAGGGCCGCCAGGGCAGATGCCATCGCAACCCGATCCTGCGGATTCCAATGTCGACATTGCGGCCGAAGTCAACAATGTCTCTCTTGCTGGGACAGTTAATGCCACAACGCCAACCAGTCACAACCAATCCACTCCTGATTCAGCGGAGGACACCGCCCTAACGATTCCAGAGGCTTCTCGCTTCCCGAATAGGATGTCACTCTGTGAACGTAAGGAGTTGAACTACTACGAGCCCTCTACAGGCCGAGGAACCTTCACCAAGCAAGCTAGGCTTGCCACTTCAGTTAGCCCCCCGAAGATCCCGCCACAGTGCTGTCCGGCCAAGATCCCATCGACACTCCTGCTAGCCCTGGACAACCCGTCTAGGTTCGAGTCAGAGGTGGTAGAACAATCTCTACCATTTCTTGCGAAACTCTGTCACCGGCATCTCCTGCTTTTTGCATCAGCCATTGCCTTGAAATTAACCTCGACTAAAAACCAAGGGCAGCAACACCCCCTAGCGCAAACCGCCTCCGACGCGCCGCCTCACTGCCGCCAGATACGCCCCCTATATTAAAAAGACCCCGAGTCGACGCAACGAGTCTAGGTGTTGCTGGAGACCGGTTAGTGCACGATCAGACAGCGGAGAATTCCAGCCAGCACACGTCGCAAAACGACGACAAGGACATCCCCCTCGAGACATGGGAGAGCAACCCGGGCACCATCGCCGGGCAGGTGGTTTGCTGGTATCCTGACTACGAGTTTAACCCACCGACACAGGCTGAGCTTGCCGATGTGGAGGCCAAGCAGCTAGCGATCAGCGCGGCCGCAGTCACTAACGTGGGAGTTGTGGATCTGCCACCAAGCAGCAAGAAGCGGCGCAAGAATTCACACAAGATGTTTATAACCTTTTTTGTGCATTTTGGCCACGTCTTCGCCACGGTCAACTAGACGAGCTTCCGCATCAGCAAGGGCGGCATGTGGTTTGTACCACGGGGTACGTTTCTCTTTTGTCTCGTTGTTTATGCGGTATACTAACAGATGGAAACAGGCAATTTATCACGGTCACAACCTCAAGCTTGGGTGGTCCGTAGTATATTTGTGGTTCTACAACGAATCTAAGATGGTGGGGGCGGGGAGCCCCCAGATATATATATGCCCTACGGCCCAGTGGAGCCGCAGTCGGTAAGGGTTACGATACGGCCGGTCAGTCACCGGCCGATAAGGTGATAAGGCCAGTCACAGGCCAGGCCTGTGACAATCGGCGGTGGAACCAGCGGCCTTACCGTTGCTGACCGACTGAGCGAGCGGCTCCCCAATAAAACCGTCCTTGCAATTGAGTTTGGGAAAGTCGAGTACGCGCCGGGCACGTTTGACCCGCCGCAAACCATCTGGGGCGGCTCAGCACCCGGTGCGGGACGATGGGTTTTTTCGTCTCTCACCAACAGCGCGGTCGACAACAAGCCGGCATCGCAAACGGGCCACCGCTGGTGGAGGTGAAGGCTGTGGACCAGGGAAGTGGAAGAGGCCCATCATTCAATGTGACAGCCAAAGCCGAGGTGATACTCTCTACAGGCGTCTTCAACACGCCCATAATCCTGCATCGGAGTGGCATTAGGCCGGCGTCGGTTCTCCAAAAGCACGGCATTCCCTTAGTGCTCGACCTTCCAGGCGTTAGGGCGAATCTCCAGGATCATTCTGGCGCCAGCGTGGCATGGAACTGTAAGCTTTAGTTTTTTATTTCCTTTTCTTTCCTTCTTTTTTTCTTTTTTCTTTTTCTTTTTTTTTAGCCTGCTGACCTCTCCGCAGACACCAAGCCAGGCAATTTCTACCCCATGCCGGCCGACATGTTAAACACGACCTTTACAGCCCAAGCTCTGTCCGATTTCGACAAACTCCCTGCCCAGGGTCCCTACACCCTCTCCATGTCCAACAGCGCCATCTTCGTCCCCCTCCCCAATATCAGCATCACCTACCCCGATATCATCGACAAAATCCGCGACATGGCATCCAATACCTCCTCTTCCTCCCTTATCTCCTCCCTGCCCCCCGATTACACCTCCCCCCTCTACACCGGCTACCGCGCACAGCTCCTCGCGCTCGCCG
>Ga0247758_1000126_pt1 | contig 60333 bp, 62 predicted proteins | sample UWRJL156409C4_FD_180950 | JGI IMG/M metagenome (GOLD analysis project Ga0247758, IMG submission 180950) | Plant litter microbial communities from Arlington Agricultural Research Station in Wisconsin, United States - UWRJ-L156-409C-4 | ecosystem: Environmental > Terrestrial > Plant litter >... | reverse complement strand
TGACTGCTCCACCATCGACACCGCCACCAGCCTCGACATCTCCGCCGCCCTCCGCCGCCTCCACCCTTCCACATCCTTCTACGACACCCCCGTCTCCGGCGGCGTCCTCGGCGCGCGCGACGCCACTCTCGGAATCTTCATCGGCTGCACAGAGTCAGACCCCAACTTCCCCCCGCTCAATGCCCTCCTCCTATCCACCGTAGCCTCCTCCGTCATCCCCTGTGGCGGGCCCTCGCTCGGCCTCGTCGCCAAGCTGGCAAACAACTACCTCTCCGGCACCATCGCCATCGCCACCGCCGAGGCCATGAACATGGGCATGCGCGCGGGGGTTGATGCGCGTGTCTTGGCGAGGGTGATTTCCGCTGGCTCGGGGAAGAACCATATCGCGGACAAGTTCAATCCGGTGCCGGGGATTTGTCCGGCCGCGCCGAGCTCGAGAGGGTATCAAGGGGGTTTTCGGGTGGAGTTGATGCGCAAGGATGTGGGGCTGGCGACGGAGATGGCGGAGAGGGTGGGGGCGAGGTTGGTGTTGGGAGAGGCGGTGATGGGGGCTTATGAGGGGGCGAGTGGCGATCCGAGGTGTGCGGGCAGGGATTCGAGGGTGGTTTATCGGTATTTGGGGGGGGAGGAGGAGTGGGAGGGGAAGGAGGGATGAGTTGAGTATTTGTGTGAGCGGATTGTGGTGTACTAAGGTAACTAGGTACCTCAGCGTGTGACGGCCGAAGGCTCGGGCATACAGTCCCGTGCCGAATTCTAGAATAGTAAGTCGGTGACGAGAAGCCACTGTCTCCAGTTTCCTCAATGTCAGAGTTCGGTAGATGTTCTTGAAGGAGTACTAGAATCCTATGAGTTACGAGTCTAGGCGCACTACCTCGGGTGTTATTGTATAAGTCGAGTTAGATGCAATTGCGACCAGTCTCCTTCAGCCAGATGTCACGGGGATGTCGAGGGATAGAACTTGAAGGCGTGACAGTATGGAACGACGGAGTGCAACAAATACTTGAACGAAAATTGAAGAAAGAGTCTAGGAGACAGTGAGCTAAAAAATCATTCCATCCCTCTTCCTACGCCTCGCCTTGACCACTTCCGGTCCTTTGAGGTGGACACAGCCACTCCCAAATTGGTCTTCGCATGGTCGGGGGACACAATTGAGCAAGAAGCAATCACCAACGATATGGGCGTTCATGAGGAGGGTAGGCACATACTTGTGCGTCCTTGCCGTGCGATGGCACGGCTTCGTGCACGGCGCCTGGATGTGGAACCGGGCAGTCCGAGTCTGCTTCGTGCACTGGAGACAGTCTTTTCATGGCTCTCGGCCGGGACACTTTCCTACCCACACCTAAAAACACGAAAATTTTAGTTGAGAATTTCTCTTTGTACTATGGCCTCCGTCTCATTTACGCTACAATCCCACACATAACACTAACTGCACGCAAGGCTTAGAAGTTAATGGTATAAGCCTTATCGCATTCTTACAAGACCTTCCTGCATTCCAGAAAGGCCTATTCTAGTACAGCTATAGGCCTTCCATGATACAGTCAAAGTCTCTCATGCAGGTAGGGCTGGTTGAATAACTGCTTAGGCCTTGCTGGCCTGATCAAAGGGCTGCGTCGTGTGGTCATAGTGCAAGTGAGACAGAGGCCACAGTGCAAAGAGACATTCTCTTTTAGTTTTCTATTCTTTCTAACTGCTACAGTTGGGCGACCAGCGACGAAGTGGACGGGATGGGGTATTCCAGGTTGTTTGTTGCCTTGGGGATCCGAGTCCCCGAATAAAACCCGGAAAGCGGGGAAATTCAAGGTCGCACTGTCACTGCCGCACCTTCCCTCCGACACACAAGCCCTCGCCATGCCTGGACTCGGAATCGGCCCTAGACCAGTGCGACGCAATGGACACGAACCGTGGCAACAAATGCAGGATGCTCGATGACCTCAATCGAGAGATTCGCAGATTGATCTCCCACCTAGGGCGCAAGGCGCCCTGTTACCAACCGCTCAGCGAACGCGACAGCATCCGCCTTGCCCATTTTTCCCGCATCGGAAGTCAGCTGCACTGTCGACTCGAGCACGTCGCGATATCGCAGAAGCCGAGTTATCACGCACTGTCGTACGTCTGGCGCTGGAGACCGAAAACCAGTAGCTCACAGGAGAGCGACGAAAATGCCAGCAGGCCCATCTTCGTCGACGGGCGGAAGGTCCATGTTGGCGCTAACCTGGCGGACTTCATCGATACCATCACCCAATTGTGGACGACGGTTCCGGCATTTTGGGTCGATGCGATCTGCATCAATCAAAACGACGCTGCCGAAAAAAGCATACAACTCCAGAGGATGCGCGAGATCTATGAGAATGCATCGCGCATCGTTATCTGGCTCGGGAAGCACGACGACACAAGCAGGAGATGTATCGAAAATATGGAGAGATGGCACACGTTGTCACTGGACTTCACCGCTCGGTACCCAACCTGGGACGAAATGAGCAAAACCAGTCGAGACTGGCTGCACGAGGTCGGTGTTTTCGACTCGGATGGCAAGTTGGCAGACCGGGATGCCTGGGTGGAATTTTTCCAGTTCTTCGAAACTCGCCAATGGTGGCATCGCATCTGGACTGTCCAGGAGTATTGTACGGAAGTGGACACAATATTCTTGTGTGGGGATTCGACGTTCACTCGCCGCTGCCTGTATGAAGCTGTGTTCCTTGTCAAGCTGATTCTAGGCAGTGGAACTCGAGACGGTCTTTTCTCAACCAATCCGATCGACGCCGTGATGGTCACTGAAACGTTTCGGCGCGAATACCACGAGAAAAGGCAGCACGGTTTAACTCTGTACGAGCGGTGGAACGGTTACGAGTTCGTCCGACATCCTATGCCACTGAAAAGGATACTGTCAGCATGGAGGTTCCGATCAGCCTCAGATCCCCGAGACAAAGTGTTTGCGTTGCTGGGATTCATGGAAGAGCCTCTTCGCAACGACCTACTTCTTTCCATTGACTGCTCGTTGCCGACTAGCTCGGTCTTTACCAACGTCGCCGAATACATGTTGAAGACGAGCAAATGCCTGAACTGGCTCGGTGCTGTGGCGCCGCCGAACCCTACAGGGCCGCAGTGCGCGTCTTGGGTTCCAGATTGGAGTAACTCCGGGGCGGCGTTCTTGGATAATATGCCCAGAACAGTACAGCACATCCCGGGTGTTACTCCCAATGGGGTAAGTTGATCTCTTACGTTCCCATCCCTAACGCAAGGTTCTGTCCGATTCAGAGCCGCTGTCTTTGCCGAGAGCCTTGCAAAGGCACCCAAGCTTCCATCCACACAACTCCTAACAAACACCCCAGAGTTGGTTTTTGAATCTGTCAGATACAACCTGCCCAGCATATTCGCCCTGGCCATCTGAGTACCCCATCCCCTTCGGCAAAGAAACCCCCAAAATCGTCCAGGCCCCCTCCGGCGCCCAGCTGCACATCGAAGGAATATACCTCGACATGATCGTCTCCCTATGCGACCCATCTCCCGACGACGGCGTCCCCGATATCAGCCTCATCACGCGCTGGACAGAGCAGCTGTGTAGCGACCAATCCACATACCCAGCCACAAAAGAGCCAATGCTCCTCGCCGTGTTACGCACCCTCGCCCTTGACGTCGAGACCCTGACACCGGGGGAGTACATACGCCCCCCTAAAGGTCTAGAGGAGCTTGCTTCTCTCCCCTTCGAGGAAGCAGTCCGTAGATTTATCAAAGGACCTCCAACAGAATCAGATGAGACCTACGAGGATAGGGCACGGCATTCTAATCGCCAGATTCTAATGCGAGGACGCAGGCCGGCTGTGACGCAGTATGGGTTCATTTGTATGGTGCCCAACCATGCGGAAGAAGAGGACTGCATACTTGCGTTGGCGGGAGGGATGGTGCTTTATGTGGTGAGGCAGGCGGGGTGGTTTCCGGAGAGGTATAGCTTTGTCGGGGAGGCGTATATGCATGGGGCGATGGATGACGTGGTAAGAGAGAGTATGAGGAGGCCGACATTCATACTTGTCTGACGGAGACATGTCTTTATACTCTTAATGAGCTGCGTTCTCTTCTGTCTGATGATGGATGGTGCCCTGATGGATCGCTAGTAGCTGGTGGCGGCCCACTTGCGGCTCAAAGTGATGGTAAGGCACTCTGAGCTCCTAGCACACACCTTGTCTTATTAACATCTGACATAACCGGAACTTGAACAGTTACTTTCTACCTCTGCAAGATCCTTGCATACCTATCTTATATTAGACGCGTACTTTCACACGATTGCTTCACATCTCACTCAAATTGCAATGTTTACGGACCGAAATTATCTTAGTTGTTCTCCAAGAACCTCTATTTTGTCTATCTACCAGAACGCCAAACGCTCCATGATATTTTTTGTGAGTTGGCCACCATATTTGAGGCAAATGCCGAGACCATTCCCACCAACGCCTTTCCTTCACTTTGTTCAGGTGTCTTGTCAACCCTCACAATGGCCGAAGGGCGAAACTTTCCAAGTCTCGTCGCAGTATCGTACCCATTCAACATGAGCTCCGACCGACTCCGAAAAAGACCTACGTTCGTGACTCAACTTTTAGAGGCTACTCATTAGCCACCATCTCATTATCAGACGACTCACCCGTGGTATCAACCACGATGGCGTCCAGGTTCCTCCCGCTCCACTTGACATCCCAGAAAGTCAGCAAGGCCCAGAACTTGATGAAGCTATGGGCATAGGCAAAAGCCAAATACCCAGGGAACATCCAGATGTCCTGCGGGTGCTTCCGGAAGTACGAAAACACCTTGACGATCTTGGTGAAGAGGATCCACGCGATCAGAACCGCCGTGGCATTGCCAGAGTTACCAAAGTACTCGCTGCTCCGCAGGAAGTACACCAGCGCCGGATCCACCACCGCCGCAAAGTTAGTAAAGCTCGTCAAAAAGACAGCATACACACAGTACGGCTGGGTAGCCCAAACCCTACCATCGCGAACTAAGCTCGTGACGTTCGACTTCCACGTGCTGCGCGCCCACCGGCGGCACTGCCTAAGGAACTTCTTCTCAATCGGCTCTGCAACCCCAATCGTCGTCTCAATCTCCGCGTCAGCCGTATACTGGATCTTAATCCCCCACCCACGCTGGACAACCCAGCGCGTGACAAAGTTATCATCCGAAGCATTCAACGGGCCCAAAAGACCAAAGAAGAACATCTCACGTGTATAGCCGGCCAAGAAGGCTGGGTCCTGGATGATTTCCGTGCGGAGGGCGCAGGTGCGGGCGGACACGACGAACACTCCGCCGTCAACGGTGTTGGACGCGCGGATCTCGAAGTTGTGACGGAGCAGGTAGATCGCCCCGATCATATTCCAGAAGCGGGCGCGCAGGGAGAGGTTGTCGAGACGGCGGACCGCCTTGTTGGTGCCCACGAGGCCGATGTTGGCGTCCTCGAAGGGGAGGAGCAGCGAGGTCAGGAAGTTGGGCTTCCAGAAGACATGGTCGTCAAGGAGGACAGTGAAAGCGGTCGTAACCAAGGGGATTGCGTGGGTGACCTGAGCGCGCTTCGAGGCCACTTGCGTGCGGGACACGCGCAGGCGGATGGTTGGGAAGCGGTGGCGCAGCGGGGCGATCACGGACTTGGTGGTGCGGTAGAGGGCGTCGCCGGCCGTGACGATGTGGATCTCGGCGGGCGAGTTGGCTGCGCAGGTGAGCAGGCACTCCATGAAGTCGGGGCCGGTGGGGTCGATAGTGGGCAGGATGACGGTGACGTCGCGGCTGGGCTGGTAAGTGGGCTGCTGGTTAGCACCGAGGGTAGCCGGGGTGTAGAGCCAGAAAGCGACGAGGTTGATGAGAAAGCGCGCATACCGCCACACGAAGAGGAGGAGAAAGTAGTACAGCGCTGTGTCAGGGCCGGAAATGTAGGCGCTGATCAGGTGGACCAGGAAGGCTGTAAGGGCCAATACAGAGGCATTAAAAAGCCCCTTCATCCGGATGGATGTCTCCATGGTTGGGAGTATGGGAGAGGCTGAAGTGAAGAGAGTTAGTTTTCCTAGGTACAAGTGTGATCTCACAGGTGTTTCTGGTCTTTCTCGAGGCTGAGGGTTTCTCAGATGGCTCAAGGCACTGATGGTTTTGAAAATATTGAGAAGCAGAAGTCAGGGGATTCATTCTTTTTATATAGATGAAGTTGAGAATGAAAGGTTGTTCATTCAATCGTGGACAATGCAGTTGGTGGATGAACTCCATCTTGTTCAGGTGGTGTTTTGGTGCTGTTCACCTGGAAAATACCAGTATCGGATGGCAGTGGCCCTGGTGTTGACTTGGGCTCATTGAATCGAGTCAAAATCCATTGAGAGAAAACAAAGCAGACGACACTGCATTGTTATCTCGACTGTCCGAGGACAAGGACAGGTGAGTGTTTACAACAATAGGTACGCGACTCAAAGGTTGATTGTTCTTTGTGTAAGTGAATTGGGCTTGAACACCGCGGACAACCCCCAAAGTTGGGGTGGAGGAGTCCGTACCGCCCACAAACTGCTTTCAATGCACTGAATTAACTCTTCAATGGCAACCACGAGTGATAGGGTGAATCTCGTATGAAGGATGGGCTTTCATGTCTCCCCAAGAGCAGGACAGCCAGAATGTACAGGTCTGGCGTCAACGAAACCTGTGCCCCGAGGTCGCAAACAGGACCACACAATAGCTTTGCCTTTGCCTTGAATAGACCCCAAAGCCAAACAAAAGCTTACTGAGGTTATCCAGTCAATGCCAACCATGCCATCTTGGAGGCATGGCACATGTGGGTCCAAGTTGCTTGTTCTTGGATGGAAGACGCTGACCGAGTCACACGCCCGACGTAAAGCTATTGGTCTAGTCACTCGACAATGTTCACAACGGTCACATCCCCGGTCTCATCACCTGCTTATCTTATCACAAGTGGTTGATGCCATTGTTCGGTATCACGTGTCCTCTCTCAGTTCCCAACAGCACCAGATCTTTCCAGCCACTGGGGCACTAACACCGATCTTGAAAATTTTGTGGTCAAACTATTAGCATGGATAAACGCCACTGACGAGATCTCATACAAATTTTCTGGATGCATGTTAGTGTTTTTGCCTGGAAGGGTCTGGTGCTGTTGGGAGATTCCCCAGCGTTGGCAGGACATGCCTCCCGAGACTTCCGCTCGGACCGCAACTTGGGACGGCTTGGTACCTTACTCTCTTTGCCGGATTGACAATCTCTCCGCGGTCCAAAAAAAAGGCTGCTTTGAATCACAGGTCGGCAACAAAGGACGCGAATGAGCGAACTAATTCCCAGACGGGCGAGACGGGTGCCGAGAAGCCCACAATTTTACATTTTGGTCAAGGCTGGGAGATCAAATGCCATTTCGGGCCGACGATGTCGGTGCGGCGGAGATCTCCACCGGCCAATTGCGCTTGGAGCCGGGATCTATCACCGCCGGTGCCGATCGGGACCCACAGTTGGTGTGAGTGCTCCAGCGAGGTCAATTTGGACCTCACAAGGCGCTTCAACTCCAAACTGCGATAACGCCAGGCTTGAAATGCGGGATCCTCAAGAGACTCAACTTTTAGTATTAAGACTAAGATGAGAATGAATCTCAATACCAACCCTAAACGCATTCCCTCATCGCACTACGTGAACGCCACACCGAATGTCTCTGCTTGACATGAGTGAATCTCACTGCAACCTCACGTCACACGCTGCAGTGAATCGCACTGCAAATCCCATTCCATCCGATCTCTGCAGCGTCACGTTGAACCAAGTTCTGCCAGCCTGCCAGCCCGCGCCGGAATGACCCGCTGTACCCATGCACACCCATGTCCAGAGTTGAACCCCGAAAAGCAATATGGCGATCTGCAACCCCCCTGCTCGGGACGTCTTGGCGCCCGAGACTGGCACCTCTCCCTCCCAAACTTCACTGGCCAGCCAAAACAGCCCACAAGGCGCGCGCTCCACCACCCACGCTGCCCAGCCCGATGATTCCCGGGGCATCGCATGCCGCCCTGGATCGCACTCACAGCGTGTGTGGCGGCGGGGACTGTCGTGCCGTGTCTTGCCCTGCCTTGCTGCGAGCGCACACCACAGGGGATTTCGGCCTTTCTTTCCCCTGGACGTGGTGGGGGGTTCGGCCGGTCACAGCGACGTTGACGGTGGGAATGTGAGAATTGCCCATGCTTTCCAACCACCGCTTTGGTGAGGCGGCTTGGCAAGGCCCCGCGTGATTGTCGGTCGGTGTCTGAGTTTTTCTGACTGGGTGGAGGTGGGGATTAGGTGCTGATGATGACGTTGTGGCGGTGGAGAGGTTTTAGTTAGCTACCAGAAGTGAATGGTTGGTGTTTACGATCCGGCCTGGGTGGATCGACCGGGATTCACGTGGACATGTTCAGTGTCATCGATTCTGTTTCCATAGCTGGTAGTGGAATACATGAAAGAAGCCCTGCGGGATCTGTGGCACAGCATCCGGCATTTGAGCGTCTAGGGTGGGTACCACCTCCCCAACATAGGACCTCAAACATGGCAGGCACTGAACACTCACCGCGACACACAAAAGGTGGTAAAGCTGCCGTGGCGTGATGATAACCCCAACCAGTCACATCGCAAAGATGCACAGGCCGCATGTGCGAAGCCCTGGACAGAGATCTGCGCATGGTGGTGGGATGCAGCCACCGACTCTGGACATGGGGGCGCAGATCATGGCCTGCATCCCACGAGTTCCCCGGCTCCCGACCAAAGTCGGAGCTCCACTTCTTCGTACCAATCCGGTATTATAACCACATGCATCACCCATTGGACTTATCTCCCAATTCTCATACTTGGCTACTCACCACCATCACCCAGTTTGGGGTCTGTCTTTGCGCTTACATATTGCATTTTTACCCGAGGGTGTCGAGCACTTATATCGCAGCCTAACGGTCCTCAGTAAGCACCATTCACTGAGGCTACCCACTCCTTATCAACACTCATTTCATCGCGACGCGGACATCATTCGAGCCACATTCTTTGTCTAGAACTACCTACGCGTGCATCACACAAGCGAAACCGCCAAACTGCCAAACTCGAAAATAGCAACCCACCAAAACCACAACATCCAACACCACAACCTCAGCCATGTTCCTCCCCCAACATCTCCTCCCCCGCGAGGATCCCCCTCACATCGGCTCCGAATTCGGCCTCGCCCCCTCCACCCCCCCAACCGCGCGCCTCACTCCCCTCGGGATAACCTACATCTCCCTCGCCGCCCTCTGGACCGTCCTCCTCCTCTCGGGAATGACCTACCTCTTCCTGAACCGACAGACCCCCACCCTTCGCATACGCGGCCTCCCTTTGACCTTCGCGGGAATCATCCTCCTTCACTTATACTGGGCCACGGTGCAGAGCGGGTATACGATTGGGCCGTTGGCGCCCGAGGTTGCGGAGTATTGGATAATGGGGATTTGGTACCCGTTTGGGATTGCACTGTTTCAGGCGGGCAATTCGAGGTTTTTGTGGGTCGCGGGACGGCAGGGGAGGTTTGCTGCTGGTGGTGGTGAGAAGGGGGGAGAGGGGGGTGGGAAGGTTGGAGAGAAAGAGAGGAAGGGGAAGGGGTTGCTGGGATGGTTGAGGGGGATGGAGTATGGCCAGAGGATGTTTTTGGTGGTCACGTTGGGGATGGCTGTCCAGGTGAGTTCGATTTGAAGGGGGTGGAAGAAAGGGAGTTGGCTGACGTCTGATGGCAGCTGTTTGTGGTCGTGTTGGTGTTTCTCATCTCGAGAAAGTTCCACCCGAGCTTTGGCATTCCTGGGACGGAGGTGTATGGGAAAACACCTATGGAAATTGCCATCCAACAGGGCAGAGGCTGGGAATGGTAAGCCTTTCTGTCGTCCCTTGATGGTTGAGCTGTGCTAACATTTGCAGGTGGCCGTCGCTCTTTTGGCAGTTCCTGTGGGCTTGGGTCTTTGCCCCTATTATCCTTTGGCGGTCACGCGGCATCAAGGACACGCACGGCTGGCAGCTTCAGACCATCGCCTGCTGCATCGCTGGGTATGTTTCTCCGTTGCCGTCTTCCCGCAGTTTCTAACACCGAACAGACTCCCTGCTGCTCCCATGTGGCTCGTCGCTCTCTACGTCCCGGCCATGGCGCCCGTGAACGCCGTTTTCATCCCGCCGCAATGGTACCTCCCCTCTCCTCCCCCATCTCCTCCCATCACTAACACCCCTGTCCCAGGATCGCACTCTCCATCTTCGTCATGGAAATCTTCACCATCTTCGTCCCCTGCTGGCAAGTCCGCAAGCACCAAACCCTCCGCCAAGAAACCCTCGACTGCATCGCCTCCTGGGAGTCTAAAAACAAATTCGACAGCGGCGGCGCCTCCTCCAACTCAGCCTCCACCAGCAACACCAACACCAACACCGCCCCTGACACCCCCCTCTCCCCCACCTCCACTAAATTCGACACTAAATCCACCAAATCCGCCACCGACCCCTGGAAGACCGGGAAACTGCCCTCCATCGACCTCTCCCCCTCCCAAGTAGAAAAGGGCGAGGGCCACAACGCCTCCTCTGAAAAGGGCGACTCCCCCCTCCTAACCATGGCCGCCCTCGAACACGTCCTCAACCAAAACCCCACCCCCCTCCTGCACTTCTCCGCCACCCGCGACTTCTCCGGCGAGAACATCGCCTTCCTAACCGCCGTCGCCGCTTGGAAATCCTCGCTCCCCGCGCCGTTTGTTCGAAACAGGCATAACACCTCCCCGGAGATTGTGAGGGAGGTGTACACGGCGGCGCTGAAGATTTATACGGACTTTGTGGGCGTGAGGGATGCGGAGTTTCCGATTAATATTGCGTGGGTGGACCTGAGGAAGTTGCAGGGTGTTTTTGAGCGGGCGGCGAGGAGCTTGGATGGGGCGGGGCAGGGAGAGGGGAGGAGGGATAGTGCGTTGTTGTTTGGGGAGGTGGATTTTAGTGGGTATAAAGGGGAGGGGAATGGGAGCGAGGTTGGGATTGTGACTGGGAGTCGGAAGGGGAGTGTGGCGAGCACGGAGACGTTGGTGCTGCAGGAGGTTGGGTTGGGCATTGAGGGGGAGGTGTTCGGGGGGGATATTCCCGCGACGTTTGATGAGAGTGTGTTTGATGCGGCGCAGGCGAGTATTAAGTATTTGGTGCTGACGAATACGTGGCCGAAGTATGTGAGGGAGAGGAGGAGCTCTGAGGGGAGTGTGAGGACGGCCGAGACGGATGAGACGGCGAGGTCGAAGGGGAGTTTTAGGCGGGCGATGGCGTTTTTGGGGCCGTATGTGAGAAGGTCGTCAAATTCGGTTTGATCAAATTTGGGGAAAGGGAATGGGGTTGGGGCAAGGGAACAGGTAGTTTCATGACGCTGGGTGGTGGATGCCAGACAGTTTGATGCCTGACTGCGGGACTTGGCCAAAGTGTCGGGTTGGTTTTCTTTATGGCTTTTCGGATGGAAGGCGTGGGCGCGTTATACTCAGTTTTTAATGTTAATGTAGTAACTACGTATCTGTGCCCGCTCGAGCAACAATGTAATGTCTATCATACCGCTACTTGGGGGAAAGCGGGCGTCGGTCGCTGGTGCGGTTTTCTTTGTCAAGCGAATCTGGAATGTGAACTCGATAGCCACCACACCGCGGCCTTTGTCAATGTCACGGTATAACTGCCCGGTCACGTTTGGGAAGCCCCTCATTTCACAAAACAATGCCATTGGCTCAAGAGAGCGTAGATGCTACCCCCGACATTTGGAGCCTCAATTTGCACTTCTACCCGTTATTGAGCCCTCAACCACTTTACTCCCATCTTCTCGAACGTCGGGTCAGACAAACGCGCCATGCCACCCGGCTGAAAAATCCCCCCTTCGCGCTGCAGACACCAACTTCCCTATGGCTCGCCCTGACACCCTGCCTCACAATGGCCGGATGTGATACCACCCAGTATTGTGCTCACATATTTCGCAAGCAAAGCAGTGGAAATACTCGTGGCCTTTGTATAGGCGTAACTCCCCCGTGTCGTCGCCCTTCCGCGAATCAGGCACGCTTGTGAAGTTCAAGAATGGGATATATCGGAACTGTGGCTGGATATGAATGTGGATGATTTTGTTGCCGCGCCAGTCGAGGGCCATCGTGTGTGTTGGCCGTAGGGGTGATGATCGATGCTGTTGTAGTTCAATGTTGGAGGGTTATAGGGATTCGTACCATGGACATGGAAATTCGTCGTGTGAAGGATGCGGGCCTTATCTACCTACTCGCTGATATGATTTAGCCGCGCGAACCAACAACCCTCACGACTGCGTTTAACGCCCTACCAGGAAAGACTTTCGATATTGCAGACCGCTTTCAGAAGGGCCGCTTTACGCTCGGCTAAACACCTGAAGACACAGCCCCTCGAACAGGCGGCCTACCCAAACTGCCGGGTTCAGGAAGCCGAGATAGACCCAAGCACAGTCCTTGCATTGTGCAATGCAACCAGATACTCTCGCACGGGCTCAAACAAAAGAGGAGAAACTACCCAGCAACCGTGACCTTAAGACCTCTCTGTGGATGAAAAGCCGTCGCATTGTACACACAACAGTACCGAATCTTTACCTCATATCGCCTCGCTCATCTATCGCTTCTTATATGCCGACTTTGGCAAGCCCTTGAACGGCAAAGCCCAAGGCACACTTAGGATGCTGTGTGTGGTACTCATGATAGGGACATCAAATATGTTTATTAACAATATAGGGTATCTCACTACTCAAAAACTCCAGATACTCCAAAATCTCATACCCCTTTGTGCACCTCTTCCCCTCCAACCAACCCCCTCAACCTCTCCGCCTTACTCCGAAACTTCACTAGTGTCTTATGTCGCATCCCCGTTCCATTCCCCCCAATCCTCGCCATCCCCGCCAGCAGCTCCTCACACCTAATCAGCGCCTCTTCCATCTTCCCCTGCTCCTCCAAACACCCCACAAACAGCCACAAATTCCCCAGCCTGTCCGGATGATCCCCGTCCTCATCAGCAAGCGCACTGTACCACTTCTTATCGATGAGCATCTGAAACAACGACTCGGCCTCCTCGTACTTCCCCAGCTTGGTGAGCACCTCGGCGAATATGCTTTTAGCCATCAGCACGGCAATGTGCGTCTTGCCGATGTTGCGCTCGGCGATCTTGAGGCCGTCGCGGATCATCCGCTCGGCTTCGGCGTGGAGGCCCATTCCTACGGACTTGATGCGTGCGAGGTACAGGATGGCTAGGAGGGTGTAGTGCTGCTCTGGGCCGAGGAGGGCGCGGCGCTGCTCGTACACGAAGAGCATGCTTTCGTGGCTTTGGGCAATGTTTCGCTCGCGGTCGGGGTCCGGGTCGTTGTCGCCGTAGCGGAGGTAGCACATGGCGAGATCTTCCTGAGAGATGAGGGTTTCGAGGTGGGTGGGGCCGAGGGTTTCTTTCATGCCGTGCCAGGCTGTGCGGCAAAGCTCGGTGGCTACTGCGTAGTTCATGTAGCGAGCTTCTAGTCGGGCTAGGTTGCGGATGCATTTGAGGGTTTTCTCGTGCGTCTTGCCGTATAAGGTCTCCATCTTGGTTAGGTTTCCGGAATGGAGGGACTTGGACTCGGCCCATCGCCCTTTCATGGAGAGGGCTGAGCCCAGCGCGTCCGTGACGTCGAGAGTCAGGGGGTGGTCTTCTCCCCAGGTGCCGATGCAGAGCTCACGCGCCTGGCGAAGTCGTCGTGTTGCCTTGTCAATTTCCGACATCTCCCAAAGCGTCCCGCTGAGGAGAAGTGACAGCTGTATTGCGATGGGATGATCAGGACCCAGCCTCTGGGCGACGCTCTCCGCCGCTCGCTCCTGGAGCTCCCGAGCCTCGTCAAAGTACGCAGACTCGGCATACACGCGGCTGAATCGCACATCCTGTTCAATCTGAAGCCTCCCGTAGCTCTTCTTGGTTGGCCAGAGCGGCTTTGCTGTTGCCACGTTGTCAGCTAATCGTTTTTCAATCACAATTTCGCATTCGCGGGCGTGTCGGATGTGCGGGAGGAGCTCGCGCCTCGCGTCGACCTCGTCCTTGGTACCACCATGAGGGGGCCGGCGAATGCTCGAAGCGAGCGTCGTGATCGAGACTTGACACCAGAGGGCCTGGTGAGCAGTGGACATTTCGGGGCGCTCCCTGACCCATCTGTGGATGAGCCGGTGCATGCTGTATCGACCTGTGGCTCGATCCTGTCTCATAACCAGAGACCGCTCTATCAGGACGCCAAGGGCGTGGCGGAGCCGGACTTGGACCTCGTCTTCTAGGTCACCAATGCCGAGACGGTCTCTATTTCTCAGCACCCCGGGCATGGGTGCGGGTATCGCTAACCTCCAGTTCAGCTCGGCTTTTATCTCGCGGAAAAGCATGATCCACGGTTTGCGCGGCCGCTTTGCTAGCTTCTTGACAACTTCCTTTTCGCGTTTGCCGTCTTCCTTCTGCTGGTCTTCTTCCTTGAGGGAGTTAATAGCCGAGCTGATCAAGGTGTCGAGCCGGATGTTCTGGAAGTGAAAGTAAGAGAATACGTGAAGTAGCTCGACGGCGTCTTGGTACTTCTCCTTTGGAGACGACACAAGCGATTCGTAAAGAATTTCGTACGTGGTGAAAACATTCATGCTGCTGTCCTCGTCGTCAATACGAGGTCGCCTCCCCCTGGAATTGCTCCTCCCACGACCGTGAAGGGTACGCCGTACCCGCTGGATCTGGCGATCAAAGAAGACTAGGTAGTCGGGCCATTCGCAAATGCCGTACCTTATTGCCTTGGCGGCCTGGTCGAGGGCAAGAGGCAAGAAGCCCAGGGCATAACAGATGGCGCTAGCCGACTCCACCACCAATTTTGGCCACGGTCTCGGTTCTTCGGCAGCCTTGATGATCAGTGTCTCGGCCTCGTCAGGGTCCATGGGCAGGAGTTCCAGGTACCTCTCCCCGACGTTGCCGTACGTCTTGTGACCCGGGTTTCGTGTCGTTATCAGAATACAACCTTTGGTTCCTTGGGGCAAAAGCTCGTCGAGATTGATTTGATCGTCATCGACGTTGTCGATTATCAAGAGCCATGGAAGAGCCCGGGTCACGAGCCAGTGTTTGGCGGCCTTTTCGTTAGGCTCCACGCCGCCAATGGTGGCGATCTCTGCATAGGTGCTGGAGGCATTCTTCTGCGAGCTGCCGTCGACGAAGAAAACGCCCCAAAATTTGTGTCGGTACCCGTCGGCAAATCGGAATGACAATTCTGTTTTACCTGATCCTCCAAGCCCGTAGACGACAAAGCGCTGCTGGGTTGGCCGTGTTGGGTCCCCAAAGGCGGCTTCTAGCTTTGCGAGTTGGGCGGCTCTGCCGGTGAAGTAGGTCTTGACGGGCCTGGCAATCACAAAGTGCTGGTTTGGGATCGGGGGGATGTACACGGTCACGGCTCTGGCGGCTTGGATGGCATTTCGTACGGCGATTGTGTTGTGTGGCCCGTCAAAATGCAGTTTCTGTTCAACCAGTCCGATTTGGAAGTGAAGCTGAGTAGATGTTGAAGACCGGGCCTCGAGGAGCTGGACGTCGTCGTTTGTGCCGTGTTGGTACTGGAGCAGGTCAATGGCTGTGGACAAAGCCCGCAGAAGCTCTGTTAACAGTTGCAAGGCTTGCAGTGTCTCTTCGTACCATGGTTGGTGTTCGAGACGGCTTTCAGTGGTGACGTAGCCAGCCGCTTCTCTCTGGTCTACGATGCTCTCGAGACCGGACTGGAGGGGGCGGATGAAGAGGGCACACTCGTCCAATATGGCTGCCGCGCTGTCGAGCACCGACTGCAGATGCAACAACGCGTTGGCTGAGCGAAACTTTTGGTGCACCGAGGGGTTTCGGCGCTCCTGGGTCGCGAGCTCATTAAAAGACTGGACAATATCGATTAGATCGCCAACTTGTTCAAGACTGCGGGGCAGCTCGGGCTCATGGTCTGCTGCAGTGGTGGTCGCACTGATTGTTTCGAGCGCATCCTGCACCCCGCGAAGGTCTTTCAGCAGCCCACTGGCGCCGAGGCCACCGAAGAAGTCGGCTTCGAACGGGGATGCCATGTCGGTATCGTCGGAGGATCATGCGACCATGCGACGTCCGGCGGGAATGCGCGAACGTTGGTTGAACGGCCCGACAAGGCAGCAGGATTGTGCGTCCCCGAAGAGGGAGATAGCGCGCATCGCGGAACTTACCAGGGAAGGCAATTACCATCTTCGAGACCCGAAAGGCGGGGGGCTAAATAACCCAGAGCGAATGGCTCTTCGCTTGTGTACCCGCTGGAGGTGCGGAAGGTACGAATTAGGCGTGTTGCATCCTGCATGGCCCTTGTGCAAAGCGCTATTTTCCTCACAGTGTGAGTCAAGACACCCCTAATCTATGCCATCAATGCCTATTGGCGTGCTGCGCCCAGCCTGCAAGACCGGTTGACGTGGGAAGCTGCGACGCCCGGTCTCAAGAGCCAATCACCAGCAGCCTGTGGTCGCACAATTCTGCAACATTTTCCAGCTCGGCTTGATGACTAAAGCTGGCTGTGCTGTGAAACACGCCTCGGGCGCTTATCGTGCCTGCCTTGTTGGGCTTGGCTGGGAGCTTTGTCGCGGGACTCGAGCCCCAAATTTTCGCGCGGGTTCTTTCTCAAACCACATCCATGGCCACACATCCACAACACCGGATCTGACGCGTTCGAGTACTCCACTTTCAACGCTCTCTCCTGCCACATAGCACCTTTCTTTATCTAGGATACCTTGGCAAACTATCGAATATGTCGCTCGCCCCGAATTCAGCACTGGATGGGCTGATACCAGGGCTGATTGCCGGTCTCAGTACGGTGCGCGTTCTTGCCGCGACCCTGGCCTTGGGCATTTTCTCGTACATCTATTTGGACCGGAGCAGGCAAAAGAAGGTAAGAACAAAACCCGAACTCGACACCTTTGTACCTGGCAGCAGACTCACAGCAGACTCACCCTTCTGTCCAGCTCGAAGCAGCAATCGCAAAGCAGCATAACTGCGAGCCTGTCATCCCATACGTCCCTTATAAATGGCCTCTTGCTCTGGATCTCTTGAAGCGCCAGTATGACATCTTGTGCAGCGACCACGCCTTTGAGCGTCTGACGCCCTACTTTTCCATGGCGCCGACAGCCCGCGTCCATTTCTTTGGCGCCACGGGCTACTTCACGACTGATCCCGACAACCTAGAAACCATCCTGTCGACAAGGTTTGACGACTATGGGCTGGGAAGTCGCCCCCTGGCCAGTGCCCCCCTCCTCGGCGAGGGGATCTTTGGACAGGATGGGCCGGCTTGGAAACGGTCTCGCGAGCTCATCCGCCGCCAGTTTGCTCGCGTTCAACAGCAGAGCCTTCAAGTCTTCACACCGCATGTTGACGAGTTGGTGTCCTCCATCGCAACATCCGCCGTCGACGGCTTGGTCGACCTGAAGCCCCTGATGTTGGAGTACACGCTGGGCACCACCACCATGCTCCTCTTTGGAGAGCCGCATAGTAGCTTGGCCAAGGAGGGGCGTGACGCTGTACGCGACAACTTTGACTACGCCGCGTTTGGATTTGCAATTCGCCTCCGCCTGGCTGACGTTGCTTGGCTATATAACCCTCCCAAGTTTAGGAAGGCCTGCAAGGCTGTTCGGGACTGGGCAACAATTTTCGCGGCGAAGGCGTTCAAGTACAAGGACGAATTCGGGGTGGAGGCGGCCGCCGAGAAATATGCCTTTATTATCGATTTGTGGAAGGAGATGCAGGACTTTGATCTTGTGCGCGACCAGCTTCTCCACGTTCTCCTTGCTGGCCGGGACTCGACGGCGAGTCTGATGTGCTGGACACTGTGCGTCTACACTACGAATCCTTGTGTTTCATCCGCAGTCAGCTAACCTCGTGTATTCTTCAGATTTCATCTTGTGCGAAATCGTGACGTCTTGGAGCGGTTGCAGCGCGAGATTGCCTCTGTCCCTGACCTAGGCCATGTCACCCGAGAGCAGATTAAAACGTTGCCCTTCCTCAGGTGCTGCCTCAACGAGAGTATGAGCAATGCTGTGATCCTCGGTAATGATGTGCTGTCACTAATTTGAACTACAGCTTTGCGTCTGTATCCCACGCCCCCGATCAATGTTCGCTTCGCCAACAAAGCTACAGTCTTGCCCCGAGGCGGCGGGGCTGATGGCAAATCGCCGGTTCTGTTGACCAAGGGGGCCGGGATCGCCTGGTCTGCGTATCATCTTCATCGGACCGAAGCCATCTATGGGGCAGACGCGGGGATATATCGTCCACAGAGATGGGAAGGCGGCGAGTTACTGAAAAAGGCCCGCCCCGGCGCTGGCTACCTCGACTTCAACGGCGGCCCGAGACTCTGTCTAGGAAGTAAGCAAACACCCTACCCCTCGGCTGGCACCTGTCCGAGTGACAGTTCACTAACCTTGCATGATGCAGAGGACTTTGCGCTTACGGAGGCAAGTTATGCCCTGATCAAGATCCTCAAAGCCTATCCCGATATTCGGCTGGCCCCTGGAGTTCCCAACGAGCCTGTCGGGGTTGAACGGCAAACGTACACGGTTGGACTTTTTCCAACGGATGGCGTCCAGGTGTCATTGAAGTGACAACACGTCCAAGTTGGGCGTTTCAGGGAGTATGTAACGGGGACAAGAGAGAAGTAGGTGGCTACTTCGTAGACGCAACACAGCCGGCAAAGCAGACTTACAGCCGTGCGGGGGTTAGAGTGCTGGCACTTTGTAATGGAGAGGACTATAGTCTGATAATTTAGGTAGTATCTTTGCCAATTCCGAGAGAATCTGATGTTGGGAAGGTTGAAGCTACTGGAGTATTTGCATTTGCTTTCCCACTATCACAGGGCACCACCGCTCATGGAGGTAGACAGACAACTTCCAAATGGCTGGAGGCGTTATAGTGTGATGTTGAAATGGTTCAAATGGTTTTCAGATTGCTCAATTGGTTTCAAGATCCGCATGGCTGCCTGAGACATGCCCGTTCAAGGCCCTCTGCATACCATTTGTGGAAGGCGCGAATCATGGAATTTTGCCTGAGGCACCCGATGCTCAACAGCGACCACTCAAACGACATGCGGCACGTGATGACTCGTTGTGGTCTTTCCCCGCGTCAATCGCGACCATAACTGGTCTCCCTCATCGCCACAGGATGGCATCGCATCTCTCTTCGTCATCGCCATCACCCACCAACTGTGATCCCTGCGCGGGACAACCATGACTCCCCTGAACATATCGTTTTTATATCCTCAGCTCCCCATCGGGGTGGATGCCATTCGCATTTTGACAGTCGAGCCTGGTGACTTTCTCGATGACCTGAAATGCACTCTCACGCCAGTGGCCTTTGGCAGCAGGCCTAAGTACGTGGCTCTCTCATACACGTGGGGGAGTTCATACCCAAATCCGGGTCCCCTGCCACTTGACAACACACCCGGCCTTGTCTCGCCGCCCCCTCGCCACTGGCGGTCCGAGGGAGGGGTTTCCGACCGTCCATTCTCCCGAAGCCACTCGCGGGAACCGTCCACAGGAGAACACCAGGCCGTTCCGCTATCACCAAAACGTCTGACATCTTTTCTGCCCCGACAACGCACAGTCTCAATGCAATCGGCACCCAGCAAGCCTGACGCACTGGCCGTCAACAACCACCCCTTCGAGGTCGGCCACAACCTGCACCTCGCACTTCGACATCTCCGGTCCCTAACCCACCCAGTCTCCATCTGGGCCGACGCCATCTGCATCAACCAATTTGACGAGAAGGAGCGAAACCAGCAGGTTTCCTTGATGTCTTTCATCTACACCCGCGCGAAAATGGTCGTTGCCTGGCTCGGCCCGAAGAAATATCGCGACCTCGACACAGCCCACGGCACCACCGCGTTGCGCCCCATGTTTTTTGACTGGAAATCGGGGCAGGCTCAGTATTTCGCGGCTGCTGTTGCCGGCGACAGCAAGATGCGCTGCTCGTCTAAGCCGGATCTGGGGGTTTTCGTGCGGATCACCGAGAGCACGTACTGGACGCGACTGTGGATCGTGCAGGAGGTGTGTCTGCCGCGATCACTGGTTTTTCTGTATGGGTCGGATATCTGGACGTATGATGAGTTTCGGAGTTGGGATCACTTGTCGTGTGGACGGGGCGCGACGCTCGGCGCGGCGGACCGAGATCGGTTGGAGCCGATGCTGAGGCTGATGGCGAGTAGGGATGGGAGGCATAGTGAGATGATGACGCTGGAGCGCGTCATCGAGAGGTTTGCACGGAATGAGTGCTCTGAGCTGCGGGATAGAGTCTATGGGTTGCTTGGGTGTGCGAATGATATCGACGCGTTTGTGGGACACGGCGGCTCAGAAAGAGATTCTCTCGCCGAGCACATCGATGAGCTCACCCTCGAAGGGCGCCCGTTGCCTGAGCTCCCTCGAGGCAGAGGCAGATTAGAGGTGGATTACTCCCGCTCGTTCTACGATATATGGAGTGGTGTGGTGGAAGCCATCTACTCTAAGGGGAAGACTACCAAGTTCGATATCCCTTTTCTGGTCAGCGATGAACAGTGCGACAAGGCCGTGGACGCACAGGAAGCTGCCTTGTCTATCGAGGTGAGACTTGCAAGCATCGTGAGAACGGCGGGGGTGGTTCAAGATGCATTCGGCCAAGCGGTGGAGAGAGAACTTGACCGCGCGAGATTGCGAGACGAACCAGTAGGTCGAACTCTAATATCCCTGTCTCGGAAAATGCGAACAACTTCAGATGACTTTACACTTTAGTTCCACCCGTGCCTTGGAGAAGCTGACAAATCCCCAGGAAATCCCGTTTGGTGTTGCAACCATAAGAGCTGTTGGATATATCGCCGGCCAGATTCTCGAGCTGGGGCCTGAGTGCCGCTCCTTATTTGCCTCGTCGCGCGCACAACAAGACTGGGCGAGCTGCTGGACAGCCCACTACCGTAACCCAGAAGATATGGAAGAGCTTCGACGAATCGACGAGGTGTACCTGGCAAAGATTCTCGACTGGGAAGAAACGGACATCAACAGGACCCGGACTATCCGGAACCTCGAGGTCAAAGCATGGCCTATCACCCGGAACGCCTTTCAATGTCCGGCCTTGGATCTCACTGACGCCGAGACCGACGATATCTACAAAGAAGAAGGCCATGGGGGGCCAAGGATATTCCTGGGGACGGGCTACGTGATTGGCCTCGTCCCGCAGGCCGCCAAGCCCGGTGATGTTATCGTCCGGTTCTGGAACTGCAGTGCTGCCATGGTAATGCGGCCCATGGAAACGCCATCCGGGTCGACGGTATTTTTGCTCATTGGCCGAGCAGACGCCGCCGAAGTTGAAGAAAATGGGATTCGCAATCCACGTACAGCACACGATGGAGACGAGGCGACGCGATGGTCCGGCTCCGCCACGTTTCCGACTGGGGAGGCCATGAAGAATAGAGGCCCGATTTATGTTGATTTTGATTTGAGGACGTTGCAGATTGTTACTGCTCATATTTCTGGCTCTGGGAGGTCGTTGAGGAATGTGAGAGTCAGTGCTTAGCTGGGCGCTTCCAGGGTGCATCATCCCCGGTTCCCTGCCCGCATCGATTTTCGGCTTCGGGGTTATCTTGGAATCACTCTTCGACTTGGATAAAGAGAATTGGATCAAGCTGCTGCCCTGAGGGTAAACTAGAGAAGCTCTGTCATCTTGTGGACTATGAGCTGAGCGGTGATGATGGACACTCATTCACGCCCGTGGCAACGGACGACTTGTATATCGGCTGGGAGACCAACGCCCGGACGCCTGATATGAATAATGAAGGTTTTCTTGACACTGAATCCAGGAGCAAGAAGGAAGCTACATCTAATGGCTTAAAAGCAGAGTTTGATGAGGCCGCATACTGCTATTGTGGCTATGTCGGCAGGTATCTAACGAATAAACTGACGGTGGTGGATAGAAGACTCCTACAGCCAAAAATAGCGGTCGATCTTTGCCAGGAACCTAGAATAGACTCCAGTCTTGTAGATGACAACTTTGATCTAGGCAAAGCGTCAAACAGTTCTCTAATGCGAGCTAGAGGAGCTTTCAGTGGCGTAGTTGCATCGAGGGACCTCTCGAACGGGAATCTATTACTCTGGAGTCTCTGGTTAGAGGTCGATTCTACAACGTCCGCAGTTGAGGGTAATTTTTTAGAATTAGCAACAAGTTTGATCATGTCGGATGGCGACCTTAGCTTAGGAAGAATTGTTTTATCAATGTTAAATATTACAGTTGTGGGCTATAGCGACTAGGGCAATATTATCTGTAATCACACCACGAGCAGCCGTGTGCCTATCTTAACCATCTTGTTAGATTATCAACACTATCAAAAATGCGGAATATTTGCCGTCTAGGCAGATAAAAAAGCATTAACAGGGAGATATACTAACAATCTGAAAGCCTGTACTAAGATTAAAAGCCTTGCCAGAATGTAAAGAACTGAGATGAATGTTGAAGCCCCGGTCTCAAATGACGGTATGATATCCTCTCTCAAAAGTCCAGAAAACATAAACACCGCCAGTTCTCCTAGCAATACGTCAACCAAGACGACTATGGAGAGCGCAGTGGTATATACACTTGCGCACCGCTAAAGGGTTTTCTCCACCTGAGTTGGAAAGAAAAGGTTCCAGCCCGCGATATCGATCGCGCCAAAGAGCATGGATGCACCGAAGAATACCAATACGATGGTCCAGTCCTGATCCATCTCCAAGGAAGCGAGAGTCGGTACTGGCCGGCCTTTGATCCTCTCGTTTCGAAGTCGAGATGATTTTTCGGTAAGAAATATTGTCCAAATAAAGTGCCGGGTGGTTTGGAAATTCTGAAGGGTGTCTGCGGGGATCTCATCGGCGTATTCGTGGACGGTGATGGTTGTTGCGACATTCTTTGGTTTGTTCCAGTATAGAATGTAGACAGAGACAGCACAAACAGCAAAGGCTAAAACGCTGAGCTCCAGCAACGAAATTGAGAGACCGCGAATGGCTCGTACTGCAATAGTCAGGATAGACCAAAGAATCTATCCGATGGCGAGAGTTTTCAGGACAGGATCGCTTTTGGATTTGTCTGTGGTCTCTTCCGTGGTGGCGCGAGGGAGCTGGATAATCCCGTTTTCCCGTAGGTAACACAGGTCAGGGCCCGTGAGGGTGGTACGGCCGTCCGAAACCGGAGCTGTCTTCAGGACCTTTTACGCGGACGACGAATCCGCCCATGGCAGCGTGATGGCTATGTGTTAACGTCCAAAAAACGCCGTCTTCCTCCGCAAACTTCGTGAGGCTTGACCGCACAGATCGCGCTGTCAGGAAGTCACACCAGGCCACCACTATCATAAATTCTGGCGCTAAGATGGTGATGACAGCGAGCTTGAGAGATTCGAGAGCACGCCGTAGGCCCCAACGCAGATTGCCTTTCCATCCGGGGAACCGACCATCGTGTTGCTCGGGTACATTTGGGTGTTGGATTGTCCAAGTGCAGGCGAAGATTGCAAATAGGGAGCTCCAGAGAATTTCCAGAGTTCCGCGCGAACTGGGTGTCGACACAAAGTTGACCGACTCCGTCGGCTCGGTACATTCCGGTTCGAAGATGGTGTAAGCCCGAATAGGTTGGGCCCACAAAGCTATCAAAAGCCAGGAGGAGAATTGGCGAAGTGTTGACATTGAAATAGGTTTGTATGGCGGCAACGTAGAGCCCATGAAGGAAAAGGGGGGACTCGCTGATGATAGGGCCGTACCGTGACAACTGTCCTGTGATGTCGTCGTGAGGTCCTGAGAAATTATGTTTCGGGAAAGTTGTGGAACCGACCCCTCTTGCAACCTGACGCATGCCCAAAATTTGTCGACTTGTCTGCGGGCGAAGTGGTCGGCTGTGCTGGCGGGCGTTTATGCAGCGGCGCCACCCTCCCCAATTCAACCACACAGCCACCACGTGTCGACATACACAGACAAGTCCCCCTTTCTTTCTTAAACAACGGTAGACTGCAAAAGGAGACAAAAAATACCACCAAAAGATCTTAGCGTGAATGCCTAGGTATCTGTATCATCGCGAGAAACAAGGGGGTTAAAGTCTTATATTCTGAGGAGACTCATTCCAGGTTATCATCCCATCTCATTCGACCAGCCCCCCTTCACGCAAAGGTCACTGCCTAGCCCCCACTAGACTCTCATTGGAAATCAACCCTCAAAGACAATCCACTTCCCCTGCTCGGCAGCCTCTTGCTTCCGATACTGAGCAATATGCACGACCTTCTGCCCATCCTTCAAAAAGATCCTCCCATCCCTACTATTTGGGAGATAGCACGCCCCCGCAGGGAAATCCTTCTTCTCCCAAGCAGCCACAACCGCCCTGCCACCACCAAGAAGCGTCTGAGTCGCTCCATTCTGATTCTCAAACGACCACCCCGTCAAATCAACCTCCTCCTCTCCCGTATTCTCAACCCGGATCATCTCTTGCTTAGGGTTGTTGTCCGGCCCCTTGGGGTTGACTAGCGCGGAGTGGATCCGCACACTGCGAACTTCTACCGGTTTCTCCGGCTCCGACCCGGGCTGCTCCGGCTCCGGGCCAGAACCCACCACAAGATGCTGCAACAGCGTCTCCCTTGTGGCCGGAAACCCCGTGACATCATCCGTCTTCCACGCCTGCCCCCCAAACGCGATGAAGAAGGCCTCCCATCTGTCCTCGTCAGGGAAGTGCAAGAAGATGCCCCCGTCCTGATGCACGCCGTTCTCCTGCTCCCAGGTGGGATGCTCCGGGTTGAAGAAACTGCCCTGCACCATGTGGATCTGGTGCAGGCCGTTCTCGCTGGAGTATTGCTGGCCGAAGATATACACCTCGGCACGGTTGATGCCGTTCGTGACGAAGCTCTGGAGAAAGTCGACGATGTCGTCGTTGGGAACGCCGGGGGTGTTCCAGGGGGGGATGTGCCCCTTGGAGAGGTCGATGAAGCCGTCGCGGAGGAGGTCGATGCGTAGGCCGAGGTGCGCGTCGGAGGGGGAGGAGGCGTCGTAGAAGCGGCTTGCGGTGAGGGACTTGAGCTTGGTGATGATGGGGTGCGAGGCGGGGAAGAAGTCGGAGGGGCCGCGGAACTTCCAGTAGACGACTTCGGTGACGATGTCGGAGGACTTGACGTTGATGGCGCAGTCGAGCGAACGGCCACTGTCGTCGGTGAATTTGATGTGGCCGTGGGGGGTGTTGGGGTCGGTGCGCGCGTCCCTGATATCCCAACCCGTGAGGGTTCCCTTCCAGAGACCGTAGCGTTGCATGGGCATTGTGGCGACTTGGGGGGACTAAAGTAGGAAAGTTGGGATTGATGTTCGAGTTAAGAATGGTATGAATGAGAAATGGATAGTTGTCGGGGGGAGTCCCATGTCGTGGCGAGCTCAGTTGCGCTTAAATCCCAAAGGGATCGGGGATCGGGGATTGAGCACCGAGGTCGTACAAGCTGTCAAACCGTTCAGAGTCGTACCTGGGCCAGTCTCGTTGCCGTGGAGCCGTCCGCCGCATGCCGGCTGTCGGGGTGGCCGAATGGAACTGTTCAGCTCGCGTCTGGAACTGGCCATTCCCTTCAAACCCCGCTGTGGCTTTGGCTTCAACTTTCGGGTGACAACGGAAGTAGTGGTTGGTGTTCTCATGTTGTGCGATGTCGCCTAGCTCCCATCGACCAGTCATTGCTCTCTTTTGAGTCCACGTGTGGTCCGATACATCTTGAAAGGGCTTTGGTGCATTCCGAATAGGCGTTCCCATATCCTGGAGAGTCCTATCAAGCGGTAAGCCTAGACCTTACTGTTCCAGCATGTGAGGATTCCAAGAACGTGTTTTTTTTCGCATGGAGATCAGAGACCCCCCTTTTTTGGGCCTCGAACGGAGTCTCCGCCCAGACCGAAGGGTTGCCTTTCAGCCATTGCGGATGCCTTCTAGCTTTCAAGGTAGCCTGTGCGTTTTGGCGTCGCAGGAGGGGTGGAGGGGTTCCATAGGTGGGTTCTTACCCGGACTTGCGATCGTCAGCCAGAGGCAGCCTGAGTTGTTCGAGAGGGGTGACACTGAGAACGAAGGTTGCAGAATGCGATTATTATCTAGGTGGCCATTTTTCAGCGAGGCTGTTTGGGTGTCTCGAGTGTCTCGCGTGTCTTCGTTCCGGGCGGGGTTTGTTCGCTTCGAGCTTCGAGGTCATAGAAGGTCGGACCACGGGTTGCAGTTCAGAAATTGACAATTGGCGTTCGACAAAAGGAAATGATTAACTGAGGAGCGCAATTAAGTGTCGCTATCGCCATGCGCCCTGCTTGCAGTCCATGGACATAAAGCGACGCCATAATTGGGTGGCGATAGAGGCGGCGAGGGTTTGACACCGCAAAAGATCTGGCAGCGGGTCTGTCAGTGGCAGGGGTGGAAAACGAGTGGGACTATTTACTTCTGGTGCGGCTGAAAAGGTGCCTCATTCGGAGCTGGGCGGCTCCATCCAACCTTCGTAGATGACTTTGCCCTGATGGCGGGGCTGGCAACTGCGAAATTTTCGCCGGGCTTTGCCCAAGACAAATTCCAAACCGCGACAGTTTCAGAGCCAGGACAAACACGGCGGGCAACGGAACCTCCCGGCTCTCGACAACAGCTTTCGACATCATCCAATGGCAACGCAGATCCGACAGTGGCATCCGTGCCTGGTGGTTGCGGCCCAACACAGCCACGCGGTGCTGCCTGCACGAGCCCATGGAAACGGCGTTAGTGTCCCGAACTTCAGCTCGACAGAATCATCAGTTTTTGATCTGACATGTCACTATAGTGTACGACCCACGAGCTCACAATTGAGTAATGGCCAACCGCACCCCCTACGATCATTTGTACTCGGTCCAACCGCCGAGACGCGAGGAGGAAGCGCCCGCCGACGGAGCCTTGCCGGGGCCGGAGAATCACCAGCGGTCTCTCATCAATCAATTCGGGCTTTTGCCCCAAACCCAGGCCTCCATTGGACAGCAATCCACCAGCAATGTCGCGTTCGGTTTCGCGCACCAGGGATGGGGCACCATACAAGGGAATCCTCCTCACCTCGCCGCCGGGAACTTGAACTTCGAGGTCTCTGGTCCATTGTCTGGGGCGCCAGGAGTGCAGCCAAGCTTCCTTCCAACCCTCCAACCCGCACTGTTCCCCTATGTCGTCCCCGATCCATGGGATCTTGGCGTCGTCAACACGAGTGGCAACGCTGCCGCTGCCAGCGGATTTTGCGATATGGCCATGGGGGACACCAACGCACCGGTCCGTCACAATCCATCGTCCTCACCTTGGGTTGGATCCCACTTCGGATCTCACTTCCTGAGCAATTCTGGCGCCCTTGGCTTCAACTATTCAACCCTCGACACCTCCCAAAATGGGCCTTGGGGACTCTGCGATGGAGTTTCAACCCCGTCACAGTCATTTCACGCAGGCGCGGCGGTCCAAGCAGTCACCCGGAATACAATCCTACCCTCTCTCGAGCTCATTGACCAACCAGCTGCGAGTTCCGGCGTGCGTACCAGGGCTCGCGATGATGTTGAAGTATCGATGACGGATATTCTTTCCGAAACCGAGGACGAGGACGTGGACGAGGCGGAATCCACCGAAGCAACGCCAACGGTTGTATGTTTCGGAATGGTCAGTGAATGGCAATAGACTGGCTTTATGCATCACGGCTGACTGGCTTGATTTAGTTCATCGGCGTCCTGGGCACCGTGAGCCGCTCGGATGAGCTGGATGAGTCGTTGAGGTATCCCATCAAGCTCGAAGGAGCGGAAGCGTTTGTTGGGACTAATGACCCAAAGTTGAGAGGATCAGTGGCACCCGAATCGGTTTTTCTCACATCTGCGCTCATTGACGAGACGAACCTCGAGCTACAAGCCACATGCGCCGTGTCGGCTGACACGCCCAAGGTTCTGAGTAGCGGCAAGCGTCTTCGAGTGTCCGGAGCCACACCGAAATGCACCATCGAAATCATCCTTTATGGCCCCCCTGAACTTGCCGAGCCGATCTGCGAGTTCATTGAGGATTGCAACGAACATCTTGAGGATGGAAGGAAGCTCTACCTACAGGACCCTGCCGGCTGCGATCGCAATGTGCCGTATCGCAATCCTCAAAGGTTGCCCCCGTTGGACGACTCAGCCCCGGATACGCTTACATTGGATCTGCTATCCCTTAGGAACAACAAGCCTATTGGCCTGGAGGATATTGAGCCACGTCCGGAGCTTCTCGAACTTTTGGATTCCCAGGAGGATCTGCCAGAGGCACCCCAGCCGCCAGCTATCGCGACAGCTCTCGAGAGGTACGTTCACATTCCGGATTTGGCCTGAAAGCTGTCTGACCTCCCATAGGCACCAAAAGCAGGCGTTGACCTTTATGCTACGAAGAGAGCAAGGGTGGTCGTTTGACGGAACGCGGCCAGATATATGGGAGGCAGTGGACCAGGGAGGGAGCTATCTGTATTACACCCTCTACAATTTGCTGCATATCGAATTACTGACACCGGCTAAAAGTTTTCTTAACCGAATTTCGGACACACGGCAGGCAGACGAACCGCCTTCGTTCTACGGTGGCATCATTGCGGACCCGATGGGTCTTGGTAAAACATTGACGATGATCGCATTGATAGCATCAGACGTACATAGCACAACGTTTGGTGACTCGTCGACACCTATTGGGGTCAATGATGAGAAATCATGTGGCTTGACATTGGTCATCGTCCCTCCAGCCTGTGAGTACTCAAATACAGAAGTCCAGGAGGTGTCCACTGGATGGATCGAGGGAGCTGACAGCCATGAAGTGTTGGGTACCTGGGAACATGAACTGAAGATGTGCGTCATCGACATTCCAAGTCGACCTCGGAGCTTGTGCTGATGATTGCATATAGACATGTATCTCCTGGAAGGCTGCCATGGCGCCTGCACCACGGAAGGTCTCGACTAAAAGAGCCTGCGGAACTTGAAGAGGCGGCATTGGTATTGACGACATACCACACGGTGTCAATGGAAGGTCGAAGTGTGGCCAGCCGCGAATCGTCGATGCTCTTCACGACTCTGTGGAGACGAGTGGTACTAGACGAAGGTATAACATCTACATTGCGGTCAGGCCAACCCAAGCTGATCTTGATAGCGCACTTGATTCGAAATAGTGACTCTCAGATGGCACGTGCCGTGTGCGCCTTGAACTCGGTTTCTCGTTGGGCTGTCACCGGTACCCCCATTCAGAACCACATCAACGATTTGGTTGCGCTTCTTAGATTTCTCGGCATTTACCCATATAGCGAGAAGCGTGTCTTCGACGCTGACATTTCACACCTTTGGAAGACCGGAAAGGCTGACGAAGCCGTTAAACGACTCAAGCGCCTGGCCGGCTGTCTCCTGCTGAGAAGGCCAAAGGGTATAGTTCAACTTCCGCCCAGACAGGATCAAGCCCTCTATGTTGAATTCGACCATCGAGAGCGGGAACTCTACGACCAGGCGAGGACACGAGTCATCGCTCGAATCGACGAGTCCCTCAGAATCGGGACACGGGTCACCTCCTCGTTCGTTAGCATCTTGCAGCAGATCGAGGCCATGCGTATGATTTGCAACCTGGGGCTGCTTTACCCTAGCAGGCACGACACGCCACACGAACCTAGCAGAGCGGTCGAATCAGATGACTGGCAGGACCTGGCTCAAAGTGTGTTCAATTACCACTTTGATATGGTTCCTGTCCAATGCCACTCGTGTTCGTTTGCTCTCGACCAAAGATGTAATCCATTTGCCGATGTTGAGACCGTCAAACCGCTTTTTTCTCGGTGTTGGCGGTTCATTTGTTCAAGCTGTGCTCAAGAGGCGACGCGAAGGATTGCAGCATCAAACTGTGGCCACGTTCCACCGTGTTCAATCGCACCAGTTTCAGCCAGCCCTTTGAGTTTAGAGGAGTCGCCCCTTTCCCTGTCGTTGGATAAGCTTCGGGAAATATCGTATTACCCGACCAAGGTGAAAGCACTCATCGAGGATCTGCAGGGCCAGTCTTTTGATGTAAAATCGTAAGTCTCCATTCTCTATCCGCTCTTTCATATGCTCATCTCATTGCAGTGCCGTGTTCTCGACTTGGCGCATGACTCTTGATGTGGTGGAGGCAGCACTCAAACAAGCAGGCATTCGAGCCATACGCTTTGACGGGAAAGTCCCACAACGCGAAAGACAAGGCGTCATTGATCGATTCCGCAGTGATCCATCCATTCGGGTGATACTCTTGACCCTCTCCTGTGGAGCGGTTGGGTAGGGAGCTGGCATCCCCACATTAACTATCGGGAATGCTGACATGGCAACAGACTCACATTGACTGAAGCATCAAGGGCGTACCTAATGGAGCCACACTGGTATGTTTAATCTAACTATATGATGGTCTATGGCTTATAATCTTCAGGAACCCGACCATCGAAGATCAAGCACTGGCAAGAATCCATAGAATCGGCCAGAAACAAGCTGTCACAACCTTGCGCCTCTACGTTCGGGACTCCTTTGAAGAGGTACGTGTTGCCTTAAACAGTTCACCATCCGCAGATTCTGCTTACTGACTGGCACTTTCTTTTGGCAGAACGTCGTCAAGAACCAGCAGTCAAAAAGAGATCTCGCCAGTATTCTTCTTAGCGGGACCTCCGTCAGCGACTTTGGGCACCTTGAGGCAAGCAGTACTCATACGACTTGACGACATCTCACTGACAACTTACAGCGTCTTCGAGCATTAATCTAGAACTCTTCTGGGCCGGAATGCGGAGTGGGTCGGGGCTCGCAAGGCTGATAATAAGGGTTAGGGTTCCCAGACTGCGACACGACATTAGGCAGACTCCGAATACAATTGTCAAGGCTCCTTCTCTCGCCCAGTGTGCGACTACCAGTGAACTGTCGTGAAAGCCTAGTTTCACGAAGAAAGCCCCTTGACAGGGGGTTTGGCTCGCCTATTGAGGCACTCGCCCCCCAGGCGGGCAGAGGGGATGTGTTCCACCGCCGCTGCCGCCGACCCTGCATGGCATAGCTTGGTCTAACTTCAGCAAATCAAATCAGACAACCGGGTGAAGTGCTGTATTGTGGCTGTGTTAGGCCGGGCGCAGCATCTTCCCCGCCTCTGTCGGGCACGCGTCGAGCTGGGAGTTTTCGCAACCAGCACTTCTTGATCTTGCGCTTCTCTCATGACAATCATCTTCGGCTTCTGCTTCACAGCCGTAGCGCCATTTCACGATGCCACTGTCAACGCGGATCTCGCTTGCGGCACAGCGCACCATCCGTGAAGCCTTCCATGACCTTGAGCGCACTGTCTCGGAGAAGGACCGGGCGGGGTTCGCCAGCACCACCCTCGACAATGTGATCAGGGCTGCTCATGAGATCGAGGACCAGCTCGCCGCACGCCAGCTGCTACGAAACATGCGACGGCTCACACCACTCTTCACCGGATTGGGGTACTACGCAAAGTCAATCGAGGTTGCCTGCAATGGCACGCCATACCTACCTTGGATTTGGGCGCCGATCAAATTGATTCTGAAGGTCAATGCCGCATTTGTAACATCTATACAAGCACGCAGCTAACCAGCGCTTAGATCGCATCCGATTTCGTCGATGCATTCGAAAAGATCATCACGGCATACGCTCGAATTGCCGAGCCCCTTGCCAGGTTCAAGATCTTCGATCAGACGTACCTGAACAACGCTGAGGTCCAGCAGACTCTGGTCATCTTCTACTCGGATATCTTGAAGTTCCATAAGGAAGCTTACAAGTTTGTGAAGCGAAGCGGTGTGTTCGATATTATGTATTGGCTCTTTTCTGCACTTTGCTGACCGTTTCCTAGGGTGGAAGGTGCTCTTCATGACATCGTGGGGACGCTTCCAGCGTCATTTCGACAGCATCATCGACGATCTCAAAGCACACGAGAGTCTTGTCGACAAAACCGCCAACGCAGTAGGCCTTTCCGAATCGCGAAAGATGAGGGAGGAGTTAGCTACTCTCAGGCAAGAGGTTCTTGACCAAGTCAGCAAGGAGGAGGAGGAGCGCACAGCGACCCAGTTTGTCGCTATTGTCGGCTGGCTGAAGATGGATGACAGCGAGCAAGCAAAGCTCTTCGAATCAGTAATGATGGAACCCCGGAAGTACGCCGAGACCTGCGACTGGATACTTGGCCAAGAAAAGATCATCGCATGGATGAGATGCAGCCAGGAGTCGGCATTCCTCGTCCTTCATGGTCATCCAGGAACCGGAAAGAGTGTCTTGGCCACGAAGATTGCCAACTTCCTCAAGCCCTCTGGAAAGTCACTTGTGGTTTCCCACATCTGCACGTACTCGCAGACTACGTCAACAGAATACGACCAGATTCTCCGATCCATTCTCCTCCAACTTGTTCGGGCGGATACCGACCTAATCGCCTACATTTACGGGGAGTTCATCCTCAAGAAGAAGAGTGTCACCCCGCAGGCCATCGAGCGGCTGGTCTTGGAGACTGTCGGCTCTATCTCCAACAACCCGGCTGAAACAAAATACGTCCATATCATTCTGGACGGGGTGGACGAATGCGAGAAGGAGAAGCAAGTCAAGATTATCAACCTCCTCGAACGCATGGTGTCCACGGCGTTTGCATCAACTTCGGCTGTCTGCAAGGTTCTTGTCACGAGCAGTATGCCCGCGTCCGTGGCCAAGAAGCTGCGACAGAAACACATAGTATCGTTGTCAAAGGAAAAGGCGGCTCTCGGAAAGGCAATTGCACTTTACGCCGCTCAGAGGCTGGGCCAATTTCGATCTCGCTGGCATCAGATGGGGATCACGGATATTGAACTCAAGGAACTCGAGATGCGACTTGCAGTGAAAGCTGATGGTCTGTCTGGCGATTCCCACATTTTGCGAGGTACTAACAGCGTACAGGAATGTTCCTTTGGGCAAGGCTTGTCCTGGAATATCTCACAACCAACATGTTTGTCAGGAAGAGCGAAGTGATGGACGCAGTCGACACTCTACCTCGAAAGCTGAGTGACTTGTGTGTCCCTCCCCTGACTTCACTTCCAGGCCTTCGGACGTGGAACTGAAACTGACGCCATCCGTAGTTATGGACAGATCCTCACGCAGCTCATATCCTATTTTGACAAACGTTCGGTGTCGCGATTGCAATCAATACTGGGTTGGATCGCGTTCGCCAAGCGGCCACTTCGGAAGGCAGAGCTTCGTTCAGCCATCTCGTTTCTACCTGAGGAGGAAGACGTACACGTTCAAGAGCTGGCACCAAGCTATTTGTTTGCCATGTGTGCGCCACTCGTCGAGGAGCGGAGCGACTCAACCTTCGCCTTCGTCCACGTCTCTGTGAAGGAGTAAGACCTTTGCTACCAGTTACAGTGTTGTAGTGCTGACCTTTCACCAAGATTTCTTCAGAGTCCCGAGAGCAACGTTGGTTTGAACGAGCACCTTGTGGCCCACGAACAGGGTCTCGCCGTGGTATCTTGTCTACAATCGGGACTTGTCATCCTCTGCCCCACATTCCCAGAACAAGATCGCTTGCTCAGAGTATTGCGGGGCTTCCACGGCTTGCATGTATATGCTTCCGATTCCTGGGTCGAATACCTTTTATCCGTTGCCGCGTTAGAAGATGGACTTGATACTTCGTCAAAGTTCTATGCTCGGTCGACCCAGCTCTCTGTGCATCTGAACTCCGTTCGGCAAGCAGAAGATCCAGCGCTGGATCCAAAGACGCTAGATAGTCGGCTAGTTCATTTGGAAAGCCACAGCGAACTTTTCACTGCGGCGCGAAGTATTTTGGCGGAGAGGGCCGCGAGGGCGGAGAGGGAGCTAGCAGTTTCATCGACTCTACAAGCAGAGCCCGGCCTTTGCGAGATCACCGACCTTCCCACGCTATTGTCAAACTACCAACACACTGTCCAGGCCCTCCTCCAACTTTGGAAATTCCCGGATGTTGGTATTCAGGAGTTCGAGAAGTTCAAGCAGGACTTCCGGTCAACGGCCTTCACTTGTCGATTTTGGACTTGCCCCTTCGCAAGTATTGGTTTCGAAAACGAAAATCTTCGAGATAAACACGAACTCACACATGCTCCTCGTGTCTCTTGTGACGTACCGGATTGCCAATACCCGCCATTTCCTTCCACGCAGGCACTAAAGAACCATCAGATCAAGCACCACAACCAAGGTATGCCAAGCATCAAAATTCGGACGCCATCAGATCTTCAGACGAGGAAAGCGGTTCCAGGGTCTTCGGAGCGCCGAAGAAATGAGGTTGGCCATCAGGGCACAGTCAGGAACCGCCCCGACTCCAACTCGGATACAGAACAAAACATCCCATCTAGTGATATTCCACGATCGCAGAACAACCCACCACCCAAAGGCCTATTCAACATACCGGCCGACCACCAGTTGAACATCGAATCGGGAGAGGATTTGACTATGAAAAATCCGGCATTTGCGCACATGGTGTCGTGCATGAAGCCCGAATATCGCGCTTCTCTGACGGCTATCCCAGAGTCCAAATTGCGGGAGCTTTTGGCCAAATGGACAGAACATCAGGTCACAACAGGTCGCAACCCCCAGCAAGAAGTGCCCAGATCAGGTCTCACAAACCCCCACCAGGTTTCCGAAGCTCAGGCAACAATGCAACTCCCGCCATGGATGGACAGCACCCATGTCCCGCAGAAAATCTTGTTTCATCTAGAGGATAAAGTTCCTGATGATATAAGAGAGTGGGGCCAACTAAAGGCATTTGTGGAAGGGAACAGTGATTTCTCATCGGTGTTTATGGATCAACTGATCGGATTACAGTCCCTGCAATTCAAGAATTATGTCGAAGGTACCCAGAAAATGACGGAACAGCAGCTGAGGCGAACGGCTGGACACTCTCCAGTTACCCAACAAACGCAAAGTCAGACCCCTCAGTTATCGCCTCATTCGCATCCCATGTTGTCACCTAAGACGTCAACTCGCCCATCCCCACATCCACAGCCCTACTTGGACGAACAAGTCCTGCTTGCCGGGACAGATGAGGAACATCATACCAAGCTCACGCCTCGGGAAGACATACGTGGGGGTTTGGAAGGGGGCCCTAAGGTAGATGCTGAGGCTTTGCCACCAAGAGAAAGCGTAAATCCCGGCATAGACGCCAATATAGGCGTGCAAAATTTCAACAGGTAAGTTCTTTCTCGCCTCCGTTGGGATGAAGGGACTAACAGAGTGTCTCATTAGATCCATTGCGTGGTCAAAATCTGGAACAATCGCCTCTATCTCGCCAGACTCGTGCTCCGTCCAGGTCAGCTTCCTTCGAGCCGATCCTTCAGACGGGTGCTGGGGTCTGAGTCAGCCCAGTACCTTTGATCGACTCACCGCCACCCCTTCCAACCCTATTGTTCACCTGGCCTGGTCTGAGGCTAGCCCGCCTCAGCTTGCTGTGATCGATTCTATCGGCCAAGTTGCTATTCTCACCTTTTCCGAAACGCTCAACGACCCAACAATCAGTCGCAGGTGGGATGGTGAGTATCTACCCGCCGGAAATAACGAGGTTGTTGGCTGTGTATGGCTCCAACCACCTCCGGCATTGAAGGAATCCCAACCAGACGGCCGAACAGATCCATTCCACACACAGTACGGTCCTGCGGTTAAGAAAGGCGATTCTTATCAGTGCCAAAAGAATATCATCCCAGATTTTGGGCCCTGGCTCCCTGCCCGTATTCAAAGCGCCTTCATCTGCTTCACAGCGGGTGGTAGGCTTAGAGTGAATTGGGATGAAGGCTTTGGGAGTTGGCGTCAGACTATGGCGCGTGAAATCCTAAGTTATTCCACCGCGCGTGATACTATCTACAGATCTTTATACAAGGATTGTGGTGAGAAGCTGTCCAGCCTGATGTATGCCAGAGCAAGGGTGTTCAGCGGCAGCTAACAACTCTACAGGTTCCATTTGCATGGCCGCCGTCACGAGCTTTGGGGCAAGGATCCTACTTACCCAAATCACTGTAACTTGGTCACAAGCCTCGAAGATGCCTGTCATAAAAACCTATCTGAACACAGCATCTGATTTCTTGACCCCCGAGACAATCTGCAATTCGGACTCGCTACATGTCGAAGTGCTTCCGTCTTACACTGATATTACCGGCAAAACGCTAGCCCCGATGACTGTGGTTGCAGCTTATGTGAACACTATTACAGGGTTGCCCGAGATTCAGTGGTGGACCATCGGGTCCGGGGACAAGGTTTGTATTGGCCTTCACCTTGAAGTTCTCCTAAACGAACCCCAGACAAAGCTAACATGGCCTGATTAGGGAGACGCGTTGAAACTTGATGGTACGACTGTTTGTCAAGGAAGCAAAGTGAGGATTGTGACTGGCCTTGCGCCGATCCATTCTGGTAGCATTATCCGGATTACTTTCACAACTACCTCTATTCAGTGCTATGACTCTATCCAGTACTATGGCCGAATGTCTAGAGCCCAGATCATTGGCAGCTCGGGCCTCGATTGTATCAGGATACTTGATGAAGCAGAGGCTCCACTCAGCCTTGGGATCTCCGGGGTGCCTGGTAGGTTATGTTGGATCTTACGTGAAGTGACCATGTTGGACGTGACATAGCTGACAATTAATTGTGAAGGGAATCGGACTGCATTCTCCCCTACAAACTGCTCTGTTGTTCAAATATTCAACGACCAGCTGTTCTGGATGTCACCCAAACGATGCGACGCAAATACCTGTGAGCCGCCGCCGCCTCCCTCTTTTCTCCGCTTTTCGCGGGAGTTCAAGAGATGAGTGCTAATCTCAAAACTCGATCAGCCCTGTACCAAGCTCGCGTCGCAGCTTTGACCATCGCCGCTGCTACAGCGGTGGCAAACGAAGTTAACATGGATGATCTGCTATCCATAGCTCAGGATATAAAATTGAGTAATCCAGGTAAGTCGAACCCACTTGCTTGCGCTTGAATCAGTATCATGTTGAATGAAGGGATTGTTCTAACTTCTCACGCAGCCTTTCCTCGGGATTTCGTCAAGGGCGTGGCCGATGCCCTGGGCGTTGTTCCATACCTCCTGGACGAGTCAACCCCTGGCAAACTGCTCCGCAATACTCACCTGCATTCCTGCTTTGGTGTTATGCAGCAGCTGGGATTCGGAGGGGAATACAAGTTGCGAACTCTCGACAGCAGATTTGCTACGTTGGCTCTGAACGTCGAAAATGTGGACATGATTCTAGTCGCCATGGATAGCATTTCATCGGACAGCATTTTCCTCGGAAGCCCCAATGTCGCCGATAAGCTCACCAATTACATTAAGTGGGCGATTAAGGTTCTCTCCCGGCTCAGCACAGACCTTTCCGACTTAATACGGGACCAAGATCTTCGCAACAGCCTTCATGCTAATGACTACCACGGCTGTATGAAGTTCATGAGGGATAAGTCATTTCCCGCTCTTCGGCTTGTTTTTTGTTCATCGACTCGTAGGGCTTTGATTTCACTCTGCTGCCGGATTGAGCGCATCGAGAATTCGTCCCGCTTGAACGCCGGGAACAATGTCCCGTTGTACAATATGGAGGAATACCAGAAATTTCTGGACATCATCCGCACTATCCCGGTCGATATTTCGCAAATCAATCAGCTCCTTCAACGGGTTGATTGGCACATCCAGCAGAGCTTTAATCAGATACATTCGTATGCCTCAATATCGGAAGAGAGGTTATCTAGACGTTCAGCAGAGCTGGACCTCTTGTTTCGTTCCGGAGTCGATCGGGTCTTCTTCACCGCCTTTAATCAATTCGTTACCTCGGGCTTTCCATCAAGAGCTGGATATGGATATCCCTACCAACGCTACCCAAGTTTGTGGAAGTTGTCGCAAGATCCGCAGCCAGAGGAGTTGCAGGTACTTGAGACCATTGACATTGCGGCATCACTGTCCGCAAGGGAGCAGCAACATCTTCATGTTAACGTTGTCGGTTTTATCGACACCATTTTACCCAACAGCTCCGGGCGATGGAATCGGTGTGTGAGATGCACATCTATCATGGGAAATATGCGCTATGAGTTAAATCATTACCTTTTATTTATTGCTACGAACCTGAAGAAGTGCCCATGTGGTGGGTCATGGGAGCTTCTGCTTGAGGGCTAGGAGGTGGAAGACCAGGATATCTATCTGTTGGACACTAAGTTCAAGGGAAGACGAGATTTGGTGGACTGGTAGAGCAGATAGTTATGTAGCTTCTATGGCAGTCCCGTGCTTATCTCTCGGCCGAGTCGGCAAACTCTACACCTAACGCGAGGCTGCCACTGAACTCAATCTCCCCATAAAACGTGACATGAAATACAGCCAAGCCATCGCGCCAATTCCCAGAAGGGGCACAATTCTTCTGCCGTGAAATTTAGCATGGCAAAATTCACCGCAGGCTTGCGTGCCTTGCTCGGCCAGTTGCGACCCCAGCGAACGAGCATCACCGACTCTGCGTTAGTCGGGGCGAACGATCAACCTCCGCCCTACACCGAAGTCCAACCCCTCCCGAAAGAAATTGCATACACAGACGATAAATGCTCATGCTCTACAACCGAAAAATACACAACACTTGATATTGAAGCCATCAAATCCATCTCGACCGCTATCTCCACCACCACACTCAACCTCCCTTCCGAAAAGGCCTCCGGCGCAGTCCAGCTTTTGGTCAGCGGCATCATCAGCTTCGTAGATCTATTAGGGGAAATTCTAGCCGACGACCTCCCCACCATTGCCAAAATCTCAAAGAAAGCTGTTGCACACATCATGACCTCTGTAGCCAGCGGCACTTTACAGCCCCTCGACGATTCCTACACCTCTGATGACATCCTTTGCATCCCTGACATCTACGACGACATTGGCGATGCTATTGACGCTGCCATGAGCGGCAGCATCTATCGTAGCTCGGCAGACGTTTTCATACAACATTATCGTATGAAATGCGACATTGGGTTAGCAATACTCGCTACAAGGGCTTCCGGAAGGGAGGTGGTTGCGGCAGCGGTGATGAAAGCTTTGGAGAGTGTTGCGGATGGGATTGTGGGTGCGGAGGAGGAGAGGAGGGAGGATGTTGCGGAGGTGTATAAGAATTGTGCGAGGGAGGCTGAGGAAGCGGTCGTGGGGAGTGTTGTTGCGGTTTTGAGGGAGGGAGGGGGTTGAGTGTCGTTGAGGGAGGGGGCTGGAGTGGTGGTGTTCTCTGAAGGTACCTACCTGCATGGGTGTTGGTAATTGTGGCTCTTACCTCACAAAAAACATAACACATCATTGAAAGTGGCCTTATCCGCAATACGCAGACATCCGTGCAATCGTTGCGACCCGGGAAAGGGGTGATGGATCATCGCGACTATATTCTAGACGGTGATGGTATTGGCATCCCTGATTTTCATTTCTGTGACGGGTTGGACGGGGTCGACGGTGGTGGCTGGGGCTCCTATCCAGCTTTTGGCCGCAATGGTGATGATGAAGGCAACAAGGCCGCCAGCGGAGAACTTCATAATGAGTCTTTGTCCACCGCAGAGAGGATTTGACTTCCACGGTTACAATATCGGATCCCAGTGTTGGATCCCATGGGGGGGAATACAAGCTGTTCCGTCAGTTTCCTCAGTTTCAGGCAGTCGGCGTCTGTTTGACTTCAATTCCCAACTTTGGCAAAAGCTTTATTGATCGCCTGATGTCTGTCACTGGCCCCCCCTCCTCGTCTTCCGTGGGTCCCTTCCCAAGCCCGTATCATCGGCCGCCCTTCTCTTCCTCTTCGCGGCTATTCTATCAAGTATTGACGAAAAACGACTCTCTAGACCGGGATACACCTCACGCGGAAAACTAGTGTTAGCAACTGAGAGAAGACCATCAACTAGCCGCCTCTCAAACGAAATGTCACATCCCTCTTTCTCAGCCATATGGTTCAGCACTACCTCTATAGACTCGGTCATCGCCCTTGGGCAGGAACTCTGAGGGACTCTTTCCCACAAGGGAAGCCAGATAGTATGTGATGTGGCAGTTGAAGATCTGGGTGAAAGCTGCGCCGCTAATTAGGAAATCCCTGAGGTCCTGGAGGTACTTCTCCTTAAGGCTCTCTGTTAGGGGCACTCTCCATCCCCGGTACATGTACAGACCAAGCCCTAATGTTCTAGCGCCCTGGCTGCGGATGGTAATCTTATAATTTACTCCCCGATGAAGTATAAGGGAGATGATGTCGTAATCGATAAGCTCCTAAAACTCCTTATCAGATATGCTAAGCGGACTCCCCGTGAGAGCCATTTTATATAGCAGCCAGGCCCATGGCGACTGAACGACAGGATCTCTCAAGTTACCCGAGTCGTAGGCATTATGGTTCAAGCTTTAAGTTTCCAGAGCGAGACGTAATGTTGCGACATTCTGGTTACTGTAGTCCCAGGGAAAACTTTACAAGACGTCATAAGGGCAACTGCCGTGGTATCTCCAGTAGTGCTTGTCGGTTAGTATGAGTGGGACTGTAAGGTGACTGAGGTACGTAAAGTAATACTTATCACTCGAGAGCTTGTTAACAGGTAACCAGCGTGCATACCGTCTAATAACTGCCCACGAAAAAAGAACTCTAGTGAATACCATAGCTTGACGACAAATGCCTAATTCCGTGCGAACATCTCTAACAGGGCTCGATTAAGGTCGTTGAGTATCCGAAATGCAGTATTGGTAGCCGAACTCGAGGTTTCTATTTCTGTGGCGCGCGACAGAGCAGAAGCTATGAGCGTCTGCAACCTAACCGACAGTTCGCTTTCACCCTGTACTGTCTGGTTGGCAGTGTTATACAGAAATGTCGCAGGCTCATCAAACTGGTCCGTTTTTAGGATGGCGGTGTATATCTTCAACAGAGAGCATATCAGGTGAAACCTATTAGGTGACTTCCTGCAAGGTATTCTGCCATCTCTCGGGTTCTTAGAAAATTCAGAACGGTCCGGTGTATAAAGGTAACTGAACTGGACATTTAGTCCATCTTAAGTAAGCTGCGTGTTCTGCTGTCCAGCCGCCATAATGTCTGCTCCCTTAATTCCTGCTTCTCTTCACCCGTGTAAGGTCGAACGGGAAGCTGGAAAATGTAATTTAAATTGTTATAAGAAAGACCCATAGTAATACCCCTGAAGAGCGACTTCCCACCTCTTGGATCAGCCATTCTCCTCGAAATGGGTTCGCAGCGACTAATAAGGGCCACCTAGGATACTCGTGCATGCGAGATCGCGTATACTTGAGAATGTTGTTCCGAGTTAGATCCTATATGTATAACTTATTCTGAGGGCTGGATCTGAACGCATCCTTGAATACGCTCCACGGCCTGCTTGACAGGCAGATCTTGATATCTATGCACGCCGCAAAGCCCTTGAGGGTCTCACACAGCTCTAGCTGATCTCCATCGTACTTGTCTAGGCCGTTAATGAAGAAACAAAATTTTGGTCGAGAGGACCTCCTGACTTGCCACGAGCTGAATTGCGGATTGGAGATTACCCTGGTTCCACAATAGGCCTTGGCCCCAGTCCCAGTCGCTCTCCTGTTGGCATATGACTTGAGCGCGCACCAACTCCCTCACTTTGGCACATTGTTGGAACATGTCATAGAGTAAAGCGCGGAGAAGCCCTTCCGCCGACTTTTGAAGCGAATTGCCGGCGCTCTAGAAGTAGTGGCTTGCAATAGCGACTGGCTTTATTCCCGCCCACTGTGACAAAAGATGACGAGTTCTTGGCTCGCCAGCCACAAATTTGATGAATGTTGATTTCCTAGACCCAGGTTTTCCGGACGTCTAAAATATTCCGTGGTCAGTTTTTAACTAGATGCCGAGATATGTCGCCGCTGAAGCTGAGTTAGCTGGTGAATGGTACACCCACTTGAATGTTCTCTGGTGAGCCATTGGGATTCCCTGATGGCGTATCGGTCGCGAAGAAAATTTAAGGCTCTTCAGCACTTTTCGCTCTTCGCCGATGACCGTAGAGTGTTTCCAGTTCCAGCACCTTCGCAGTGCACCCGACCGACGATTTGCGGAGCTCCGACGAATCTTTCATCAACTACGACGTGAACTGGATGAATTGCACGATGTTGCCGGCCAAGCCGAGTGCCGCTAGTGCCTCCATGGTCGCCGTGGCTCTGTTCGCGATGGATTTGAATCGGGGATGGAAACGAGGCAACGACCCCGAAAGTCGCAAAGGTGAAAAGGCAGCCATGATGTGGGCGGGGTTGATGGATGCAGGTGGAGAAACCGCGGTTGGCACACCACTCAGCTCAGCCCCCAAACATCATCACGTGAGTGAGTACCTACCTACAGCATCGCGCTGCCGGGGCAGTGGCGATGCAACCTGCAGGGCAAATCACTGGGTTCCGAGCCCGACCAAACGCTTCCCGTCCATCTTGAGCCCAACGAGGCGTACAGGGACGCCTACCAACGAGCTGCACACCCACTCCTGGACTATCAACGACATGGCTCCTTCCCTCTGAGGAGCGCAACATCACGTGCCCCTTCTCCCCAATTTTGGCAAGGCTCTGAATTTTCAAGGCAAGAACCACCGAGGTCACAGCTAGGTCGGTCATCGGCCTCAGTCGCCGGTCTCGCCGCGATCGCGGGGAAAGTCACCAAGATTATGTGGGATTTTTTTTCCGGTATCGACGACGCATCGCAACCGACGCGGTCGGTCCTCAACACGGTCAACGAGACAAAACTAGTTCTCGAAGCAATCCAGCACCTCATTGAGACCATCGCATCGGTGTCGTCTTGGCGGAGAACGCTGATACGGCTCGATCATCTCGCCCTCACTTTGTCAAATCGCATTCTTACCCTTTCGGAGCTCGAGTCTGTTGTCGTTGTTGCTGACGGCATCCTCGAGAGGATCAATTGGATTCGGGCAGAAAGCAAAGTGGCGCGTCTCGTACCACGGCTGGAATCGCAAAAGACGTCCTTGGTACTGATTGTCACTGTGCTTCAAAGGTACCTACTGCTTTTTCACCTTGCATGTGCGGGGATTCTAAAATCTCGCAGTGAATCCCACTTCGGCGCAGTACGGGACTGTGTCAGGCTTCAATCAACTATCGACGAGATTCGCCAGCAGAACGAAATAATGGCACAGCGTCTGCTCAACATCGAAGGCTTCTACTGCTAGAAGAACTAGTCTGCCACATTCTTCGACAATGGGTCCACGATTCGCCCAGGTGGAGGCACCACCTAGAGATTGGGCCAATATTGGACACCCTCGAATGGGGCAAGTGCCGCAGACACCGAACGTCTTCCAAACTTGGGGACGAACGGTCCTTGGAAACCAACAAGGCATGATTTCGAAATTGCTCTGCAGTCTTCATGGGTGTACTCTCGCGTGTGGAAGAATGAGACCGACGGTAAATCTATACAGAGTTCGGTAGCACGGTCGGGTGCTTAGAGCATCCTGAGCGGAAAAAGCCTCAGCGAAATTTCAGCCCTGTCGGTGTTCCGGCTGCCCATCACGCTGAACGACATTTTCGATCTCGGCACGGGATTAACATTCGAGGGCATTATTCTGGGTCTCACAGCCGACACACATAGAATTCTCGCTCCTTCACCACCCGGGGCGGTAATAGTGATGGTGGAGAAGCCGACGAGCTCCCGTTACACTAACCTGCCGTCGTTATCGATAACGAGACATCTCGATATGTTAGCTTTGGCGTTTGTTCCCCGAGGGCCCCGCGGGATATAGGAGTCTTACGTTACTTCAATCGCATTTCGTGCTTCGTGAGAAAAACGATGCCCCGCAGCCCGTCGCGTCACTGCCAATGCCTTTCCGACCGAAAGCTAACATATGGAGATGTCTTGCCATTGATGATGATGATGCGCTAATCTCGGAGGTGATCTTGGCTGATAGACAAACGCGAACTAGCGAAGCTGACGAAGGCCTCCTGGCCGGCGAATACCGCGTCCATCACGGGTACCAACCCAAGTCCTCCCTGCGACATCGCCCAAACATACACTAACTTCACTTTATGCAAGTTTCGTCAATGACCGGTGGTTCTATCTGACTGTCAGGCGCCTCACCGATTCGGAGTCGCCCACCTCGTGGACGTTTACCCGAGCGATGACGTTCAGAACCACCCACGTATTTCTTCTCTTCACTGTCGTCGGCAATGAGCAACATCTTGACAACGTAACAGCCAAATGGTATGCTGACGTGACACGGGTCTGTCATACTAGTGTGCGCATAGTCTTGTTGGGGGTTGTCACTCAGCAAACAACGCATGAAGAGCGGCAAAAGCACCGTGAGAGGGCGGAGAACTTGGTGGGAGGTGTGGGAGGGATTACCGCATACGTCGAATATGACCGTCGAGAAGAAGAGAACTTGGACGGGGCTTTTAAAGAGGTATGGAACCCGATTTGATCTGAACCGAGGTGGGCGGCATCTACAGAAGCTCGCTGATTAAAAACAGGTATCAAAAGCCTATTTTACATCGTAGGAGTGTCTTAAAATGATGGGGTATCATGCATCGTTGGAGTCGGATTCAATAGCTGGTGTCGCTTACTAGCCGTTCGGCCCCAGCGACCTCGTCAATCGTAAGGCGGAAACCTTCCTTAGGGTCCGGCTGGGCTCAATACATGAGATGTTGGAGTCTGCTGCTAATCTCAGCATCCCAAGTTTGCGAGCCCTAAGAGGAGAAGAAACCACGAAGTTGAAGTGGCAGTTTTTGATGTATGTTCTATCTCCAATAATGATTCTTCATTTGACAGCTCCTGATATCAGTCTTGACGGGAATGCATGGGAAGCGCTATCCAGCACACTCAATTGGCTGGCGGACGGACATCAACTTGCATGCTAACGGACGGCGACCAAGAACGTAAACGAATTCGACGCAACTTGTAAGGCTCCGGCTCTCACACCGGAAATGTCAGGCCACTCGAGTTCGGCATGCAGCACCCGTGGGAGACGACTGGATGCGGAAGAACAGCAAAAAGACATACAACACCAGGGATTCGCTGGTCGTCACCGACCCAACTACTAGTCTAGCCCTCACTGGTTTATCGATGGGAGAGCGGACGGGATCCCGAGTTTTCCAATGGGTATGGTCGTATGTGGCAGACATTTAGCCATTGGCTTCCCAACTACCCGCTACCCGCCGATCTGGGACGACGGGGCAGAATGTGGAGAGCTGAGCAGGCACCTCAACCGGAATTGTGGGGGGGTCTAGACCGCGGTCTTGGGAATCGCTGGCGATTGAGCTGCGGAGCCTGCTCCGGCTGCTTTGCCCATTGCGTGCGACAATCAATAGCGCGACACGCCATGCACAGTTGGGACGTCATCGCATTCGCGCTGGGAGATCGGCAAAGCTGAAGGCCCGAGGTCGCTCGTGTTTCAGTCGCACGCCACCAACGTTGGTTTTATTGGTGGTGCAAGCGCGGGCGGTGGGCTTGCCGGGGCTTGGGCGGCGTCGGGTCGCTCCATGGCATTTGGGATGTGAAATTTGGGCATGCAAGTTGACGGAAATGCCCTGTTTTGTGCCTTGTCGGCGCCGTGGCTTGGGCCGACGGAGGGGTGGGCGCGCCGGCGGCATCCTCTTTGAGGCTCAAACGGCGAAAAAAGCAGATTGTTCGGCCGAGTCAGGAGCAGAGTGGGCCAGTCCGATCTGGCAACGGTCGGGTTGGCCTTGGCTACGCACGGACGGGCCGCCGAAAATGGAAGGCCGATGTCCAGTGCCGGGTTTTCAGCTGGCTTGGACGGCGCCGCAAAACCGTTCAGCTCGCAAGAACCGCATGAGGCGCACTGATTGGCCTGCGATAGGTGGGCCACAGGGGCCAAGGATCGCCATTGCAGCGCAACTGCAGGCTTGGCGCAGGGGCCACGCCAAGCGACCATTAGTAACTGCAGGCCTGCAGGTGTTTTCGGTGAGAGGCACAGCACCGGCTTTTCCTGGAACCCACGCGAAAGGGTGCACTGGGCGGTATAAGGCAGAGACGTGAGCACGAGTGCCCCGGTCGTGACACGTCAGGGCCCTCGTGTTCCCGCTCGCGGGCACGGCCGGGGGAGATTTGGTGCAGTTTTCCTGCGGGTGCTGACAGCGGGGTCATCTGTGGCTTGCATAGCGAACCAGTTGTGCATGGGTTGGGTCGAATAGCGCTAGCCTGACGTGGTAAGCTCGGTGTTGCTTGTTTCGCAGCCATGCGAGACATCCATGGCAATCTGGAACGCCTTCAGCCAGCCTCTGCTGACTTTGGCAGAATTAGCGACTCCTACAAGAAGGGCTACCTGGGAGCTAACTTTGGCTTTCAGCCCGGATGGGATGGCCACTGAGACACATGACTGCGCACACTCTGCGCGTGTTGCACGACCGGCCATGCTTCAGAGACTCATAAAGCCTCAAAAGGACCTGATCGACCCCGATGCCACCCGTCCACGATGCTGATCCCGCCCCTGCACTGGGACTCTCCGACGTTCACGACCTCCCTACACTAGCGCGCTCGCTCCACTGTTTCCGCGGGACCCATCACCGTCCCGCCCCGCGCTCCCGTGCCAAGCTCACCTCTTCGGAGAAGGAGCGGGTCCACCAAGTCCGCCGTCGCCGGGCCTGTCTTCGGTGTCGGATGCTCAAGATCCAGGTGAGCATCCCCGCCTCTCCACCCCCGACGTCGCCGCCACTAAACCTCCCCTCCCCCTCTCCAGTGCTCGAACGAAGACCCCTGCCAGCCCTGCTTCCAGTCCGCCGTCAAAGGTTCCGAACGCCGCGTTCTCTCCTTCTGCTACTGCATGCGCACGCGCTTCGCCGACGTCAACATCTACTTCTCATCCACCGCGCACGCCCCAACCATGCAGATCGAAGCCCTCCTCGCGCGAATGAGCGCCCTGCTGTCGCGCATCGCCACCCCTGCAGATTTCACACTCGCTTCCGACCCGCACACGTTCAACACCACGCTCACATCCTGGCTGACCGACCCGTCATTCTCCTTTCCCCACGGCAGCGTCGTCGGGCTGTGCTGCTCGAGCCTCTTGTCGCTGCAGTTCCAGGACCCGGATCCATTAGGCGACGATGGGCTGATGGTGGAATTCCGAAGGTTTTTACTGGCGACTTCCCTGGCGCACTCGGGGTGGACGGGTGAGATCCTGGAGGAAGAGCTGAGAGTCGCGGGACATGTCGCGGGGTATCGGCTGATTAAGCGGCTGGATCGGATTTTGACGCCGCAGTTTCTGGCGAAGTTTTCGAGGGAGTCGACGCAGGTGCTGTTCTTGCTGGTGCTGGGGGCGGTGTTAGGGGTGGGATATTCGACGGCTATGCCGCCTTCTCCTGGTGGTTCGGTGGAGGGGAGGTCGCTCCCGGGAGTGTTACCGACGACAGCTCAGAGTGGACAGTCACCACCACCACCACCACAACGACCATCTCCAAAAATGAGAATGAGCATGATGACCGAGGAACTCGCGCAGAGCCCAACGCTATACCTCACAATGAAAGAGCACCTATGCCAAATGCTCGCGCACCACCTGATATTCCTCGGCTCAACGCTCGGAATCAGGTTAGAGACCGGGATGGAGCAGCGGATTATCGACACCGCCGCCGCTAGGTGGAATAAGATGGAGAGATTTGTTTGGGCTGAGGCGCAGGGACTTCAGCAACCGCTGAGCTGTCTGGGGCAAGAGGACAGGGGGATGGGAATGGGCGTGGATATTGGATTTAGGGAAGGATATGCAGAGAAAGAGGGGAGGTGGAATCCCCCGTGCTGGGGCCTTGAGGAACCGCCCCCGGCTGCGTCGCCGGTTGTTGCTCCGAGCCCGACACCGACGCTGTATCCAATTCTCTGTCCGGAAGCGGCAGAGTTCCGGCCAGAGTCGCTTGGGCAATGGGAGGGAAATCCGCAGTCATACCTCGACATGGCGATGGAAGACGAACCAGAGGACTACGAGTCATTCTCTGGCCCCGGCCCAGGTCCAAAGATAGGCAGAGGTGGAAATGGGAATGAATACAACTGGGCAAGGGAAGAGCAGAGATCAAACACGGAACCGCTGCCAAGACGGGATATGGAGTTTAGTGACGCGGCGAGGAGGGAAGTCAAGAGGAGAACGATATGGCTTGTTAGGCCGTTTGATGCCGGGCCTGAAAAGGGGCAGGTGAATTTGCATACGAGGTTGAGAGGGGAGAGGGGCGGTAATGACTTTCGGTTGTTTGTTTGATAGTTGCAAGCATTGGTGTTTAAAAGGGTTGGGTGGGAAGGTGGTATGCGATAGAAATACATTTGATGTTTTGTCCAGCTGTCTGGGTATGTGGTTGTTGGTGAGGGGCAGTGTTCTCGATTGATAGCGAGAGACCAAGAGAGAGGATAATGGAGTTCCAGGAAGCGTTTTGTGATAGTTGAATACCGTACGGACCTGGATATATAATAGTTGAATCAAAACTCCTGAACAATGCCTTTGACTGGGCCAACCTCGCGATGAAAAACGCCTAAAAGTTATACCTAAAATCGGTTCCTCAAGCTCCAGCCTGCGGGGAGATTCTGTCCTCAAATGTCTTGAGCAACACAGCAACCTCGTACTCGCACTCCTCCAGGGCAATCTCTCGCGGGGTCTTGCCTTGATATGCTACTAATATTGCACTGTCCACGCGCATCCCAAGCATGTGGCAACCTCCAAGGTTTCCGTGATATGCTGCTTTCCATAAAGGGGTCTTCCCTGTCTTATCAGGGATGCTTGCGTCGATGTGCTGATTTTGCAGCAGGGCCTGAACAATGGCCGCCGCAACCGCGTTGTCGTAATCGGTTCCAAAGGCGGAAACCAGGCCGAGCGCAGTATTCCCATCATCATCCACTTCGTTGATGGAAATGCCGCCCTCCATTGCACTGAGATCCTGGACCGCCGAAGTTCGGGCCTTGAGCACGGCCAGATGCAGGGCTGTGCGACCCTCTTCGTCTCGGGCATTGAGGTCGACATTTGAATGCTTGAGGATGGCCTTGTAGGCGCACTGAGTGTCATCCTGCCGAATCGCTGTCATTAGAGGTGTGTCCCGCATCCAACCCTGCTGGTTGACATTGATCTGCGGGTTGTTTAGAAGAAGGTCGACAATATCTACATGGCCGTTCCGAGCAGCATAGTGCAAGGCGCTGCATCTCCGAATATCTGTGAGGTTCGGGTCGGCTTTATCCCGAAGGAGAGCCTCGCAGGATTCGAAGTGTCCAAGAGCGGCCGCGTAGTGGAGCGCCGTATATCCGCTCACTGTTCTTGCGTTGGCGTTGATTCCATGATTGAGCAGGGCTTCGGTGACGTCTGACAACCCACACTCTGCCGCGATGTGGAGAACTGAACGACCATGTATGTCGCTTGGATGATTGGGTTGAACATTCGATGCAATCTTTTCTAGTAACTGTTGACGGGTAACCTGGTCGATGCGTCCTATCCCGGGGAAGTCAAACTCGAGGTGTTCTAAAACGAAGTGGAGAACAGAAGTTCCGAGGCAGTCCTGCATCTCCCAGCGCTTTTCCATATCAATCAACCGCATCTAGTGGTATGAGTCGAATACAATTGGCCGATAGCTAGCGGGGTCGGAAAATCGGTAAAGTTCGCAGTCAAGTTGGTTCATTAGCCCGGAAAAGATAGGCTTGAATCTGCCCTGTAGCGAGAAGGATCTCTCCACAATGGCCGAAACATTCATGCCCCTTCCATATTTTGGGTTTGATTGTTGTTCGAAGATTTCGTCGTGTAACAACAAAGATGCGCCGACGTCCTCGAAATCGGCATTGGCCACTAGAGCTTCGGTAGGCGCCAAGTCAGCGGGCAACGTCATGTCGAATGAACGGTCCCAATAGTTACAGAATACTGGATGTTTTTGCGAGAGATGTGTGGTTTGGTTCGTTTGATGGAGAAGTCTCAATAAGGCAACCTTCTCGATGTTGGATATTGAGTCTTTCCACGGCAAGCAACCCTCGATCCGGGCCGCCAAGGCACGTGTAACGAGACTTGAAAACCGCAGGGTGTTGTCTAAGAAGGCGCCGATTATGTGTTCACTGCTCATATCAAGAGAGTCGTTGAATATGTTGTCCCTTTTGAACGAGTAGAAGTTGATTCGGAACACCGCACGCTTTAGGGTAGTTATGACACCTGCGGCGTTGGAACTAGACGGGTGGTCAACATACCTAACAGTCCTCCTGCTTGATAACTCGAAGGCAAAACCTCCGGTCAAGGGAAGAATCACCGGTTGGGTTGGTGATTGAGATAAGTATTGAAAAGGCAGCTTACAGATCGACGATTGTCCAGGACGATGTGCGGTCCTGAGGCACAACGGACAGGTTCTCAGGTCTCGGAGCGGGGGAGAGCGGGTCGTTCACACTGCCAGGAGCTGAGCCTACAGCGGGAGTGGAACTGGGCACACTGGCACTCGATGTCAAGTTGCTGGAATGATGAGGTTTCTGTTTCTGCGGGTCCAGGAAGCTGCAAGCAAAGATCAACACGTGCAGGGGGAAGGAAGTGGTGACGCTAGCTCGACCTACCAGTGCAAGTCCCTTGTCACGCAGCGATCACATTTTTGAGACAATTCGCGACCAATAGGCTCACACTTTAAAATGGGGCGTTGTCAGTGAGGGCGATGGGCGGGGCAGGGTGATTGGCCACGCACCTTCACCTTGGCTCTGCGGCAGGAATAGCATATCGTCACGTCGAATACTCCCCGAGGCCGTCGCGCGCGTTGAGCCTGGGTGCCTGCGGGATCCATGGTGTCCCTTCGTCTTGCGAGATTCTAATTTGGAGCAGCAGGGTGTAATGGTGAGAAGATATGGTATTGGAGGGGAGGAGGAAATATTTCCAATTGCATGAAATGATGAAAGGTGCGAAAGGTGCGGAGATGCAGATCTCTGCGAGGGCAAATGCTGCCCAGCAAACGACGCGGTTCAGGTTGAGAAGGAGCAGGGAGGGCCCATACTATCCGCTCCTGCATTGGCGTCGCCCGAGTCCACGGCTGCCCAGACTTTGGCATTTGCCATTTGGCATCGCCGCTTCCCTCCTCACTCTCTTCGCCCTGTACCTATCCTACCGCCACCTTCGGGCCATGCGCCCCCGCAGAAAGCAGCCTTCCGTCGCCAGCAATGATACCGATGCCGAGCCCGTGCCTCTCAGTGACTCGATGCCGCGACCGAGCTCAATGGGGCGAAACTTCCCCTCCTCGCAGTACGTTTACAGATCTCCATCCCCATCTGCTACTAAACACTGCTGGCTCTTATCCGGCACAGTGTCACCGTCTAACTATAGATTCTTGTATACCTATAAGCCCATTCCCTTGACGCTATGGTAACGGCGGCAAGGAAGAGGGTTCACAGCAGGATGGTAGAGGCTGCCAAGGAAGTTTTAACTTCACTCCTTTGTGCCCTAATTTCAGTTCGGTATTCTTTCAATTAAACAACACGGGTAGATCTGAACGCAGCAACCCATCCGCACGATCTCACGACACAAGTCTGAAATGTGAAACTTTGCTTGTGGCACAACGAGAAGAAAACAATTCTGTATTATTGCACGCCTTATTCAGAATTAATCTTACCACTTGTCTTTGACAAATACATCTTAAGATCGTTCTGAATATTCTCAAGTTCTAGCTTTGCACCTACGTGGTCAACGGGCTCCAACGGTCTAGAAATAAGCTTGTTTACAACCGCCACCCTCGCTTTTTCAAAGCCCTCTGTGTCCGGCGCCTCACAGGCTAGCAAGGCCTTCTTCAGGCTCTTCTCGCAGCATCCATATTCAGCAACACTGCTCTCAAGAGCCTCGTATCTAACTGGGAGCACATCGAACGCTTCGAACGCTGTCGATCCTTGACAGCGCTCCCTGATGACCTGAGCGCATCCTGGAGGAACCCCAATAATCTCACTTCCTTTACCTTGCGAAGCCGGCCAAGCTAGGACAGCAAAAGCCCCGGCAACTCCTTCACTTCTTGTTCGCAACGCTCTCTCCATATAAGCTTCTCTTGTAGATACGATGGAACTCCATGCTTTGAGATTACGGCGCCGCTCCATGTCTCTCAATTCTCAAACTCCACCCGTATTTCTCCGTTGTCTTGGGACATTTATTCGAGTGTTATCCGTCGAATACGGGATATATGCTTTAGATAGCTCGTGGGAGGTTCGGGCGAGATTGGCATCGGGAAGCTGTCATCACTGTGCCAAGGCGGCGTGATTGCTTTCGGGTAGCTGGCATGGTTCCACTAATTATCCACGAATCGCTCAACCAGCCGGGCGGGCGGCCATGGTGTCGAACCAAGAGCAGGCGATATATCACGTTGCACATCTCTGAGGGGAAGGAGAGGAACAAACATCGCAGCTTCGGAGAATCCATCCTGAGAATTGGTTGGGCTGTCGGCAGGAGGGTGGAAGATGTTGGGCTTGGACGGGTTGCGTGCGTCATAAATTCCACGGGCTGCTAGACGTCGGTTATGGAAAATCTACGAACCTTGTTGCTAGGTATTCCAAAGACCCGTGCTGAAAAAAGGGGCCATGCAGATAGTATGGGAAAGGCCTAGGCACATTTCGTCAAGGTCCCTAGCTGCATCCTTCCCAGGCCGCTCCGCATTCTTTCCAGGCCTCCCATGCCCCTTCAAGGCTTTCTTGCATTCGTTTTAGACCTTCAGAGATCAGTGGGACACTTATTGCCATGATTCTAACGCCTTACGCTCATACAATTCTGGCCGTGTGAGGATGACTACCGGCCTCTTCGCACGGAGGAGATGGCCCCTTTCTCTTGGCCCGAGCCTTCGTACGTGATTCATCCATCATGCGAACCTCATCTTTGCACACAAAGCCTTGTTGACAAACTTGAACCTGGTCCAACCACAGCAGTTACTCCCCTCTGCCCATCTAGACATCACAAAACGTCATGCTTCTCACCCTCAGCAGCGTCGCACAGACACAGGTTTCTATCCATATTTTTTTTTAAATCGCCAAGCCAACTTGCCCCTGATGATCCGCATTTACTCCTTGAAGCCCTCCAGGTCCTCGTTTTACAGCCGTCCTCGCCCGCAGAAGATTAGGTATTCTCGAAAAAGGAGATTCCGAGACATACTCCTCCAACTTCAAGTACATATCCGTCAACACGGGAGGCTTGTCCCGAGGAGCTCCCCAGCTTTCGCCTCAGCATCTCGACAAACCAATTCGGAATCCCATCATCCTCTCCTCCCCTGACAACCACTGTTCCAATGTCTCGGAGGCGCCCAAGCCACCCCATGATGATGCCACAAAACTTCTTCTTTTCGATTTTCCTCTTTGGGAAATTTTCTCCAGCCACAGTCTCTTCCACTCCCACCCATCCCACCACTCGTACTCCAGATCCAAGTCCTCCGGCTTGGATTCATTCTGCTAGGGATCGCCTAGTACGAAGTCGAAGTCCATAAGTGGTTGTGAGAGGAGTGGGGAAACACGTCAGAATTGAGGAAGCGAAGCGCATCTGAAATGAGGTCCATGCTGTAACCGCTGTGATAACGAATGTCGGTGTGGTAGCGTTGAATGTGTGGCAGGATAGTGTATTGGGAAATCTCAAGTTCATGTTCGATAATTTTGGGGAGGTTAGTGCTAGGGGGGTGGTGAGGAGGTGGGGACTTGTTGCCTACCATTTCTTCGGATCTCGGTGGTGTTTGAGAGCGTGATTGAGTTGAGATTCGCGGGCAGTGGAAGAAAAAAACATCAAAGGCAAGTCTGGTGCTGTCTGGAAGCCGAAGGGCCAAGAACGAAGGGGGGGGGGACATTCTGAACCTCAAGGAAGCGGCTTCGAAGCAACAAAGGGGCTCAATTTCTTGGCAGCAAGCTTCCAGTACCTTCCGGATATGGACTTCATGAAGGGCTGGCCACAAACTTGGGTTGCCTAGTCACGGCTCAAATATTTCTTCCGTAGTGGCAGGGAACCCATTAGCAAAGTAATATCCAATTGATGACAGCGACTTAAAGAGTGAGGGGTTCCTAGCGCTGTTGAAATTTAGAAAAGTATAAGAACGTTGAGTGCGCCGCACTCACCCTATCTATAGGTATGATAAGAAAGACTCAAGCAATTTCGTAGTCGCGGAATGGCCGTTCCTCTTCGCCCTGTCCAAAGCACGTTCGTACTGACGTCCCTTTTCGGAGTCTGAGATATCCGCGCCAGCATTCTTCAGCAGCTGCACCATATCAATCCTTCCATGCTCCGCAGCACCTTCAAGTGCCGTACGCCCCTCCACCTCCGCTGGGACCGCATTGACGTCGGCCCCCTTCTCCAACAAGAGATGTGCGATGCCAAGGTAGCCGCCGATGGCAGCAAACTGAAGTGCTGTTGCGCCAAACTCTTTTGCTGGTGGTGCGTTGATATCTGCTCCGTACTCGATGAGGAGCTCAACGAGCTCCAATGAGCCATCTCGACAAGCAATTTGCAAAGGAGTGTCGGGACAACAGCAACACGATTTAGAGTTTGGGTTCGCTCCATATTGTAGCAGTGTCTTAAGGACTTCCAAGTGCTTCTTTGTGGTCGCGTTCTGCACACTGGTTCCGAATGGGCGTGCATTGCGATGGAATTCACGTTGGAAATACCGAAGCTGGTGAGTCTCCGAGCAAGGTGAGACAAGATTTGGATCCTGACCATGATCCAGAAGCAGCCGGGTAACTTCTATGTTCCCCCCAAAAGCCGCTAGCTGCAGTGGCGAGTAAGCCGATTGCGATGTCAGGTCGTGATTCGCACTCCCTCGCGCGTCGAGAATCATCCTCACACACGCAGGGTCTTGTGTGTGGACTGCTGCTATGAGAGTATTGTGTGGTCCACCATTATTGAAATCCTCGCGCGATTCACCCATGAAGAACTCGTCAACAATGTTGTCAGGGCTCGCTCCGGCGTCGAGAAGTGATTGCACGAACTCCCGACGGTGTGCCGTAGGGGAACTGAGGGCATTGTGTACACATTCCGGACAGTCCCGCGGGTCGAAGATGTTGCTCTGTAAGATCAGGCGAAAATTCCTTAGTCGGCCCTGAAACATGGCCTCTCGGAGAGCAGCATCCAAGACGTCCTCTTCGCCACTTCCATCTTCGGTTGAGAGTTTCTCCAGGAGTAGTGTGAGAAAAGCTGGGTTCTCACAAGCTGCAGCACGCTCCATAGCCCACTCGTCGTTTGCTTCAGCCCCTATTTCAAAAAGTAACTTGACAGTCGCCAGAGCCTCGACGTACACAGCAGCCCAGAGTGGCGTTCCGTATCTCAATGGTCTGGTGATCTGGCCTGCGGGGTTCACCGAAGCTCCGAGTTCCAGCAATTTATCGACAACCGCCAAGTGATTTTCCAGAAAAATTGCAGCGGAAAGTGGGTGCAATGGCTCGTCTAGGTTGAACTCGCCTCCGACATTGTTCGGAGAGGCATATGCCATAAGAAGCTGCAGGTTATCAAGATTTCCGACTTCCATCGCAAGGACGAGGAGATTTCCTAGTGTTGGAGTCTCAACCTCTGCTCCGTAGCCCAATAGTTTTTGAATCATCTCTTTCCGTTCCTCTCGGATGGCAAGCGAGAGTGGTGTGTCCAGCCAATCGTCTGGATCCCCCGCAGCCCTATCCTCTGCGTTCACATCAGCACCCGCTGCTAAAAGCAGATCTACCATTTCCGGATTGTTCCCGCGTACTGCAGACACAACCGAAGAACCAAGGATCGACAAAAGTGAGTCTTGTGGCAGGATTTTGCTTCCAAGCAGATAGGTCAGAGTTTCCAGGTGGCCCCTGAGGCAGCACTTTTCGATTGCGCGGGGCAGGGCGTCACAGCTGTCGAAGATGTTTGAGCCATCGCATGATCGGGCGATTGTTTGGAGACTGGCACACGCTCCTGTCTGTATCGCGGCCAAGATCATGGCCCTCGTTCTCTGCTGTGCGCTGGCCATTCGGGACCCCATGCACCCCAGTCGACCCTCGTCCTTGGCCCCGTCGGAATTTCCACAGTCAAAACCGTCCTCATCAGAGTCGTCCTCAGCTGGTGATTCTTCAGAATACTCATCTGGAGTGATAGCCCACGCCGGGAACATGACGTCTGAGCCCAACAACTGGCAGAATGTGTCAAAGTCCTCTGTCTCAATGGCGAGGTCAAACGATCGGACCGTTGGTTTGGCGCCTGTCAACAATAGGGAGTCGACCAATTCCCTGTCTTGGGTCAGGATACCAAGATCGAATGCCGAGTAACACTCGAAATAGTGATGCACCTCACAATAACCGTTGTCGTAAAGATGACAGGGCTCGTGATCGTTTACGTCCACACCAAACGCGATGAGCCTCTTGGCGGTTTCAAGGACCTCAAACCTCGAGGGAACTACTGTGTTTTCACAACGTGCCAAACAAGTCACCAGTGTCCGAGGTACTCCGTAGCTATCAAAGCGGCGTTGTAATAAAGGGTAGATGCACTTGCGAAGTGCCGACCAATCACCAGAAAGACGGGCGTTGACGTTGGAGCCGTTGCGAACGAGGAAGTCGACCAACTTCGGACACTGGAACGATGACCCCAATGTCAGAGCTGAGTGATTTTCATGTATCAAGTTATGCCAATCGGAGGTTTCATATAGACTCTTGCGCCATTCGTTTATGGTGTGTTCGATGTCGTCAGAGCGCACCGAGATTGCGTTGATATCTGCACCAGCGTCTAAAATTTCTCGGATCAATATCAACAAAGCATCTAAACGCCGCTCCTTCAATTCATCTTGATCAACCGAGGGGTGCATGGCACTAGCCACCTCGTCTTCAATAGCTTCCCCCTCGGAAAGAGGGCCCCAACCCTTGGTGAAACACCCGTATATGGCGAAAACCAAGGGGCTGCACGACCATCCGAATTCCAAATCGACCTGCGCTTTCGCTTGCAGCAGTTCTTTGATCAATTCCAAGTTGCCGTGTAGGCAGGCGTATTGTAACGGCCTCAAAGGAATTGGGCATTCGGATAGTACGCAGACGTTCTCGTTTGGATTTGCTCCGGCGTTGAGAAGAGTTCTCACCAAAGAGACGTCCTCTTTTTCGACCGCTAGTCGAAAGAGGCCTTGAAGGGGTGCGTGGTTTGGCGAAACCTGAAGCTGTTGGATGATGCCTGGGTTGGACGCGCCCAAACGCTTGAGCCACCCGTAGATCTCCGTTCGGTCTCCATGGCCAGGAAAGTTATTGGAGATCGCGTAGGTAACCACCTTGAGTATCTGAGTTGCTGCGTTGTGACGGATATTGTCGAGGGTGATGTCTAAGCCGGGTACCTCTTTCTCAAACTCGGGAAGGGGTAGAAGTGACTTTGCGGCAGCAAGGATGCGATCGGGCGTTGCTGTCTTGCCGCTTTCGCTCACGATGGGGCCAATGGCAGAGAGGTTTGACGTGAAGGGCTGAGTGGAGCCTTCAAAGTTGCTGAGGTTGGCGCGTGAACCCCCGAGTAGCGTCTGAGTTGCTGTATTGCCGGAAACTATAGGCATGGAACGTAGGAATTGAAGGATAGGCAGCTCCTGGAACACTCTCCGGAACACAGGATAGGGCGGAGGGGTGCATATCTGGACGCCACCAGGTGTCTCGGGCGATGGCGCTGCAAGATGCTCTGCGGAGTTGTGAGTTGACGGTAACCTGGAACAGCATCAACTATAAACACTCACCTTTTGCAGTGTACATGTTAGCCAGGGTTGTCGTGTAGCTATGGCGTGAGGACTCTTTCCGGAGCTTCGCGGCAGGCACCAGCTGTCCCCTCCAATAAACGTTCGAATCCTTGTCTGCCAATTTTCGTTTGCCAAGCTTTGAGGTGATGATCGGGTAGTTCTCCCCAGGCATATTCTTCTGGAAGCCCCATTGCTCAAATCGGTATTCGTATTGGCGTTTACTGACGAGTCGTTAGTGGAGAGTATTTGTTGGGCGAATGCAGCGGCAACATGCCTTGCATGAAAGCCATGACAGATCTTCATCTTTTCGATTACTCCTGAGGGTCCGCAGAGTGGGAGATCCTCAAGAATGTAGAGGGTGTGGATGGCGTTCCTCCATCGCTCCCATTCCTCGGCTGTCTTCTGCTTCGTCATGATAGGCTCAGAATTTAAGTGTACGGAGGTGAGAAATGAGAGCCGTATTATGTAGGAAGAGAGGTTTGGGGAAAGAGCGATGTGCGAAAACGGATGGCGAAGGCAAAGTCGCTGCGGGAAATGATGGGTGCCGCCACTGCTTTGATGTTCAGGCTCCTGGCTCAGCCGCAACCCAAGATGATTGGTCACGTCCAAAATCTCACAAGCACCGAATTCGCGGTTGTGTGGGATGAACCTGGAAGCCTCTGTGATTCGCTCAAGCCATAATCCCAGTGGGGCCAGCACAGACAAGTCCCCGGAGGCTCCCGGTGGGCGGGTGGTGGCTGCTTCAGCCCCCCTGCCTTCCGCACATTGTTGAGTGGCTCTTTCCAGAATCACAGCTAAGCCCGCCAACACCGTGGTCCCCACCGCCGGTCCTCCAATTGGCCGATTCCAGAATCCCACCCGTTTTTGATCAACCCTGGGCAAGCGACGAAAACACGGACACCGCCTCGTCTGTGAGTACTACGACAAGGGACCGCAGGCCAGGCAACCCGATTTGCCTTTGCCAGAATCCCAATGCCGTCGAACGAGTCCCCAACGCCTCTCAGGGGCGCACTCAGCGCGCTAGAGGGGAATCGGACTTTCCTCTTTATCTCTCCTGAAGGGCTATAAAACTGTGCATGCCGCCGTACGCACGACCTAATTATGGGCTCCTCAACATGCAAAAGATCAGCCCTTCCCAGTGATTCTGTTTTTCTATGCGAACCATTTCATGTTAATTGCGACCAGGGCGTCCCACTGCAGGCCACGCCTCTGAAACCTCACCAATCGTCCCCTCAACGAGAAGCTTCTCGCCGCCAAGCAGCACCACCACGTCCCGATACCTCCTCAGCGTTGCCCACGAAATGGAAATGACAATCGAGGCAATCATTGCTGCTGTCACTCTTGTAGTGGGACTCCCCCCAGCAATGCTTGCGCTGTGGGGGTGCTGGAGACGTCGTCGTGGGCTTCGACACCGGTGCGGTACGTACTGTCTGCTTCGCCGGCCTACCCTACCGAGCACCTCCCATGATCGTTCATACGACGCTCTAGAGGATGAGTGTATCCACGCTAATGATCGGGGCTTTTGCGACACAATGCATGCGGTGATGCCTCTCTTGCGCGGTCAACCAGTCATGTTGATGGGTCTGTTGGTTGAGAGAGGAGTATCCGCGCCTGTTCCAAGTGAAATATTGACAAGCGTAATTTCGCCTTTCGGGCCTTAAGGTTAGTTCAATTACCACGCTTCCGAGCCTGCCTGTTCGATCTATGCCATGATTTGGCTGTTGACATTGTGATAGACAGCGCCTACTTCGACTTCACCCTGATCGATTCTTTGGCTGCGCTTGAATGACAGGAGCCGACATGATAAGTTTGGAACTTGCCGGTGCCAATGGCAATCGGCGGAAGTGACGAGCTGCATTTGCGGAAAAAGTGTGAGGCCCTGGTTTGGCTTTTGGCTTCCGAAAGTTCAACTCCGGTTCCGGGTGGGTGGGAATTTCCCTCGTTGGGTACCGAGCGTCAGAAGAGGACAGGTTCGCAGGGAAAGGCCAGTAATGCTGGGGAAAGATAAGATAGAGGGCAAAGCGAATGAGCATGGAGTGGCAAGCTTCCCATAAAGCTCCATTTTGGAGGCTTGCACAGTGAGTGAGAAACGTAGATTTCTATCCAATGAGGTTTCCTTGAACAGGTGCGACTCAATCGTGAAGGCCTTGGCTTTCCGCGCCATGTTTGACCATATGCAGCTGCCGACGTCCACTGAGGGTAGCTGGTGCCCGGCCACAGTGGCCCACGAGGTCTAAGCCGCTTCTCCTTTTGCATCAGGCAGATATGCCAGCTACACAACCCAATATGTCGGGTTCACCCTCTGGCCACGCAGTGACGGTAAAACCAGCGGTCGTCTGTGCCTGAAATAGGTGCTGGCTATTTGCTTAGGGGTGCGAGGCTTATTAACTCTGCGAACTTGGAGGAGTAGCCTTGGTAATAGCGGGAAGTACAGATATAAAAACGCGTTGGGGCCTCCTTACGCTCCTAGGCCGCAATCCTGCGTCACACTGCTCCACTCTACCCTGTGGAAAGCTGATATTGAACTAGCAACACTTCTCTTGTTGATACAGAATCATGGTCGGTTAGTTGATTCCAGCGATGGCTGTGGGGTTGACCCTCGGCATCAATATCGCCCGCGAGGATCAGCAAGAAGCTACGCGGCAGAAAGAACGGCGGGGGGACCAACTGCGGAAATCAGAAGCTCAACTTCGGACCCCAGCTGTCGAACTGCAGCGGCAGTTCTTGGCGCTCAGGCGCGCAGGCGCCTTACCGCTCCAGGCTAGGCTGGAGCGCAGGAGCCTTTCGTCATGTGCTCTCCTCACACACAGGGAGCTCTCTTTTGTATTT
>Ga0247758_1000125_pt1 | contig 60561 bp, 46 predicted proteins | sample UWRJL156409C4_FD_180950 | JGI IMG/M metagenome (GOLD analysis project Ga0247758, IMG submission 180950) | Plant litter microbial communities from Arlington Agricultural Research Station in Wisconsin, United States - UWRJ-L156-409C-4 | ecosystem: Environmental > Terrestrial > Plant litter >... | reverse complement strand
AAAAAGATCTTCTACTATTGCAGTAATGGTGGAAGCCACGCAATTTGTGGGGGGGTGCCCCCCCAGTAAAATGGCCTGTGCTTGGATGCCCCCCTAAAATTTGGGGGGTGCCCCCCTATCAGATGCCATCTAGATTGACATACACGAACGTTGTGGTTCCAAAAGCCACAGATGCTACACTTGGGGGTGCTCTGCGGCGTTTTTGAGCAACTTGGACGTCTGGGGCCTGCGTACGTAATATATGGTGGATCCTAGGCCTGCCAGACAGCTGGCAGTGCTCCACCCATATTCCAGGCTACCACCTTTTCCGTAGTTCGTGGATGGCCTCGAGCCATCCACCTTCCACACAATAACAACACCAATATGCACAATTTTCCCCGTGGCAGAATACCACCGTGACTCCCCGAATTACCCTGGGACTCCACGCCACTCTCCGCGCCGCCCTGAGCCTGCATACCGTTCTCTACACTACCTTGGGTCTGACCAAGGCCTTTATCTAGCTCTTTGATCTTTGAAAGACCTTTTGCTATAGAAAGGCTACCCTCAGTGGATAGAATCGCCGACGTTGGTTTTCTAGTCTTAGAAGCCGGTTCTCCTCAGTCAATAAAACTGCACTATTAAGAGCAACTTCGCATCCTTTGGCCAATTGACGTATAGCTTGTGAGACTGGTGGGCTTTGAATTGGCCGTTGTTGAAGAAGCCGGTTATTATGTGATGAGTGAGGCACAGACCGCCGTTATACATCCCGTTGCCAAACATCGAGACGACAGCTTTACATTTCCGACATCCCTTCATCCTCTGTATGACCGGTTGGCTCCCCGGTATATATCTACAGGCGTGAGTGGGTGCCCTACTCGCCTGTAGGATTGGGGATCTACATTTAGTTCAGAGATGTGCCGGCCAATAGACATACCGCCGTGCCCCTGACATGCGGCGGGATTTGTAGGGTGGCGTTGTGGACTTTGCCTGTTTGAAAGTCATCCTCCCAGGAGACGCCAATGTGTTTACATGTTTCGTAGGTTGGGCTGAACTTGCGTCCCGGGCTTGATGAGTTGGTTGCCATGGGTCGCTGGAGACACAAGTTGGCGCAGGGAAGCGGAGTGTGCCAAAGGCTTGGGTCAGAGGCTGGGGCAGGTCTGGAGTTCGGTCGGAGTCTGGAGTCTGTCAGGACTCTGGCTGGAATGTCTACGGGATTCCGGACGGAGGCGGGATTGGCTCTGGACTCTAAAGTCGGTCTGGAATCTGACTGCCTAGTACACTAGATCACGGTGTACAGGCAAAGGCTGGAAGTCTGGGTAAGATAACATGTATGATCTATCTCAAGGCAAGACTCTGCGCAGTCACGAGCGCTCCACCTGTTTTCGTAACCCTACGGCTCCCCTGGGCTATTACGACGCGGAGAACTGTTGTAAAACAGGTAGGCGTTGTTAGCGCAAGCCACATTACACCATTTACCTTACCAGCCAAGTCCAGGCTGAAACGACCTGCCAGATGCCCACTGGGCAGAAAGCCGAGTGGTCGGACTAGATGGCACGAAAGAAATGCAAAAAGGCAAGCCCGCAGTCGGCTCGAATTGACGCCCAAGTGTTGAGAACTTATATCAGGCACAAGGGAGCAAACCTCACCCTGTTCGAGATTGAGCCATGTAGCTGCCCGTTCTACGTGCGGTAGATATTCCTCCCACTTTGCTTTCTCAGGCCCGGTAACACAAGCGGCTGGAGCCAGTGAAAGCAGAAGATCCACTGCTGATTGGAGCTATTTCGTGGTATCTGCGTTGCTGGAGAAGGTTTGTTTGTCCATTCTATGCCGACATGCTGCCTGTACCAGCGGATGGATGTAGAAAGCACCATGACGTATGCCGTACACTAGGGACCTTCGTCTCAATAGCTCAAATCCACTTCGACTGAGTTAGCAAAAAGGCCTGACCTGTGGAACGGAGCAAGTACTGACTCCATGTCACCTCTTAGGACATCAACGGGGATGGGGTTCGACGACAGCCCCTATATACAGGAGGTGGGTCACGTGACTGCGCGGAGCCTGGCAGGCGGCAGCGGCTGCCAACCGTCAAAGGAATACGACACTCCGGCTCGCCGACTTATGGCACGTTATTTTACCTAGATCCCAGATGGCGGTCTGCAACCATTGCTCTGGAAGGCGTTCTGCAAACCTACTGATGACCTCGTCGCACATAATATTGTCACACTTTATATGCTTCTGTACTTTTCACACCTACTTCAGCTATTAGATATTAGCTGTTTTTCACCGCTGAAGAAGGTGTATAGCTGTTAGGTTGAGCAGTTGATGCGGATGAATATCAAATATATTAGTAAGCTGGAGTTTCTTTGTGGATTTAGAGAGGTGCTTTTCGCTTCGATTACAGAAAGGAACATCTAGGGAGGTTTTGCTGGGGCTGGACTTGTGCCGTACGACGCAGAGAGGGTGATATCTAAGATGGATGTGCGTATTTGGACCCCGACACCCCCAGCCTTAAGCCTAACTACAGCACTACCTTGGACCTACCAAACGCCATATAACCCTTGAGAGGCTACCTTATAATTAGTATTTATAAAAATTTGAATTTCCAACCATCAGGGCATCCTTCTAACCCCGATGTTAACTGCTATAGATTGATTAGCTAAATGTATAATCGCTGTAATGTACGAGGTGGCTCTTTAACGTACGGAGGTACGAAAGGCCAATAAGGAGCTTAGTAAGTAACGGAGAGCTAAAAAACAGGTGTGCGGCTTGGAGAGTCACTTACTGTACAAGGGGCACAGGATATACTGGGTCAGACGGCTGTGGGTGAGCAGTTGGCCCAGGAAACACGACAAAGTGGTGGTGGTGCACGGGGGTCTCGTACGAGGATTCAGTGCTGTGGCGTGTGTGGAAAGCCTGGCCATAATGCACGCACGCGCCAGGGGGCTGCAGAATCGTCTGATTCATCTGTTTATGATTCAGTTATTGTCATTTCTTAGGTTATAAAGTATACGGCCCGGGTATTGATGTGTTGATAGCAAATATGTCGTCGTACCTACATTTTAGGGCTGCCTCCATCCAGGGTTAGGGTTCACTGAAAGCGTAATATAAAGGGGCCTGCGGTCCGTCCCTTGTATTTTAGAAGGTTCAGGCTTCAATAACTGTCACCACCACCCCCTAATACTACGCGTTCGCGCGCCGCAGACGCCGCTGCTGCAATGTTCCTTCACGCTGGGTAAAACCTCTGACACGTCAACTTCCTCACCAAATGGCTACTTACTGGCTATATATATAGTAAACTATCTATGTCATAGAAACAGTGTCCCGTAGACACGCGTATTTCCTGCCGGGTCTTCGAGTCTATGACCCGGGGTTCCTAGGACCCGAGCCCGGGTCTTGTTACCTTCAGGTCCTTCTTATTTAGCCGTATAGTACCCCGCACACCCATCTTTTAACGATTGGTCCACCGTAGGTGTCCTGGGCACCCGCGGCCTAATACCGTGACCTAGGTTATGATATTGTGGTATGGCTGATCGCTAAATGGCTCTCCTATAGAGCGCTTATGTGGGAGGAACTTCCCTCCCGCAAGAATTAGTCAATATACGAGACTAGCGGTACTGCAGCGCTTTAACACAGCATCGCCAATGAATCACTTCTGCACTGCTATCTTCATTGATCATCTACTACCTTCTTACAACCACCTTGGCTACTGGTATGAAGAGTGTAACCTTCCGGCCACCTGGTGTATTATAATAACTGAAAAAGGATGGACTGCGAATGGGAAAGGTATGGATTGGATTCGGCATTTCGATTTCCATATAACATCTTATATAAAGGGTATAATCCGTATACCGGCTGCTGATCCTTGACGGCCACGATAGCTACCACTCTGATGATTTCGAGAACTACGATAAGGAGTATAAAATTGTTACTATATATCCATACTGTTCTCCCCCCCCCAAGGGGTGAACCAATTCGGCCATCAATCTCCAGAATAGCAGCGCAGGCTGTTTTACTAGCAGGAAAAAAAGCTCTTATTTCTTCTGGGAGAAGAAATATAATAGAATAAAGGCTGAAAATTACGTACGGTATATCTTTCCACTTATTATTTAGTTTAAATAACAGGTTAAATCTAAACGAAAAGAAGGACCTGGTTTCACTTTTTAATAAGATAATGCCCTCACTTATTAAGCTCGGTTAATAAAGGACGCCTTCGCTTTTTACAGTATCGATATAATACGGTAGCTGGCTAATAATCTAAATATTTTACTAATTGAGAATGTCTAGCCTTGGTTAAAGGATTGGATCGAAATATATAGTCCTGTCGATATTTAGAATCTGAGCTTAATACAGTTACGAAGGTTGATATTTGCAGTCTGGGAGGTAGTGCTAAAAAAATGGCTTTAACGGCTGGCCTTCGGTATACTTTACAGGTTAGATCTCTGTTTAGAGGCTGGAGGCGATATAATAAATTATTGAATTTTCCAGCCTTTAGCCCCCAATTTACTATACGCGCGTGCTACTGCCCTCTGTGGAATAGAGCCTTAGCATGTACCGCACTAACCTTTTTGACCCCGGTGGAGGAGTATGTACCAACTTAATGTACCTAATCCCGCTTAAGACCGCCTCTCTATTAAAGAAGGTAGCAGCGGGGTACTCTGCCTGCCCTAGCCACATACTGTGAGTTACATTTAGCCACGACTTGAAAAAACCCACTGATAACAAAGTGTGGACACTGACCTGGCCGCGAAGGTCCTTGTCCTTCTCAATTAATCTGAGCCAGATATATCTATCTAAATCAGCGCTTGCCATAAATCAAATTTCGCAAATCCAAAGCGGTTAAATCTAGTAAAAGTGTAAAGCAAATCAGCCGAAAAAAGTCGCATTATAAAGCAAATCTAAGCCGTTATTTGTTTTGGGGGTTTGTTAGCTCAGGGTTAGGGTTATGTGTGTGAGAACTGGTGGAAGTGGGGTGAAGAGAGGGTTAGGGTATGACCCACGTGCGTCTTAAAATCTGAAGGCCTAACCCCTTCTAGTAGTAGTAATTTGCTTTGCAGATTTGCCTAAAGCAAATCCCAGCTTGAATTTTCAAATCCGGATTAGATCCTGCAAATTAACGTAATCTAACCCTGGATTTGCTTTATTTGCTTTGTGGCGAGCGCTGATCTAAATACCAAGGCTCACTTGGGGCCGAGGTTTTATGAGATTCCATTCCATGCCGGATGCGGCCAGTGAGCGCTTGCCAACACTGCTGGTGCTTACTACCGTGATCATTCTGGGTTCGCCCTGTCCACTTAAGGAGCATGTCCTTTTCCATTAGTGTGACAAGGCTCCACAGCAACTCGTTAGAAAACTGAGGGATCGATGTGGGTCTGGTGCCAAGACACGCGGTGTCAAGACAGTTGGTTCAGTCTGGTGGAGCTGGAGTGCGTGATGGGGCAATTTATCAGAGGTGTGGAAGCGTTCAACACGCAGAGGCTTGTGGAGTAAGCTAATTCGTCCTTAAGATTTCTTTACAGATTATTATAATGTAAATGTAATTTACTATTACTATTAATACTTATTATTACTATAACTATATTCTTCTTAAGCTTCCTTTAATTAAAAAGCTTTAGATAACTTACTCTGGCTAGGAGCTTACTTAAGATATTATTATCCAGTTTTACAAATCCTAAATATAAGAATTAATTAGTTTCTATTATCTTTAAAGTAAGATGTAAGTATAACTTTTAAAGGTAGTAAGAGTTTTAATAATCTTAAAAGTAACTCTTTTATCTTATTACTTAATAATTAATTAAGCTATTTATTATTAACCTTATTTAAGGATTATTTATAAGCTAAACCTTATAGGGGGATAATTTATATCGGTACCCTTTATTCCTTAATCTTTAAGGAAGTTATTAACATTTCCTTAACTTTTTCACTTATCTCTTATATATCTGAAGTTAATTTCTTACAATTAAAGGTAAAAACGACCTTAAGATTTAATCCGATTTTAAGTAACTGTATATTTTATAGTATAAAAAGAGTAATGTTAATTATTCCTTCCCCTTAACTTTCACTATCCTTAACTTCCTTAACTCTCCTTCATTTAGTAAGGGCAGTTAAGGTAACTTATACTCTTAAGTCTTCTTCTAATCTTAAATTATTATCAGGTTTAACATTAGGCTTAAGAAATTTTAAGGCTTAAATGTAAACTTAAGTATTTTACTAGTACTTCACTTTTATCTTAACCTTACATAGCTTAAAGTAATTAATAACTAATCTCCTATTAAGATTAAAAAGGTAGTTAACACTTATTTAAGTGACGTTAGGTTTTAGTTCTTCTTTAATTAAAGGATTAAGGATATCCTTATAATTAAGTTCCAGCCCGCTTATTATTCTAGTTACCTGTACTATTCCTTAAATCTAGTATAATAAGGTTTCTAAGGTTACGATGCTAATATAGTAATAACGTAAGGTTTAAGAATTAACCTCTCCTTTATTTCTATAACCTTATCCCTTAAAAGTCTATTATCTTAATTAAGCTTCCCTTACTTACTTATAACTAGGCTTAAGTACAGATTACTATAAGTGTAATAGACCAGTCCTAACTGTAATACGTAGTTTATAATATAGTAAGTAATTATAACGTAATTAGGTTATAAACACTAATAATATATAGGAGTTATAAACCCTTAGCTGTAAGTTAAGGATAGGTAAGTGTCTTTTTACTTTCTTAATTGCTAAGTAAAGGTTATAATTAGCTTTTTACTTTTAGCGAACTATACTGTCTTTTATTAGTGTTAAGTGTAGATTAGTTTAATTTAAAAGATATTAAGCTATTAAGAGATATTAGTATTAAAATGTAATAAGTTTAACTTTAATTACTTAAGGCTTTTAATTAAGGTATCTACCTTCCTTTCCATTATTAGGGTTATAAGATAAGGTTCTTTAGTTCTAATTAAAGGGGGAGGGCTCTTAACTTCGACCTTTAAAGTAAGAAAAAAATCCTTTCCACTATCCTTAATAAGGGTAAAAAAGGTTTTTAAAGAAGTAATTACCTTAACTACTCCTTTTAAAGGATTAAGGAACTGTAAGTAAGTAAACTCCCTATTTATTAAATAACTGTTAAATATAAAGCTAATAAGCCATTCCTTAAATATATTATAAGTAATAATCTTAATATCTTTATTAGATATATCCTTACGTTAATAAACAGTATTTTTAATAAGGGGGTTAAGTGTATTATAAAAGTAACAAGTGGTATCCTGCTTAGCTTTCTTATACTTATTTATATTTAACTAGGCTAAAATTTAACTATATTTTTAAATAGCTGTGATAAAGCTTAAGGCCTTCTAATTAATAAAGTAGTTATAAAAACGGTAAAGGGCTTTAATTAGCCTCTCTTTCTAATAAAGATCTTAGTATTTTTAATACTTCTTTATCTAAACCTTTAATCCATCTTATAAATATAAACCTATATTTTCTTTCTTATTACAGATTTCTACCTTTATATCTTTCTTACATTATCTTATCCACTTAAAAAAGCGTATCTTATCTGTAAAACTAATATAATCTTTATAATATTTATTAAACGTTTTTAAGTAGTTAGTAATATATTTTCTATTAAAGAGCTTATTAAGCCTTATATCTTAGGGAGTTAAGAACTATTACTATATTAATGTAATGTTTTAATTAATAAAAGACTGCTTTAAAGAGATTATATTATCAGATAAAGTCGTTAACGTTATTAAGATTAACATTTCCTTAATAAAAGCTTTTAACGTTTTAATAAAAAGTCCTAATAGAACTTATTAATACGTTTAACAACTGTAAGGGCTTTCCTTTTATAACCTAGTTATAATGTTAGTTTAATTAGAGGAAAACTGGTATTTTAAGACTAATAATGCTATTCCTTCGTTATAAAGGTACCTTACCATTAATCCGATTACTTAAGTAATATATTATTTTCCAATTTACCTATTAAGAAGACCTTTTATATTAAATCAGACTATTAAGATTACCATTATAACGTTTTTAACTGATTTTAAGATTATAAAACTAATAATGTTTTCATTTCTAAATTAAGTAATTAATGTTAAGTCAGATTTAGGCTACAGTTAAGTAACAACTGTTAAGTTCCCTAATCTCTAGTTTTAATTTCTCAGATCCATTTAATTAGAGGAATAACACGATTAAAGAACTTTAATAGTGAAGAATAAGACGTGTTTTAACACTAATAACACGTAGCTAAATTTAATATTTAGCTATAACCTTATAGTTTTATTAAGTTCTTAACTTAATAAAATCTTCCTAAACGTTAAGAACGCACTTTACCTATCTTTAAAGGATTAAGCTAATTTAATTAGAGAAGGTAATAATAAAGCATGACATTATAATAAATAAGTACTGAGGATCTAAAAATTTTGTTATTATTATCGTTAATAGTAACTATATAAGGCTAAACCTGTAACGTTATAATTTTAATGAGATATTAGGCATTACTTAATGTTAATATTTACTTTAATTAATAATATTTTAGTTATATTTAAGGAGCTTTTAAACCAGTTTAGCCTAACTGCTAAGCAACTCCCTAACAGAGCCCTTATTTAAATTAGTGTAATAGTGTAATAGGGAAGAAACTATAAAGAGAACTACACCCACAGAACGTTATTATCGGCTTAAAAGGACAACTTTTAGATTACTGGTCCTCTAATTAAAGGGATATAAATGTAACTAATGTAGAAAACCAGATACGTACCTAGTATGGAACAAAACCTAGTATGTAACGGTACCTAGTATAGAACGGAGCCTAGTATGAAATAATAAAGGAAATGTAACTGTGGATCAGGTTATCTTCCTTTGATTAAAGGGCTAGAATGTCACTAGGCTTTTAATAGGAGGTCTTTGTGGTGAAAATCGTCGGATCGATTGTTAATTAAAAGAAGCACGGTTTAAAGAACCACGCAGCGCGGCCCCTTTTTAACAGTAGCACGCGCTAGAGAACGCATCGCTATGTACATAAACGGCAGCCAAAACGTGGTAGGGCGGCGCCGGTGCAGCCGAGTTCCAGCGCACTTGTCCGACAGAAGGCCGTTGTCGTCATCTCTCTCGCCATACTCCGTCGTGTTGCTAGATGACAGCGGGACCACGATCACGTCATCGGCGCTGTTAGTTCTGACCGGGATAGCATAGACGTAGTCGCTTGTGAGCCAGAAAGCGACAGGCAGCCGCACGAGGCCAAGGAACGCAATAGCAGAAAACAATGTGTCAACGGCAAAGCGAGGCATCCTTGTCGAACCGGTGAGTGCTCCGGTAAAAACGTAAACCGCCTGCACGCCCTGCAGCGCGACTATGGCCGTCTTGAGAAACTCGCCCGACGGCAGAAACCGGTGGGAAGAACGGGGCAGCATCGCGCAGTAATGCACGCTTTGCGCGGCCATCTCCTCGGATCCGTCCCAGCCTGCCGAGGTCCAGAATATGGCGTTGGCAGAGGCCATGTCGGTGGGGCCCCAGTCGCGGGTGTGAATGCGGCGGTCGAAGATGGCGGCATAGCGCCAAACGATGGTGATGGGGTTGTACAGAGCGAGTTAATCGAGCGATGTGGGGCGTCTGTGGGAGAGGTACGTTGGCTGCGGTGTCCCGGCGACGATGTGTGCGATCAGCGGAGCAAGACAGAGCGTCCAGAGCAAAAGCCACTCCGGGAAGGTGATATGCTGCGATTGGTAGAGCAAGGGCAGCACTTTGGGCAGGCCCCAAGCCATTGTGACTGTTGGCGTTGTGCAGTTGCTGTTGAATTGGCGGGGTCGAAACCCCGGAAGGAAGTTGCGGCAGGAGGTCCTTCCTGCTACTTATTTACCGCTGGTTTGGATTGTGCAACTTGGAATTGCCGAGGGCACCTGCAGTGAACAACAACTCAAAGTGGACGCTCAGCTGCTGACAGTTCATCCTCTGAAACTACTAGACAGTTCAATTGGCGCTGTTCTGCACATCAGCTTTGGGTCTCACAGTTGCCCTATCACTGAGTGACAGCCTGCAGCCATGCTGACATACTGACCGGTCCTTCGAAATGCGCCCTCGGATTCGCCAGCCTGAGTTTTCAGCTCTCTTATGCGCAGAAGCCACCCGCCTAACTGCGGTCATCGCGAGGTTCAGATCTTTCTCTGATAGGGTTGCCAAAGCCCGTTTTCTTCATCGGGCTTTTGCGCTCGAATGGGCTGGCAAAGCCACCCAGGTAAAGCAAAGATTAACGACGCGAAGGCTGCATGTGTTCTGAGGACTTTGGATAGGTACCTACCAGGCAGCAAGAAACTAGAGGTATGGAGTCTTTTTCTCAATACCTGTCAAGAAGTATCATTGGCCAGGCACTGGGTTAGCAACCCAGTCAAAGCCCAATTCTGTTAGAAATGCTTCTAATCTACCTACGTACCAGCTAGGCTAGTCTCGTTGCTACCAACCTAGAATTCCTAGATTCAGGTCGGAAACTCAAATTCTTCAACCTCGGCAATCGTTCCGGGCCCGTTTGTTACCTGATGCTCCTCCAAACTCCCGGACACCACATGTCCAGCATCTCTATCTCCGCGACAGCCAGACTGCCGACATGATTGGCTGCATCCTTGTTTGGATATCCATTCTATTTCCAAGCATTTTTGCTTGTGGGGGGCCCACCAAGAAAGGGGCCTTTTCGGCAGACCTGAGCTCCAGGCACTTGGCAAACGACACCCCTGCATCGAAGCTCCACGGCTGGAATCCTTCTCCAGACATGCAGGTTTGCGGAATACGGATACTCGATCTCCATTTACCATGCTGCGCTCACTTTTTACGGACAGTTTTTGCAAGAGAATGCGATTTTATGAATGCCTTCTTCTGCCACTTTCTGACTACGGTAACTGGACGAGATACAGATGCAACGATCTACACGCGAGCATTTCCCCCTCGGCTCGGAGCGCGAGTGATGCAGTGCAAACAAGATTTGGGGATACCTAGCGGCAATCGAAATCGATAGCGCCGTGAAGGATCCATTGTTATGGAGTGGAACTGACTGGGGCGACAGATACCTATGCAGACGAACGCCATGTCTCGAATTCCCGTCCTGTTTTGCTCTTTTTCCCCGTCTCCTGGTTACCTCAACCATAGTCGCTCGTTTGACCACGCACGCCACGCAACGCCATGCATCTCTCTTCAACCGCGTTCGGCGCCCTTCTCCTTGCCGGTGGCGCCGCAGCGAACCCCAGACGCCAAGTTTGCGGTGACAAGCTCTACCAGTGCTTCACCGAGTCGCTCGCCCTGGCAAGCGAGTACTGCTCGAACTCGCTGGGACTCGTGTCCACCGTGACGGCAACCGAGGTGCCCATCGTGACCTCGACCTACCTAACGACGCTCACGACTGCGACCACGGTCGGTTTCGCCGATGTCTCTCTCGACAAGCGCGTTACAAGGGTGTTCTCGGAACCGCAGCAGCTTGGCTGCGTGTTAACGTCGAGGACATGGGCCGCGTCTCGCTGGACATCGGCGTGTTCCAGGATCGGCATCACTTCCCGCGTGGACACCATCACCAGCGCGGCTGATGCCAGCACCGTCCTCACCTCAGAGACCGTTACTGTCACAGAAACCTCGACCTCCTCCGCTTCAGTTGCTTCATCAATACTGTCCTCGTCGGCCGCTCCCTCTTCAATTGCATCCTCGGTGGTCTCGTCGTCGATCGTGCCCTCGTCAGTTGTCTCCTCCGTGCTGTCCTCATTGGCCGCTTCCTCGTCGATTGCTTCCTCGGCCGCGCCCTCTTCGGCGTCCCCCTCCTCAGTGGTCTCGTCGTCGGTCGACCTCTCGTCAGCTGTCTCCTCGCCAGCTGTTTCCTCACCGGCCGTTTCCTCCTCGGCCATTCCCTCCTCGGCCGTTTCCTCCTCGGCCGCGGCTTCGTCCTCCGCAGCCCCAGTCACACCCGTACCCATTCTTACGAACCCCGGCTTCGAAGACGGCTTGCTTGCCCCATGGGTCGAAACACAAAGTGCGGGCGTCATCTACCATGCCCAGGTTATCGCCGGGGGCAGCAGAGGCAGCGCCTACTCGCTCAATATAGAAATCCCATACCCCGTCTTCGGAACTGTTGGCAGTGTCACAGTACGGCAGACGCTCACGTGCGAGCCAAACACGTGGTATAATATCGCCCTCGACACCAAGGTCCTCACTGCACAACCTACAGGCAACCTGTGGTCCGTCAAGGTGCAGGGGACAACATTCGTGAGCGGAGCTGGGGCCACTGTGAGCCCTGCCGTGTGGTACACACACGCGACAGCGTTTAGATGCTCCACAGATCCAGCCCTTCGCTATATTGAGCTTTCGGCGAGCTCGAATTACCTCAGGGGCGGGTCGTTCTCGTTTGATAATATTGTTATCGAGAAGTCAACCTTCCAATAAATAGAGCCGCTGTGGTGAGCACTGTCTCCCGTCGCCCTCACGACAATCGCTAGGTGTAGAGTTGCCATCGAAGGTCTCGTTCACCATCGGTTCTGGATTGATACAACATGTCCTGTATGATTAGCACGTAGAGAAACGTAGAAGAATCTAAATTCGCAAATGTTAGAGTGTTGGAGTAAACTTTGAATGTCCTTGTTCAACCGTGCCTTTAAAGAGAGATTCTCACAACTATGTGTCCCGATCGTACTGAAACTCGGCCGGCATTACCGTTGTAGGTGGGGGGCATAGAACGTAAAGTCCTTTTGACACCGCACTCTCCGTAGCGACAGACTTAACTTTGATCCCGACCCATTATACCAAGAGGAACTCTTCAGCAGTTCGCACGCCGTCCTTTCCACTTGAATCGATAGCTTCGCCATGCATATACCCCTCCAAGTAACACTCCCCCACATACCGCCAACGACACACCTCCCCTTTGACGTCCAACTCCATCAAACCACGCCGTTCCCCCCGCAGCACAAACGGAACCGTCCCCCCATACAGCACTACAATAACATCACCCACCCTCGCCGCGGCCGGACAGAGTCCCCTCGCTCCATTCCCCGTTGCCAAAAAGCACGGCGACACGCACTCAAAAGACGCAGTACTCATAGCTGAGTCACGGTGCGCCCCAACGTGGTTTCTCGTCAGTGTTTGGTCGTCATCGGTGACGTAAGTCTCCACGCGGGCCGGCCACAGCCTCTCCGACCATTTTCCGGTTAGGTTAAGGGGATCAAACAGGGCAACATACGCCCTGTGTAGGGCCTCGTGGGTCGCAGCGCCGCGGAGGTAGGGGTATTGGTTTATGGCTGAGATGGTGGCTATGCGGATGCCCTTGAGAGGGAGTTCCTTCCAGTCAGAGGTGCTGGGTGATAGGGCGGCGATATCGGGGGTCGAGTCCCTGGAGGCGCTGTATAGGGGTGGAGACGAGAGGCCAAGGATTCCGACTGCCCAGTTACTGCGGCCGCGGCAGCCCCAGGACCAGCTTGGGAGCACCAGCTCTGGCTCCGGCGTAATGCCTTCGTTTTCGGTGTCATATGTCGTTGCCTGCCAGGTCCGGCCCTCAAGCGCTTGCACGGCGGAGAGGATTTTGAGGCTCTTGTGTGTGGCAATCCACCATTTTGTGAAGCGGGCAAAGACTTCGTTGGCCGGGCGGGTGTAATCCACGGCGATCTCTCGGGGCAGCTTGGTAGGCTGGCTGGTCTCCCGGCCGAACTGCAGCATGGCGAACAGCTTATCGCGGGGGTCAGTCGCATCTAGGTCCAGGCCCATGACCAGCACGTCTAGGATGTCTCTGTCTGGGGAGCCAGAGAGCATTGTGTGACAGGCGATAGAGGATGGGGCGATTTCTGCAGGACCAAGGGTGTTCTTTTGACTATTGTGGCAGCTTTCGAATATTGATGGCAAAATTGTCGTGTGTGTCATGTTTGGCATCATCCCGCGCAGTCCGATGCATCGGTTTACCCTGAGGATGGAGTTCCAAGACAGGGCGTCAGCGCCGTAGTATGCCACGGCCGAGCGGGCGTTGAAGACCTCCTGAACGACCCAGGTTCTGCGGAACCAGGGCGACTCAAACAGCCGCCAGTCGAGGATGAAGTAGTACGCCCCGCCGTGGTCTTCCAGCGGGTGGTGCGTATCGTCTTGTAGAGATGCTTCAATGGGCGTTATTGATGCACCCGTTCCGGATCGGTCCTCGACTCGCTCTTGGATGGCCTTGACAGTTTACATGGCGAGTTCTGACCTCTCGTGCCGATTCCCGGTATGGTCACTCTCTCCGAGCCAAACCACAACCGAGGATGCGTTGGCATATATGTCTTTCATCCTTGCCACCTGGCTGGACCTCTCCTCGAGATCGTCCTGGTTGATGCAGATTGCATCGATCCAAAGGACTCGCTTTGCGTCACCCAACCGCAGTCTCTGCAAGGCCGTGTGAAGCGCGGACGTCACCGAGAAGTTGTGTTCTCGGTTTTCCTGCTCCGGGGCTCTTACTGTAATCTCGCGCCTGTCCCGAGGATCCCCCCAGCAATACGAAAGCGCCTCATAGGCTATGGTAGGGCCGTGAGGTGAGGCAGTTGCATGTACCAACGAGCATGCCAGCGGGCCGTCGCTTGCCCCCTCGTCCAGGATGATCAGGCGTATCTCGTCGAGCTCTCGGTCAAGTGGTCTGTAGCATTTTTGGCCGGGCTGGCTCACTGGTACGCCGCTTGGTATTTCAAGTGGGCTAGCCGCATGCGTGGTTGCGTGGAGCTCGATCTCAACCTCCTGAACGGAGTTGACCCAACCCGGCCATTGTGCTTTAGGTATCACCTGGATCGTGTCCCCGCCGCGGATAGACGCCGTCCATTCGTGGACTGAAGGATCCTCGCTGTCGATGCCCCAGCAAATTTCGTGCCGCGTGAACTCACGCTTGGCGTGGACGTTGTATTGTAGGTCACGCCGAGGCACGCGGTTCTGGCCGCCGGGAGTAATAATTGCAGTGACGAACCAGGTGTACGAAGATTGGTAGGTGCCGCCGAACTGGTTTGCGTTATGGCTGAAGCCTGAAACCATCTTTGTCAGCGCGCATCGCCGGGAGGCACAAAACACGTACCTTGGTCGTGAGAAAGAGTCCGGAAGATGACTCGGTCTACGGAATGTATGTCGGCGGAGACGACAAGTTCAATGTATGAGCGCTCCGGGCAGGCCATGGAAACCTCGACCAGCCCCTCGCGCTTCCGCTTGATCACTGGCGCCCCTGCGTGCTCCATCCGTTAGAGTGATTTTGCGTAGATATCTTGAAGACCGAGTCGAGTCGGGAGTCGAGGTGAGTTGTATGCTCCTTGTTCGCCCAGCACCACCCAAAAGACGATTCCGTCATCTCGCATCCCGTTGAGTAGGCAGACAGCGATGCGCTGCATGGGATTCATGTTCCCCAATCAGATTGCATCTCCAACGCCTTTCCGATGCAGTGTCACGCCTGACACAGAGAGCAGCGCGGCAAGTCCTGGCCAATGCAATCTCAATTCCGCCCACCTCTATGTCTGATGGGTCACAGATCAGGGTGATCACCGTGGCCGCGCATTGATGAGCACTCGGACTTTCTATCGCTATATCGCATAGAAACCCTCAGGATCTGAGTCAGCAAACACTTGAAGTGCAGCATAGAGAGCTGAGGCAAAGAACTTATAGGGGTTTGTAACGTCGGTATGCAGTCGCACTTCGAACCCACATGGTAATACTTCATTTCGACCCCGGAGGTTTTATCACAAATCTCCTTCTCACCAACCGTGAACTCCGTCCGCAGCACCACATCAGCCGTCGCCGCGATTTGGGGACAGGGCAGGGACAGGGCATCAACTCCCAGCAACAAGCCGAGGTTAAGACTGATTGTAGCCGAGATTTTAAGTGCCAGGCACATTCAGGCCAGGCCGATACTCAAAATGACGCAAGCTGAAGAGATTGTGGTGATATCTCAACGAGATGAACAAGTCATCTCAGTATGTCCCGCGATTGGATGATGGCGGCTGATGTCAGGTACCAAACCAAAGATGCACTTGTGGGATGCGTGAAAGGAAAACGCATTCTTTGTTTCAAGTGAGTGGGTGCCTTAGATGGCAATGCCCTTATTTGCTTGGATAACCTGAATCAGTGAATGAACATCGCTCTTGCCTGTCTGAGATTGTCTGCCAGTGGGCCCAGCAGCACGCCTCAGCTTGAGCTGCGAAAACTGCGCTGTTTGCTCTGCTGGCTTTCACCCCATGCAAACCCCTTCTCATTCGCCAACTTCTGTCCAGGCGAGAGACGCCATCGATCTGCCACGTTATTCGGCCAAGTTTAGGTCGATGCTAGCGCGGATTCCTTGGCCGCATGGAGTGTGAACACATCAGATCTCCCCACGGACACATCGACCAACCAAAACCGAAAGAGCAGTGAACTTGCAAGTTTCGGGTCCCAGCACGCTGGCAATACATGGCGCCTAGCCGACGCGACCGAGCCCAACATCCACCTCACAGAACAGTCATCAAACCCCCGCCCCATCGCAATCATGAAGCCTGCAGCTCAAACACTTCCTGTTATTTCTGTTGTCCACCTCGAGAGCGAAGCCGAAGAAGCCTGCCCTGCCTGCTGACACCTACACTCACGCAACCAAATTATATGCTGGAAACCAGGACCTGTCCGCTGCACGCTCCCACGCTTCGACCCCCGCGCGCACCGCCAACTTTCCCATCCAATTGTCTATATAGAGTAAGCTATCTAGCACACCCATCACTCTAACCATGCGGTCGGCTTTTTGCGACAACGTTCCTAACTCTCGTGAGTTACAGGGTGGCTTTCAGAATGTCCTTGTCGCAGGACTCTCGGTGCCACAGGCCGAACAAACGAAAGATCTCCGACGACTGCGAACATGAAGCGATCGAGGATTGGAATCACGAGCGGTTCCCCTTAGTCCACTGGGATCGGGGAGCGTTTCCAATAAAGAAACGTCGCAGCTATTATTTCCGCACCTACCAGGAAAGGGTCTCTCGTCACCTCGCGAAACCACCGTTACCTCCTACCGACGATGCCGATATCCGAGCCCTGACGGACGAACTCCGGTGCTTGCGGCTGGGTATTACGTTGCAATCACTTCCAGACGAGATCCTCTGCCGCATCGTCGAGTATATCGCTCCAGAGCCAGTCGCCATCGGCCTTCACACAAATACATCCCTCCGAGACCGACTTGGAGACTCAAGCGATAAATGGGGAAACTTCTTCGGCGACCGCGCAAATATCACCAACCTCTGTCTTGTCAACGCACGTTTCAACTCAATAGCAAGCTCGTTTCTATATCGGAACATCTTTCTTTCCAGGCCCGCCAGCCTAATTCAACTACTTCGCTCAACAATCAGGACGCCGTCACTCCAGCGACAAGTTCGACACTTGAACTGCGACATCAATTTCAATTCAGATTCCACCAGAGAAGAGATGATGAACGAATATCGCCGCAATGGCGTTGTCGACAAGTCCAGTTTGATCGTTTCTGGTGGCACCGGCTACGCTTGGAAGAAGTTTTTCCGTCTTCTTTCTCGTCTTAACAGACTCGAGTCACTCGGTCTCTTCCATGCGAAGCCATCGCGCTCTACCGGACGTCCGGGCTCGTGGCTCTGGTTTACGGACGAGGAAAACCCTTTCGCGGATTGTTTTATTCAGGACCGGCTCTCCGATATGCGTTGGCCACCAGCTTTCCTTCGTGATGTCACCATCGATACTGGAGAGGAGGAACAGGCGCGCAGCTTTATCCACATCAACGTTGTACCACGAGCTGATGTAGCGGATCACCGTCGTATTCTCGACCGATCTGGTTTTGAGGTGGACGACCTGGTCAATCTGTTGAAGCCCGCCGCAATCCACAGTCTACAAGCTTCCGACCACCTCGACCTTCGCAGCTACCTCGACGGACTGAAGCGCATACCAGAAATCGACAATGCAAATGTCGAACTGCACGATCACATAGACAATCTGATGTCGCTGACGTATCACCCCGACCCCACCGCTTCTGAGTTCGACCGCGTTGCCGCGAGAGAGCTTGCACACATGTTAAGGCTATTGACCACTGCATTCTCAACCCGCCTCTTAACCCGAAGCAAGCACCTCGCTTTCGGGCTCAATGATTTCGTCGATGTGCCAACAACCATTCGTCCCATCGACAGTGCCATATCGATGACCAATGTCGAGAGTCTAGAGATTCGGGACAGTGGTCATTTCGACGAAGAGCTGATCCGAAGATCCCGCGGCTCACTGCAGTGGGCGTTGCTCAAGCAGGAGACGCCGTTTTCCAGACTGAAACGCCTACGGCTGTTGCTGAGGGTGCCCAGACCAGTGACGACAACCATATACGATAGGATTGGAAGACTTCGTAACCTGAGTCGACTATCGCGGCTGGAGGAGCTGACCATCACGATGGAGGGCCTCTTTGGATCAACACGAAATTTGGGACAGCTTTTCGGTGGAGCAAATTTCGCGGAGGCTGACGACGGTAAAGACGACGATAACGACCCCCGTGATTTTGTCGAAACCGAGGCGCTAGAAGACATTGTCAGTGGGCTGCCCGGCCATCTCGAAACTCTACGGATCGTCGACTGGTACCATGAATATTCTGAGCCAGCGCGACTCCTTCCAATCCGTATCGGGGATGTCGACGAGGCGGAGGAGCCACGATCTGGGCGCAAAGGCGATGACATCTGCGACCAGGACTGTGTCCAGCGTCTTTCCGCCCTTCAACACGCCATGATGGCGGCGCTATCCAAACTAGCGCCAGTTCTGAAGGCGCATTCAAGAGTGAAGAAAGTTGTATTCTGGGTCCACAAATGGAATGTGCCAGATGGAGACGATGTGTGGTCGAACTGGAGTCAGGCCCCAGCCGAGACGGCCGATTCTACGGAGGCAGAGGCTTCCCCTACACGAACTAAGAAGAAGGGGGCCCAGAAGCAGAAGACGAAGTCTACTTCGAACTTGAGAAAGCTTAAGCGCGAGTATAAGGACCTCGGACTTACTCTCAGGGTAGTTGTCGACAAGGGGGATCAAGAACCGCCACGAAAAGGGAGACCACGACCACGATGTCTGGCGGAGGTTTAGACGAGGCAGTGGCTTATGTTTGGACTGATTTCTGGGATAGAGGGGAGAGCGTTGTTTAGCATAGCGGATTGGCATCGCATATTTTGTACAAGACGGGAGAGCGGAGTTGAGCATAGCACTGAATATTTCTTTGGAATTCAAACACGGCAATGTAACATTATGGGCCTGGCATCAACATAAAACAAATCATTATTCTCATAGCGCGGCTCGCGTCCACAGCGTAACATTGTTAGAACATATCCCGTGAGTTCTCCCACAGCCCAATTTTGTTACTTCCGCTCTCCATGAGCGGTTCGCGCTCATCATGCTCCCCGGAATGGCGATGACCATCGCCCTCCATGAAGGTCGTAAACTCGTCAATGCACTTGAAGCACGAGACCGGTCGGAAGGTAGTATGCCACTTGTGGGTTTGATGGGCCTGAGGTATAGTCCTCGCTAAATTGGCAGCAGATATAATTAGGAAATAATGATATTTTTCAACAGTACTATGATACAGGAAATCAATACACCCAGGGCCTTCTCCCCTCCAACATCAAAAGTCCGCCTCAACCCCTTAAATTACGACAGATACCCGACTAAAATACAACAGACAACCGACCAGCCCCTCTACTCATTGCAGTAATCGCTCAGGTCCGGGTTCGGATCGTAATCATACGGATTCTAAGGGCGATCCTTCTCCTCCACACCAACACCGGTTCCGACTCCTTCTCCCACCCATACCTATCCACCAGCTTCACGCTTCCCACCCCTCGTCCATCAACTTCTCAATGTACCTAAAGCACTCCACGCGGAGGAATCTGTGAGGCCAGCCAAACGCCCGATACACCTGCCTAAGCCACTGCACATCCAACACCCTGCCCCCACGAAATCTGCTTCTCCATCCAGATCTGCACCTCCGTGATCCACGGCGCGCCCGCCGCCCGCTCCGGAACCCGCGACGCATCCCACGTCCCGCGGCCCGGACACCGGATGACCGCCAGGGTGGTGTACTCCTTGGTCTTGAGCCGGACAACGTCTTTGATGTCGTACTGCGTCACGTCGGGCGGGCCACACCCGTGGACGTACAGAATCTCGCCGCGCAGCGTGTCCAGCATGAACTAGTCGCCCTGCGTGAACGCGCGGGATAGCGGGAAGCACCAGGCGTGCCGGCTGTGCTGGCGCCATTTGGGGTCGACGTCGTGCGCGAGGCGTCTGAACATCTGGGCCTGGTCGTGGAGGAGGTCACTGCAGTAGCCGCGCGGCATGGACGCGTAGTCGAGGAGCTCGCACCGGAACTCGATGGTGTTCTTGCCGCCGTCTCTGAAGTACGGGAGGTGGGTGAGGACTTTGCGGGCGAATTTGTTGAGCCAGGGCCGCCCGCGGTAGTGGCGGGAATGGCGGGCTTGGAGGCAGTTGATGGCCTTGAGCTCTGTGTCTTGGAGTCCGCTGGGGGGCGGGACCACGAGCAGGTTCGGGTCGTAGTGCAGCTTGGAAAGGGTGGTGCAGAAGGCGCTCCAGATGGTGACGAGCTCCTGGACGGTGTACTTGGGGGAGGTGACGGTCTCAACCTCGCTCCAGTGATCTTCGTCGCTATCATCGTAGTATTCGCCTTCTTTGTCGGCATTGTGATCATCGCCCTCGCCGTCTTCGCCCTCGCCTTCCGGGTCCTTCCAAGGCTCTGGAGTCGGGATCCTGGGATTAGGCCATGGTGCTTCATCGGGTCCCGGTGGCGCCAGCCAATTGAGGATGTTTGTCTGCACGTGGCGTTTCTAGGGCACCGCGATACCACGCTGTGATGGCGCCTCCCTCTTTCGTTTATGGCCGGACATGATGGTATGCAGATACGGGGTAAAACTTCAAACAAAATCGCAATCGCAATCGCAGCACGCAAGGAAGAACAGTGGAAGAAATTTCAGACTGGCTGTCGTCTCAGGATCGAAGAACCCCTCACTGGCCCTGAGCCGACCTAGACGCGTCAAATTGCGCGTGACACGCAATAGCGCGTCAGAGGATCGCTCATTAGGCCAGTCATGTGGAGATGTCACAAAAAGAAAAGAAAGGTTTCTCCCAGATCCCCGTAGCAACGGAGTCCACTAACATCGGCCCTATCAAATTTGCGGTCGTGCTGTTAGCAGGTCCGGTATTCGCGGGGTGGAGTGCGGGAGTCCCCACACAGTCTAACTTTTCAACTATGTAGAGTCCACTAACACCGATGGTATCAAATATGCAGTCACACTGTTAAGTCGCAGGGCCTGAGTCACTAACAGATTGTCATACAAACTTGCCGTATGTACGATAGTCCAGTTGGCTGGGGTCGAGCTGTGTCTGAGATGCATATCAACTTAAGCTTGTCAAACTGCATTATACTGTTACCCTTGACCACGGAAAATAATTCCAAATTAGAACTTTTGTATCCTCAATTATTCAAACGGCCGGTCAGATACATCATTCAGACATTATCCCCCTGACATACCCTCTTTCCTCAGAGATAGCTCTCGATAAAGTCACCCTTGGCCGCAAGCGTAGCGTAGTACAGCTGCGTCTCGCCCATGATCACCAGGCGACCATCGCTGGCGAACTGGAAGTTGGCAGCGGTGCGGCCCGTGTAGATCTTGCCGATAAGCTTGCCCGAGGGATTCCAGACGTGCACGCCGTCGCCGACACCGGCGTAGACGTTGCCCTTGCTGTCGCAATGGACGCCTTCACAAACTGTCAGCACTGATCACGCGGCCAGAACAAGCAGAAAACTTACCATCCGGGATGTTGGTGTCGACGAACGCAAAGGTCTTGCGGTCCTCAAAGGTACCGTCGTCCTTGACCGTGAAGCGGTAGCTGCATAGGCGTCAGCACCAAAGTCACTATGATGTCACAGCAAAGATTTTCACTCACATGCTCGAGGGGTTCAGCAACTCCAGACCGTGTCTCCAGATGCCGGTATCCGTCACATACGCATACTTGCCGCCGGGAGAGAAAGTGATTCCGTTAGGCATGGCAAATCCATCGGCAGCCACCGTCACGGCGCCGGTGCGGTCGTTGTACCGGTAGACTTGGGTCGGCATGCCGGGAGCCGGGCGGAAGTTGTTGGACTCGCCGTAGGTCGGGTCGGTGAAGTAGATGTCGAGGTTTCGGGGGTTGATGGTCACATCGTTGAGCGAGTTGAACTGGCGTCCGAAGAAGTTGTTGAGCAGAATGGTGGTGTTGTACGGCTCAACCGGGTTCATGACGATCAGCGCGGGCTCCTTCTTGGGACCCTGGCCCTCAGCGGCGAAGAGAATTTGGCCCTTGTACTGGTAGGCGCCTGGTCATGCTGTCAGTTTTTGTGCCCGTAGCCGAGCGATCGAAACCGAGGGAGACTCACCGTTGGGGTTGGGAACCTCAGGGGCCGACTTGACGAGGGTCACGGTGACCTTCCCGACAGCATTGCGAGTGCTCTTGACGGCATCAGCCTCCTTAAGGGAGATCTTGTAGATCGCGGCCGACTTGTTGAGACCTGTGCCGGCGTCGGGGTTGCCGGCATTCTGGACGAAGAACATCTCATCCTTTGCCTTGTACCACACAACGGCCTCATGGAAGATGGGGTCCTTGGCCGTCTCGGCAAGAATGGTGAACGTGGGGTTAGGGCCTAGAATGTCGAGGAACTCATCGTCGTAGATGTGGAACGGCTTGTCCTTGAGTCCGGCTGCGGTCAGGTTTAGGGGAACCCATGGCGCCTGCAGCTGTGTGTTAACGGGTGTGCACCGCAATGCCATGAGAAATACTCACGCTGCTGGCGTTGAACTCCTCGGCCGTAGGGACTGTCGGGAGCACATTGAAGGACTTCTGATTGATGACCTGGGCCAGAGCCGGCAGGGCGCGCGGCTTCACGGCAGGCGGCGCGGCAGCGTAGGCGCTGCTGCTGAGCAGGGCCGCGAGAGCGGCGAACGAGCGAAGAGATGCCATTGCGAAGACGACGATAGCTCTGCGTGCGGGAGTCAGGAGGTCGGCCAGTGGTGAAGAGTCGAAGGTCCAGGGAAGCCCATTAAATTCCAGGAAATGATCGACATGATGGTTCCACGCCCCGCTTTTAAAGGCCTGGGCCGTGAGGGGTCCGCTGCAGGAACAGGATCCAGCGTCGTATGGATGAAGGAGACGTAATTATCCCCGCGCATACCAATTCGTGATATGGTTGTGCCGCGCCGGGCAATCTGGCTCATCGCAGTATTACCCGTACCGATTCAGAGGGCAGGTCCACTGTTACCACGCCCCTGGGCCGAGGGCCTCGCACCCGCATAAAAACCGGACTGCCGGGACTGGCTTCCAGGAGAAATATCCCGGCGGACTGCCCCATCAGCAATGAGCGGCGGAGGAAACATCGTGATGGACAGTGTGCGGCGAACCCAGTCATCGCTTCCGGGCAATATTGCCGCGAGGCAGATTACCCAGCCGAATAACACCATGCGGTAGGTCCAGGAGCCCAGGGTTGGCTAGGACGTGCGTACCAGTCGAAGCATTGTACCGGGCCGGCGAAGCGGCTTCGTGGATCTCGCGTACGCGTGCTACCGAAATGACCAGGCCTAGGTGCCCGACGATCGCGGCGAAAGCCTCGAAGCGGTCTAGGCTCGGCCGTTGTCAATCCTGCGTGATGTCACCCATGGCGCCAAGGGACACAAAACCCACGTTGGGATGGAGAACCCCGGTCGATGTCCTACGGGTAGCGAAACGCGGGGACGACGGTGAAGAAGTTGGAGGCGGTCTGTGGAGACGCGGTGAGGGGTTTGGTATTCCACCGGGCAAAACGACCCGAAGACGACCAAATACACCGAGAGACTATTCTCAACAGAGATGCCTTGGTTGCTTAGGCTTTGATTGTCAGGAAGAGATTGGCAGAGGTCGAAATAAGCCAGTTTTAGTGGCGGTTAGATTGCCTAACGTCCGCGTTGTAGTAGCTTTGACCCCAAGTCTTGGAATGCGGGTGCCTGAATGCGGGTGCCTCCAATAGCTGTCGAAGCTTGACAATCTCGGACGAACCTTCCCTCTGCATATTCCCCACCATGGATTTCTTTAGCTGCCAAGACTTCCAAGCTTGAACAACCCAGCTGGCAACCACTGGAACATCAATTCCGGGTTTCCCTAACCTTGGTTTCGCTATCCTCCTTCCTAAAACGGACCCCGATGTTTTCGGTGAGACTCGGCCTTCGCTCTCATTGACACACTTGACATGAGAAGACCCGGGACCACGCGATTTCAAACAAAACCCCTACATGAGACGACGAATTGCATTGTCTCGTAGCTTTGAGCAGCTTCAAAGCAGAGCTCCTATCAAGTTGCATCGGTAGCAACGTTTTGGCGGGGTGCACCATATCCCCTTTAATGCCATACTCGTGATTGAGACATTGTCCAGTTGCGGTTTTTGGAGCTTTGGCGTGAGTCCCAAAGCTCATTATCCTTCTCTATGCATAGGAGGCTCTAAGATTTGGCTTGCTGTCCTGCTATAATAAAGTACCAGCATCGAGCAACTCTTGGGAGCTCAAGGAGCCCATCGCTATACTAGACCCTCTCAGGCTTTCAGAGCCGAAACGTAACTGAGGTAAGAACTTGAATATAGCAGACGGGAGTTTGATACTATCTTTCAGCCAATCATTTAAGCAGAACTTCATCACAACACATGCTTCGTGTATGCTTAGAACATCACTGAGTTAACCATTTAGAGAGGACAGTCAATCTTACAAAGAAAAAGAACATCTTAGGTACCTAAAGAAAAATAACAAATTGTTTTCAGATTGGAAGGGTGACTATTAGGTACTAAGGAACCCGCGAGAATCATGCACAACATACATTCAATTGTGACATGTTTTGTGTAGGTATACCATACAGTGTGCAATAGATACTATTCAGATCTTTCTTTCTACACAACCAAACTAACCCCCCTCAAATCATAGCTAGCGTAAAGCTCTGAACCTTCACCTCGCCCCCCAGCGCCTTGGTAGCATGGTTGAACACTCCAAACCGATACCCCGTAAAGTACTGCCACGAGTTCGCCATCGCAAACGCCGGCCCCAGCCTCACAAACGTCTTTCCCCCATCAACACTATACGAAAACGTCGTCGTGCGCTCCGTATTCGTCCCAAACGCCGGTGTGATATCCGCGTCCATCTTGAACCACACATCCTTCAAGTTCGCATCCGTCAGCGTCGGCCCCGTCGCAACCACCGACCCGCGCCCGGACGTCTCCCAGTTCTGGTTCAGCGTCACCCCCGTGACCATCACAATCTTCGACGCATTCCCCTCCTTCGACACGGCAATGTACGCCGACCGATCGCGGAACATCACCGCTCCCGCCTTATCTCCGTCCTTCATCCCACTGACGTCCAACCTAAATGTCCCGCTTGACTTGGGCCCGGTGATCCGTCTCGTCAGCGTGTTCTTCGCCGCGAACAGATCCCCTGTGACATCCGCAGTCTGCAGCACCAGCCCGCCCTCCTCCAGCAACTTCCACTTCCTATTATCGGGATTATGATTCCACTCCCAATGCGCACTCAGCCCCTTCCCCTTGAACTCATCGGTCCCGGGCCCAGGCGCAACCCTCTTCCCCGTCTTGACCGGCAGCGGATACTCCTGCGCCCAGGCGCCCTTCGCATCGACCGTGACGCTCGGAAACCCATCGCTCCCCCACGTCAGCGGCGCCACAACCGGGATCCTGCCCCCGGGATACGCATCCAGGAACGCCACGTAGTACCACTTCCCATCGGGGGTGTCGACGATCCCGCCCTGGTGCGCAAACCCTGCGCTGGAAAGCGGGCCCGCGATGCGGTTCACGAGCATCTTTGCCGTGTACGGGCCGTACGGGCCGGTCGTGGACTTGAGCACGATTTCCTGGTCGGCCGGGCGGGTCACGAAGATGTAGTACGTGTTTTTGATCTTGTACATGCGCGCGCCCTCGACGGTGGCGCCGTTGCCGGGGTCGTACACCACCTTCGGCGCTGACAGTTGGGATTTCCCGTCGGCGCTCAGCTGCGCGACGCTGATGCGCGGGTTTCCGTGCGCGACGTACATCTTATCGTCGTCGTCGATGAGCAGCCCCGAGTCGTAGTAGCACGAGGGGATTGTCCCCTGGGACTTCCAGTCCCACGCGCCGGGGGCGACCTCGCCGTTGTTGCGCGAGGCGTTGGTGTTGGCGGCGGTCCACACGTAGGTGCGGCCCTCGACGCAGCCGAGCCAGATGAAGGTGTCGCTGGAGGCCTTGTAGCGCAGGGTGGAGGCCCAGATGCCCTTGACGTAGGCGGAGCCGGAGCCGTTGAGGTTGTATTTGGCGCCGAAGTTGAGCGTGGGCACGCTGTGGGTGACGGGCTCCCAGTTGACGAGGTCGTAGGACTTGAGCAGCGGGGCGCCGGGGGAGTAGGCGAAGGTGGACGAGGAGTAGTAGTAGACGTCGCCGACGCGGAAGACGTCGAGGTCCGGGTAGTCTTCCCACAGGACCGGGTTGCGGAAGGTCGTGGCCGTGGACTGGGCCGTGGCGAGGGAGAGGGCGGCCAGGGCGGCGAGGCCGATGGTTTTCAGACGGGAGATGCACATCTTGGACTGACTTGGCTTGACTTCGCGGTGATGGGATACCTCACGGGTGCGTCTCGAAGGACGAAAAGACGGAAAGGGGCGCGGCTCACGGTGATAAAGAAATAGGAGGCCGAGTTGTGTACTTCATACTTATTGAGGGGCCAACAGGCGAGCCGCTATTGGTGGCATTGTTTGGTAACCGCCGTTTGGCGGCTGATCATTAACGCGGCGGACTGACTCCATGTCTTGGAACGAACGCTCCAATGCAACGGCACTTAGCTCGGACCCGGTATTACACCCGCCTCGAGTTACGTCCTACCATATTCCCCTCAGTCTTAATTGATTGGGGATAGAAGCGCACCAATTGTGCATGCAACCCTCTCCAACCTCGGCGTGGTCACCATCAAAACATCTCCATGAAGAAGCTCCGTAAACTGTCGAAGAACGCACCAATTGATATTGTTCGTGGAACTGCCGTGTCTTAGCAAGTTCGCATCCACGCTACACCTCCTACACAGATATCCTCCTGCTATAGGAACATCTAGTTCCGCGTTGCTAGCTTCTCGGTAGCAATATCGAACGCCCCGCAGCGTCTAGCATTCATCGCCATGACAAAAACATTTGCTGGTAAAGATCCGCCGATAGGCTTGCAACATAGTCTACAAACGCCGTCCGATTCTGTGAGGGTATCCGAAGCGATAACTGCCACCCAGCCTCAAAGAGCTGCCGCCTTTTCCTTTGCCTTCTCCTTGTTTTCTTGCGCCACCGTGAAGATGCGCTGCCACACTTCCAACCACCGCTCGTGCTGCGCCGTCGGTAGCTTCCCAGGGCTCTTGAAGCTTCTCGTCAGCATCTCACGCAACCGCGCCCGGAGCACCTTCATCACCAGCATCGTCTTCCAGTCGGATACCGCGAACCGACCGCGGTTTCCATCGAGGATCAGGACCCCAGAGTAGAGATCGGCCCGCACATCTCCACAGAGAAGTGCAATCGGGAACGCATCCACCGCGGTGGTCTCGTGCGCGTTGTAGAACCTATATACGACCATTAGTAACAAACCCAGGGCTTCAACAGCAGCACAGTTACCCCTTGGATTGCATAATGTGATAGTAGCTCAGCCATCGAAGCTCGTTGCTTCCTTTGTTTACACTGCTGGGATGCAGGCTGATATTTTGGTTGTTGCCCACGTTGCGCAGCCCCTTGCCGCCCGCCACATCGCGGACCAGCAGCTTCGGGTAGAAGCTCCACGCAATTACCGACTGGCATACGAGGTCGTTGTCGCTATTGATGTTGACTCGTTTTGGCACCTCGAAGAATATTTGTTGTCGACGTCTTCCGCCATAACGCAATCGGTTGAGTGCCTGCCTTTCTTCTGTGGTGATCTGCAGGAAACCAGAGTCAATAATAGAATTTAGCAGCTGGCCCTTGAGGTCCTCGATGTTGCCGAGTGTTTGTGGCGAAAGGAAGTTCTTCCTGCAAAACTGGAACTCCGCGCCACCACCAGTCGCAGCCTGGCACACCCGCTTCCAGGCAGAGTAGGCGTTGTAAACAGTGAGGAGATCAGAATCGCCCCTGCGGAATCCTTTTCGAATTGTGTCGGCCTGGTTCCGCTGACCAAAAGGAGCAACGAAGGGCGACTTTGACGAGAGAATAGCGGCCACCGTGATAGCCATGTCGAGGCACTTGAAAACAGCTCCGAGAAGGATGAGCTTTCCCAGGAATACGTCAAGTGGCAATCGAGCGAGCTGCAACCCAAGGGGTGTCAACTCTTCAGTCGACGCCGTCAGGGCGCGGACATCCACCAGGGCATCAATCGCTCGGCGCATATTCTTAGCCGACGGGGGATCCAGGGCCTCCCCCAACGTCTCTTCAATGCCACCAATCTTGCAAATCTTGACCCTGATGGCAAGATCCTGGAGCGAAAGCCGGAGCATCTCCGGCGTCTGCGAATCGCTCATGATGTTATCATGGCGGTACTTGGTAAAAAGATGGAAGCAAAGGCCTTCTTGGACACGACCGGCGCGCCCGCGGCGTTGCTTGGCGTTCGCCCTGGATATGAAGGTGTCAATGAGGCGAGAGAGCTGGCGTCGCTCATCGAACCTCATTTCTCGATGTTTTCCGGTATCGATAACGCATGTCACGTCGGGGATGGTGATACCGGTTTCGGCGATGTTGGTGGCAAGGACGATCTTTCTCATGCCCGGAGGAGGAACCAAAAAAGCTGATTCCTGGTCTTCGGTGGCAATTGTGGAATGCAAAGGATACACAAGCCAGCTCTCTGAGAACGCTCTGTCTCCCATGAGCATGTCGTTGAGAGTTCGGATCTCGGCGATACCAGGGAGGAAGACCAATATCGCTGGGCTGAATTGGATGTAGTGCGGATCGTTTGCAATTCGAGCGATGAGCTGAACGATGAGATCAAAATCAATGCGGTACTCATCCATCTGAGCCAATGTGTTTCGGGTCCGCGGTGAGTAGTTTTTGAGCTCTTTGATGAGCTCCGGTTTAGACGACTTGTCTGCTTCCGCTTCCAGATCGTCATCCAGATCAACGACCTTCTCCTGGGCGCGTTGGTCAAGCGTGTATCCAGTCAGCTCTACTGCATCTTCCAGGTATGCTACCTGGACGGGGAATGTCCGACCAGGCACCGTCAAGACCGGTGCATTCCCAAGGTATGCGGAGAACTTTTCGGCATCGACCGTCGCGGACATGAGGACGACCTTGAGATCCTTGCGCCGGAGAAGCAGCTTCTTCAGGACGATCAGGAGGAAGTCGCTGTCGATCGACCGCTCGTGGACCTCATCGAGAACAAGGTGAGTAATCTCCTGGAGATCGTTGGATCCCTCTAGCATGCGCATGACGATACCAGTGGTGGCGAATACGAGGCGGGTCTCTCTAGATGTGTTCGACTCCAAGCGGATCGAATAGCCAACGAGCGATCGTGATGTTCCAAGGTCTCCTCTCCCCTCGCCGAGCTCTTCGCTGACTCTGCGGGCCAAAGATATAGCGGATATACGCCTGGGTTCGGTGCAGTAAATCTTGCACGGCTTGCCGGACATGAGTTGGTATTCTAGGAGAAAGGAGGGCACTTGTGTGCTCTTTCCGCTGTTTCTTATATTAGCCATGTCCTCCAGAAAGGATTCAGAACACTTACCATCCAGTCTCACCGCAGATGATAACCACCTGCTCCCTTTCCACAGTCTCCACGACTTGTTGCCTAAACTGCCACATTGGAAGTTGTGCTCGGGAGCGCTGCCTTAGTTAGAAAGTCATTCGCATTATCACGGGACGTTGGGTGGGCTCACCAGCATCTGCTGATATCTTGGCGAGTTGTACTTTTGCATCCAAATGTTCTGGTAGTACTCGGGGCCAAAGGTTACGCGCTTGGCTCTCTCATGGTCTGAGTGCTCCGAGTCCGTGAGATTTTTGGTCGGTCCGCGTCCCTTGAATGCGCCCTGAATGAGAACGCCGTCCTCTAGTTCTTGCTCAGTCCTCTTTCGCACGAGGTCTCGTAGGTGTTTGACGGTTGCTCGGTCTAGCTCGTCGGCCTTCTCCTTCTTTGCTTCGGCAAACTCAGACCAAAGGTCCTTCCATGTCGCGGGAAGCCTCAAGGAAACCTTTTCATCCTTCGCGGAGGCGCCGAAAATGAAGAATAGCGCAGTCGTTGCGATGTAGGCTTCCGACTGCTTTGTGTCGGGAGTTGCGATAGCTACCATCTTGAAGACGAACTGGTTTGGCAGAACAAAGACCTCGAGTCCAGGGACATTCGGAGCGGCAACGACCTCCTGTGGCTTCGACCATTGGATGTTGACCGCGTGTCTGTTTGCGAATGCTACGTCGGATAGTAGGTGGTAGGATATTCTCACGGACGAGTCCCTGGAACTCATGTTAGTTTGATCCGAGAAAGCTGAGGCAGAATGGCTAACCTTGAGCGGCAGGCCTCTTCCAATGCACGCATCGGACTGACTCCAGTCCACTTGCCAAAGTCTCTGATGGTTACCTTGGAGCCATCAGCGCCGTTCATAACGGTGCTCGATTTTCCAGTAACAGGATCGACTTCGCTGACAGGGAGACTCGAAAACAAGTCGGCGAGAGCTTGGTCATCGTCGGAGGAGTCCCCGGCAAGAATCTCCGCTGCAATGCGTTCAGCCTCCTCGTTGACATCGTCTGAGCCGTTGGGGGCGCTGGTGTCTTCTTCCTCTGCGGCCTTTGGCTTTTGCTCCTCGGCCTTCTTCTTCGCTGCGGAATATTCCTTCTCTAGTGTAATTCGCTTTGCCCTCCACTGCTGCTCGGCAACATATTTGTCGAAGAGAACGTCCTTTTCGACACGGTCAATCTTTGCGAGCAGAAGCGCTTCCTCCGAGCTGATTGGTGAGGCCTCAAGCTTAGCCTTCAGCCCCTTGTTGCTCTTGGGCAGGTCTTGGCGCGGCCGCTGAATCTCGAAGAGCTTGGTTTTCGTCTCAAGAAAAAAAGGGAGCAGCTGGTCAGGCTCAATATCCTCGTCGTACGTCACGGCCACCTTTCGGGGCGATGCGGGGCGAGGTGAGCGAGGGTTAAGGGCGCCATTCTTGAGCTTCGTTCCTAATCGGGGGTCGATTTCGAGAAACTTTGGTGTTGTTGCGCCGGAGGGAATCGGCGAATCCAACGGTGTATCTGTAATTAGTGAGGTTAGACACCATAGGTTACGGCAGGAGGGGCTCACTAACCTGCTTGGGACTTTGCTGCTTTGACCCGCCCCGAATAATCTGGGAGCTCGTCTCGTTCGCATTCCCTGGCCAGCCAGTCCATTACCTCTTCCAGCCCCCAGATTGTCTCGCTTTTCACATTGTTGGAGATGTTGGGCGCAATATCCAGAACGTACTGCAGCGCCTGTTGGACTCTCTCCTGGGGACAGTCGGAGCCGGCGAGTGTCTGCTGCAGGGTCCAGAGCTTGATGGCAAGGTCTTCCTCTGCAGGTAGTCTGCTAGTCGCGCCATCCGAAGAGACACTCGAAGCTGCAAAGCGGCCCTCTGCCTGGATGAGGTCGAGGACGTGGTCCATCAGCTCCTGCGGAAGCCATTTCTTGGCATTGAGGCTTTCGGCCTGCCCACGAAGAAGACGCCGGTCGGTTTCCAGACGAGTCTTCTGGCGCTGGGCGTCCCGCCTCACTTTCTGAGCGTATTTCTCAACCAGAAGCTGAAGCTCCGACTCCTCTAGCTGGCGCTCGAACTCTTCAGGGCTGAGGGTCTTGGCCGGCGCGACCTGGCCTGCCGTTGTCGTCGTGCTTCCGGATGGCGGGGCATCCTGGGACTGTGGGGCAGTGTCGTCGTTGGCCGTGCTCGGCAGGGTCTCGTCAGCGGCTTCAGCGGGGTCGAGCCTAGGCTTCGAAGCGACCGAGGTAGTAGCAAAGCCGCGGGCGGGATTTGCGGCGGGTTTCTTGGTCTTCTTTTTGCCGGCCATGATCGCGAGTAGCGAGTATGGAGTTTGTGGTGGTGCGAGACAGGAAGCGGCCAGCAGGGCAATGACTGACGTCGTTGTCACAGCCTGGGCAGCCTCTTAGGCGCTCCAGCAGGGTCCGAATCCACTGCAGGCGAGCCCTGAAATTTTCGATGAGTCGCGCAGCTTCGGCTGGCGAAAAGGCGACCGCTTGCCGCTTTGGGCGCAAGACCCCACCGCTGCCAAAAGGGAGGAAGCCGCTATTCAGACAGGGGTTGGGGTGATTCAGCGTTCCAACTGGTCGGCGGGATATCGGCTTGCGGGGAACCGTGGCGGGCTCAGAAGCCGTCCATAGCTGCGTCCTGGAATGGGTGCCGCACACATGTCCTGCAGTTGAGCGAGAGGTTTTGGGCAGCGGTGGCAACAATGCGAATGCCGGAGTGTCAGATTTTGAGTTGTCAAAAAAACATGAAGCTGCAGTTCTGTGGAGCTGGAGAAGGCGGGGTGAAAGGCGGGACCAAGCATGAAAGCGTGTTCTATCAGTGGTACACACAGTGCGATTAGCTGTCGCAACTGCCATCTGCAGTGTGCAGCCCACTTTGCGAAATGTGAGTCGTCGCCGAAATTCAGCACTTGGGAGACTCGATTTCGACCAGACCGCAGGACCCTGAACGACCCAGCGCACGGCAGACACGTGTGATATACCCGAGTCCTCGGTTGCTCGACCATGTCAACACCCGACGACACATAGCAAACGCAGCAACATGACCGAAGCGGCCGTCGACAGTGCCCCGGGCGGGCTCGACCTGAAGCTGGCGAAAGCAGCCCTCACGTCGTCGTCAACCGCCGCCAGAACCGCCCAATTGCGGACAATTGACGAGAAGCTGTCCCACAAATGTGAGCCCAAGCCCCCCATGGCCCCCACAGCTATCGTGGCCAGTTCTAACACCTCGCTACCTTTCTCTGCCAGCTCTCGACCGGGCCACTACGCTGGGCCTTCTCAAGACTATCTTCTGGACCCACGCCTTCTATACCGACCGCCCCTCTCGAATCGCTGTCCAAAAATGCCTGGTCTCGCTATGCAAGACAGGGGAGGCAGAGACCATTACGCCGCTGGTTGCGGCGGTCCGACAGGAGGCCCAGAAGCAGGGCATCGCCCCGGGCAGCGCCTTCGTTTTGGTTGAGTGGTGCGGCTTGTTCATTCAGAACCTCGCCGGCACGCCACTCTGGGAGAAGCTTGGGAACGATATCCTTTTGGCGACAGCCGACTCTCTTGAGAAGTGTTTACAGCCCACATCGAGAGGGACCGTGGGAAGCTCGGCCCTTGTGATTACGAGGAGGGGTTTCCGGAGTCTGGTCTTAGGAGAGAACACCGACAAGGTTGTAAGCGCCGCCGTGGCATCTCTCGCCACAAAGGGAGCGCAGCCCACGGCCAAGAATGCTCCCTTGCTGGGCGTCATAGCTGGCGTTTGTTCAAGAAAGGCACACGCGAAGCCTATCCTGGAAAAGCTCAAGAGCCAATATCTCACTTTCTACACCCGAGAAATCGTCGGTTCGCGGGCGCCGCTCCCGAAGCATCTGGCGGGCGGGCTCGCGGACTTTTTTTCTGCCTTCGTCTCTCCAGAAGATCTGGAAAAGGAGGTGTTCCCCGCTCTGGAAAAGGGCTTGTTGAGAGCCCCTGAGGTGGTTCTCAATGATCTGATCACCCCCCTGGTTCACTCTCTTCCAGAAGAGTTCGATCTCTCCAAGGCACTAACCGGGCGGTTTATTAAGCCGCTACTCTCAAACATCAAATCATCCAACGCTGATATCCGCACTGGCGCTGTCACGGCTTTTAAAGAGCTAGTCAGCGGGAGCCGGGATTTCGGCCGCCTCGAGGAAGTGGCGGATGAGGTTCTGGGCCCTCTGAAATCGGGAAAGCTCGCGTCTGCCGACCACAGAATTCTTCACTCCGAGATGCTTATTGCTTTGCCTACTACAACTGGGATAGCGTCTAAGATTGCCGCTGGGCTGCCCGCCTTAACCAACAAAGAAGGAAACGAACACGCCCTGGCCGCCGAAACTCTGGCACTGAACGCAAGCGCAATTGCTCTCTTTCCCAGCGATGCCGAGGTTCCCAAGGCTTTGATTGATGCTTATGTCAAAGGACTTGCCGAAAAAAAACTGCCGGTCAGGCGCATCTGGATTCTGCGCAGCGGTGAGGTGCTCTACACTTTCTCTCAAGACGCCGATGGAACTCTTCCTACTAGCTTTGTCAAGTTCGCCGAGGCAATTATCACCCCCCTTCTGGCCATATTCAGCGAGGTTGCTGCAAATCCCACTGCCGCTGCACAAACTGGTCAGGTCACTGGTGCTCTAGTCCTCTGCGGCGTCGGCTCCCTCCTCCAGCGACCGGAGCTAGCCAGCCTACACGCTTCTGCCAAGAAGGCTGCTATACAAAAGACTAGCTTGACGCTGGATCCCAAACCCTCTTACCTGCTCAATCAGCGAATCTACAGCAAATTTGCGGAAGATGACCTTAAATGGCTTTCCCGGGCCCTCTCGGCAGTTGCGCCCGCTCTCGGTGGTGGTTCTGCGTCGGTGAAAACTGCCTGGGCACAAGCATTTTTCTTTTTAGTTTGCTCTGCTACTGCATCACCGAACCTGCGGAGACAAGTGACAAATACCCTGTCCGACCTCTACGTTCGCTCCACAGCCAACTCTGAAGATGTTTCCGTTGTTACCGAGGCAATCATAAGTGGTCTTTGGCACTGGGTAGAGGCCACTGAGGCAGGCGACAGAGAGAGTGCCGCCGCGTTGGCCAAGTCTGAAAACTCAAATCTGCATCTTATTCTCAGGTCCATATGCCTGACCCCCAAGGAATATGCGGACCGAGCCGGTGTTGACCCTGTCAAGTCGCAACTGGAGTCACAGATGTGTTCTTTGCTTGTCCTTGCAAAAGTAGAACTCATCCCGAAGGCGAGCTGGATCGAACTCTGCCTCAAGGTCGAGACAGATCCAGGAGAGCTTGCTAAGAAGTATGAAGATCGTCTGGTTGAAGAAATTGTGGCGAGGACTGGGTTTGAGGAAAAGGTAAACTCACCCAAGTGTTTAGTGTGACCCCCTTGCTAACAGCCATTCACAGTCAACATTGGTGAAGAAGGCAGCGTACAGTGCCGCGGCTGAACTCGTATTTGTCGCGCCCGAAACCATGACCCCCCGGATTGTGGACCTCATCCTTCAAGATTTGGACGTCTCTGAGGCACGGAAGGTTGGCCCTCTTGAGGCAGCTATTTTCCGCACTCCAGAAGGCACGGCGTTTGTAGATGTTCTGGCAAAGAAGCAAAACGTAGTACCAGACAAGAACACGAAAGACTACGAGACGCTGAAGTGGGAGACCGAGCTCAGAGAGCAGCTGGCACAGAAGAAAGGCACGCAAAAGAAGCTCACAGCAGAAGAGAACGCCAAGGTCAACGCCCAGCTCAAAAAGGAGGCCGAAATCCGTCAGGACGTCCGCCATATTGCCGCAAAGCTCGAACGTGGCTTTGGGGTTGTTCATGGCCTCGCGACTGGGCCTCCAACAGACGCCAGCCGGTGGATGGGCCCTTCGGTCAAGGCGATTTTGGACGTCATCGATTCCGGCGCCTGTTCAATCACCGGAGCCACGGGGCCGGACGCATTTCTTGCATGCGCTGACCAGGTCGCTTCTCGGCTTGGAACCATCCGTCCCTTTATTGGAATTGCTACTTTGAGAGCACATGATGTCTCTGCTCTGCCCGAGAACGTGACGCAGGAGCCATTCGTTGACCTCGTCACCCGAGTGCTTTACCGCCTTCGCTTCTCTGGCGAGCAGCGCCCCTTCGACACAGTCTCCCTGATCTACATGCTGCCGCTTGTTCTGCTGGTTCTTCAGAAGGGTGGCTTTGGGGAGGGTCCCGATGACCGAGACGCCCAGCTAATCTTGGCTATCGAGTTTCTTTCCTTCCACACAGGCATTTATGCGGACGAGGCGATTCCGCGCGCCGACATTCTCTCCACTCTCATATACTCGCTACAGCAGTATAACCAACACTACAAGATTCTCAGAGACTGCTTCGTCGACACGGTCCGCTGTGTTGCGCCAAACATCAACCCTGACGAGATCGCAGTGCTGGCTCGTGGCACTATTGTGCCCCAAGCCAGCGTGCGAACTGCAGTTCTTCAAGCAATTAGCTCCGATGTTGATATGAGTGACGCTCTGACTTCGGAGGAAATATGGCTTGCCTCTCACGACGACAACGAAGAAAATGTCGAACTCGGCCAGGATATTTGGGAAGAGAGTGGATTCAAGGTGTCAGACGATCTTCCGCTCAAGTTACTGCCTTATTTGCAGGGCAAGGACTCACAACTTCGTCGCGCCACTGCGCGAGCTCTCGCAGAGGCATTGAGCAAGAATCTGTCGGTCGTCAATCTCGTTCTTGAGAAGTTGAGGCTCTCGTATGCTGAGCTGGCGAAGCCTCGTGTTCCCCAGCTCGACGAGTTTGGCATGCCGAGGAAAATGGACTTGTCAGATCCATGGGAGGCCCGTCACGGAATTGCACTTGCATTCCAAGAGCTGGCACCGCACCTCAAGTTGGCGCAGCTGGATCCTTTCTTCAGCTTTCTCATTGAGGGCGGCCCCCTGGGTGACCAGAACGGGACCGTTCGCTCGCAGATGCTCGAGGCGGCAAACGCAGCAATCGAAACACACGGAAAGGCCATCCTTGACAAGCTGATGAAGATGTTTGAGCGCGCTCTGGAAGCACCCGATAAGGGCTCCGAGGCTGCCGACCGTGTAAATGAGGCCGTCATCATCATGTACGGCGCTTTGGCGCGCCATCTCAAGCACGGCGATGCCAAGATTCCTATCGTTATAGGCAGACTGCTGGCAACACTCAGCACACCATCCGAGACCGTCCAGTACGCAATCGCCGAGTGTCTCCCCCCCTTGGTCCGAACATGTGGAGACAAGTCGTCGAAATACTTTGATCAAATCCTGGAGACCTTGTTGACATCCAAGAAGTATGCGGAGCAACGAGGTGCCGCATACGGCCTCGCAGGCCTCGTTCTAGGACGCGGCATCAACTCCTTGAGGGAGTACAGAATTGTTATTACGCTGAAAAGCGCGCTTGACAACAAAAAGGAAACCAACCAGCGCGAGGCTGCCATGCTTGCATTCGAGCTTCTGTCAACAATCTTGGGGAGACTCTTCGAGCCCTATGTCATCCAAATCGTGCCCCAGTTTCTGGCAGGTTTCGGCGACAGCAACGCCAACGTCCGTGAAGCGGCTCTGGCTGCAGCAAAGGCTTGCTTTGCGAAGCTGAGCTCCTACGGTGTGAAGCAGATCCTGCCAACACTGCTGAATGGCCTGGACGACGATCAATGGAGAAGTAAGAAGGGAGCCTGCGATTTGCTTGGTGCCATGGCATATCTTGATCCCGAGCAGCTCGCATCGAGTCTGCCAGAGATTATCCCTCCTCTGACGGCTGTTCTCAATGACAGTCACAAGGAGGTTCGTTCTGCTGCCAACAAGAGCTTGAAGCGGTTCGGCGAGGTCATCAACAATCCCGAGATTCACAGCCTTGTGGATATTCTTCTCAAGGCCCTCAGCGACCCGACAAAGTACACCGACGAGGCGTTGGACTCTCTTATCAAGGTCCAGTTCGTTCACTATTTGGACGCGCCCTCCCTGGCTCTCGTCAGTCGCATTCTCCAACGTGGTTTGGGAGATCGCTCCAACACCAAGCGAAAGGCTGCACAGGTCATTGGCAGTCTTGCTCATCTTACAGAGCGCAAGGACCTTGTGGCACATTTGCCCGTCCTCGTCGCTGGCCTCAAGGTCGCTATCGTCGACCCAGTACCAACAACTCGCGCTACTGCGTCGCGCGCGCTCGGCTCTCTTGTCGAGAAGCTCGGCGAAGATGCGCTGCCAGACCTTATCCCTGGCCTCATGCAAACCCTCAAGTCAGACACTGGAGCCGGAGACAGACTCGGCTCAGCGCAGGCACTCAGCGAAGTCCTTGCTGGTCTGGGAACCTCCAGACTGGAAGAGACACTGCCAACCATCCTACAAAACGTCGAGTCCTCCAAGCCTGCCGTCCGCGAAGGCTTCATGTCACTCTTTATCTTCTTGCCTGTATGCTTCGGCAACAGTTTCGCCAACTACCTGGCCAAGATCATCCCTCCTATTCTCTCTGGTCTTGCCGATGACGTCGAGTCGATTCGCGAGACGGCCCTCCGTGCCGGTAGACTTCTCGTCAAGAACTTCGCAGTCAGGGCTGTTGATCTCTTGTTGCCCGAGCTCGAGCGCGGCTTGGCTGATGACAGCTACCGCATCAGACTCAGCTCCGTGGAGCTTGTGGGAGACTTGCTCTTCAATCTTACCGGCATCAAAGCGTCGGATGATGATGAGGAAGAAGAGGAAGACCAAGAGGCCGTCAAGGAGGCTGGCGTTTCTCTTCGCGAGATCCTTGGCGAAGAGAAGAGGAACAAGATTCTCTCCGCGCTCTACGTCTGCCGCTGTGATACCTCGGGCGCTGTGCGCGCAGCAGCTGTCAATGTCTGGAAGGCACTTGTTCACAGCCCGCGCATCCTCAAGGAGCTTGTCCCGACCCTTACTCAGCTCATCATTCGTCGCCTCGGCAATTCTAACATGGAACACAAGGTTATTGCCAGCAACGCCCTGGGAGAGCTCATCAGGAAGGCCGGAGATGGCGTCCTGGCCACTCTACTTCCCACATTGGAGGAGGGTCTCCAGACAACTAGCGATGTGGATGCCAAGGAGGGTATTTGCCTTGCTCTCAAGGAACTCATTGCATCCGCCTCCCCCGAGGCTTTGGAAGACCACGAGAAGACTCTCATCTCGGTCATCCGAACTGCCCTCACCGATTCTGACGAGGACGTTAGAGAAGCTGCTGCAGAGGCCTTCGACTCGTTGCAGCAGATTGTGGGCAAGCGTGCCATCGATCAGGTGCTGCCCTTCCTCCTCAACCTTCTCCGCACCGAAGAGGAAGCCGACAACGCTCTCGCTGCCCTTCTTACTCTTCTAACAGAGACTACCCGTTCCAACATTATCCTCCCCAACCTCATTCCGACTCTTATTACGCCGCCAATCTCCGCATTCAATGCCAAGGCCCTGGCTTCGTTGTCGAAGGTGGCTGGTGCGGCTATGAACCGCCGCCTCCCCAACATTATCAACTCCCTCATGGACAACATCGTGAACTGCGAAGAGGAAGGTCTGCGCGAGGATCTTGATGTGTCGTTCGACACTGTCATTCTCTCCATTGATGAGTATGATGGCCTCAACGTGGTGATGAACGTTCTCCTGCAGCTCCTCAAGCACGAAGATCACCGCAAGAGATCGGCTACGGCAACCCATCTGGCCAAGTTCTTCGCCGAGGCGGATGTCGACTATTCTCGCTACAACCAAGACATAATCCGCGCCCTGTTAATATCTTTCGATGATAGGGATAAGGAAGTTGTCAAGGCATCCTGGAGCGCACTTAGCGAATTCACAAAGAAGCTCAAGAAGGAAGAGATGGAGGCACTCGTTCCATCAACTCGGCAAACGCTCTTGCAAGTTGGCGTTGCCGGCCACAACCTGGCAGGCTTCGAGCTGCCCAAGGGGATCAACGCCATTCTGCCAATTTTCCTGCAGGGTCTCATGAATGGCACTACCGATCAGAGGGTATCGGCTGCTCTGGCCATCTCGGATATCGTCGACAGGACCAGCGAGGCCTCCCTCAAGCCATTTGTAACACAAATTACAGGTCCTCTCATTCGTGTTGTCTCCGAGCGCTCCACAGATGTCAAGTCTGCGATTCTTCTCACACTCAACAACCTCCTGGAGAAGATGCCTACGGCCCTCAAGCCTTTCCTGCCCCAATTGCAGCGCACCTTCGCGAAGTCGCTGGCTGATACCTCCAGCGATCTGTTGCGTAGCCGTGCTGCAAAGGCACTGGGTACACTTATCAAGTTCACGCCTCGTGTGGACCCGCTGATTGCCGAGCTGGTGACAGGATCCAAGACAACTGATCCCGGCGTCAAGACGGCGATGCTCAAAGCCCTGTACGAAGTTATTAGCAAGGCAGGGTCTAACATGGGTGAGACTTCACGCGCCGCGGTCCTGGGTCTCATCGATACAGAGTCAGACGAAAGGGACGACGCGATGACAATGACAAACGCCAAGCTCTTCGGAGCCCTAATCAAGAACGTCTCGGAGGATGTTGCAACAGGCATGCTAAAGAACAGGGTCATGACCAAGGACTTCAGTCATTCCAGCGTCTTGGCACTCAACGCCGTTCTGCACGAGAGCCCTGATTCGCTCTTGGGCTCCTCGTTGGTGGACGACTTGCCCGAGTTGCTCTGCCAAGGCATGGTGAACAAGAACGTGAGTACTCTCTGCTAACCCTGTCTTCACTAAATTTGAACAGGCGCTGACAATAAACCCCTCCAGACCTTCATTGCCGACAATTTCATCCTCGCAACTGGCAAGTTCCTCCTCAGCGACGCCCCCAAGCCCTTCGAAATCACCAAGCAGATCTTCTCGACCATCGCCAACATCATCCCCCCCGGTGGTTCAGTCGACTCGCGCCGTTTGGCACTGGTTATCGTACGCACCCTCTCACGAACCAACCCTGACATGGTCCGCCCGCACCTCGGCCTACTCGCGCCACCTGTATTCGCATCGGTGCGTGATATGGTCATCCCCGTCAAGCTGGGTGCCGAGGCAGCCTTCGTGCAGCTGTTTGCTGTTGCCGACGAAGAGAGCAAGGTCTTCGACAAGTGGATCAACGCCACAGATTTGCCAGCCAACACGAAGAGGAGCATGCAGGATTACTTCAAGCGTGTCGCCCTGCGACTTGGCGCCCAGGTACGAGAGCGGAGGGAGGCCGAGGGCGGCGAAGGCGGATTGGGCCTGTCCAATGACGAGGTCGAGGACGAGAAGGAAATCATGGCCGTTGGCAAGGTGGACTCCGAGGCTGGGCTGTTTGACGCGGAGTGAGTGTAGTAGCTTTGCGATCGATAGAGTGTCTGGGAGGTGGATATCACGGATGTGATGCGATTTGTCTTGGTCAAAATCGTCTACATAGGAACCTAGCATAAGGAATGGAAAAGCGTTTCTTTGCCAGCTCTACCTGCAATTGTATCCAGTAATGTGACTGACATAGCAAAACGTCGTCCCCTTGTTCTCATCCCGTTGAACTTGACAGAGAGCAACACATTGGAGGATCCCTTCCTTGCAAAGCAGCACATAACAGACTGGGAACTTCAAAGCAGTCAACGTTAAGACAAGATAGGTAACAGACGCACGCTTCTATTGGGATCACAAGTTGGCCATTATTTTCGGATTTGGGTTCATCGGGGTGCTATAACTGTATTGACCTGCCGGCCCTGACATGATCATGCGTTTTCCCAGCTCCCCTTCTTTCATTCTTTTTCATGAAAGAGACCAAAAGCGAGACAAGCATTCCGAAGTACGCCCCCACCATGGAATCCGTCGAAAGTGCCGTGCCCTGCACACGCAGCGATGCAAAACCCTGTCGAAGCAAACACGTCTCCACCCAGTCATAACGACATATCCTCTTATGCCCGAGACATGACACCCCACGCGCGGATGATGTTGTCAGTGTAGCCAGCGAACAGGGTCTGGCCATCGGCGCTCCACGCCAAGCTGACGCACTCAGGCTCGCGGCTCTTCTTGCCGATGTTCTGGAACTCAGGCTTGAGCTCATCAACCTTGCTCTTCTTCTCGAGGTCAAAGATGATGATGCTGCTGGCAGTGGCAGCGCACAGCCAGTACCTGTTGGGGGAGAAGACGAGGGCATGGATCTCGTCATTGGCGTTGAGGGAGTACAGGTGCTTGGACTCGTTAAGATCCCAGAGCATGGTGGTACCGTCCTTACCACCGGAGGCGCAGAGGGAACCATCGGGGGAGATGGTGACGGTGTTGATGTATCCGGTGTGGCCGATGTGGTCGGTCTGGAGCTTGCAGCTAGAGAGCTCCCAAACCTGCCCCGTTGTGTTAGCCGCAATTTGCAACAAGGCTAATGGGTGACAAAAATGTATTGAGGATCATGTAGAATCAGAGCTGTGTGTTGGTCTCATTACCTGCAAAGCAGGCTCTGAAGTAGCAAATACTTTTGAGAAAGTTGCAACATCATTTAGGGATCCGGGGGTGTGCGGTGGGAGCAATCTGTAGACACATACCTTGACGAGCTTGTCCCAGCCAGAGGAGACGATGACGGGGTTCTGGGGGTTCGGCGAGAAGCGAACGCACGAAACCCACTCGGTGTGGCCCTTCTCGGTGATGGTGAACTTGCAGTCACCGAGGGTGTTCCACAGCTTGATGCTCCGGTCGCGCGAGCCGGAAACGATCTGGCGGTTGTCGGCGGAGAACGAGACGGAGAGGACATCGTTGGTGTGGCCAACGAAACGGCGGGTGGTGGTGCCAGTGGAGAGCTCCCAAAGGCGGAGAGTCTTGTCCCACGAGGCAGAGAGAGCGTAGGCGCCGTCCGACGAGATCACCTGCCAAGCCAATCAGCAAAACCGATCCTGCGTCTGCCTCGCTGGGTGCAGTTCCGCCGGAAAAACATACGCAGTCAGAGACGATGTGGGAGTGGCCGTGGAGCGACCGCTTGGGGTAGCCGTACTGGGTCTCATCGCGGGTGAGGTTCCAGATGATGAGGGTCTTGTCTCGGCTGCCGGAGAGAAGCATGTTGGGGCTGTAGGCATGGTAAGCGGATGTCCTTGAAGACGCAATTGAGTCGGCCGCGGCCAGGTTCGTACTTCTCCATCGACGTGGCCAAGCTGGTGACCCAGCCATTCTGCAGAAATCGCCATCAGCTCCAGCTCCATGATGCCCGCTGCCGCGCGACAGCAGCAGCAGCAGCAGCGCGATGCACAAATAATGTGCAGTTGCCAACGAGGAAACTTACGTGGCCCTCCAGGGTGCCCTTGAGAATGAGTTGCTCAGCCATCTTGGAGACCTTTCTGCCTCTTCTGGATGTTCAGAGGATCGGTGGGAAGAATGGTGAGCTGTTTCCTCTCGGGGATGGAATTCGTCGACGCTCAAACGGAAGCTAGAGAAAATCCGAAATTTTTGTGCGGCGGAAAATAGGGTCGGCCAGATCGTGGGGTCGGAAGCCCGTTCCAAGTCAAAGTGGGGTCGCCGAACTTTCATCCTGCCGGTCCGCCGCCGCCTGTCAACCGAGAGCTCAACCTTATCGCGCAAAGCTTGACCTGTTGACCTCGGTCTGGCTCACGCTATCTATCCACCATATCCCACCCAGAATTGAATATCGAGGGGACATTGCCTAAGGAATACGCTGGTTATCTAAGGTAGGTTATGACATTTGCGCTAAACCATACACCGTTAATTCTATCGGGTATCTAATTTCAATCAACATTGAGCGTACAAAACAACGCTCGCAGGCCATGTTTGCCTGATGCAGTCCCCCAAACTCCGGTCCCAGCCTTCCAAGGCGAGCTTTGTTCCCAGCATAATTCACCCATCCCAACCGATCACCCCCTGCTAGAGACTACTTCCGATGGCATGGGAACTTTCCTGCTTCCTGCTCTCACGGCCTCCCTCCTCTGGTGCCCTCTCTCGGCGTTCACAATCATGCTGTGGTCTGCAATTCCTTCCCGACCCTTCTCGCCATGCATCTCTGCTGGCGCGATCTCCTGCCCTTTACTTCTCGCGTCCTCTTCAATAAGCTCCCTCATAGCCGACTCCCAAAGGTCGTACCGGTCTCGTCGCGCAGGGTCCCTCTGCGCCGAAGCCCAAGACTCCTTCTGGCTGGCAACTTTGCTAGCACGCATCAACTTCCGTAGAGCCTCCTCCCCTGCCTTGGCCTCCTTCGCGGCCGCCTCTCGCATCTTCTTAGGATCGCCGTACGGGATCTCATTTGGTGCCAACGGCCACTCGACCTTTTGCTGTTTCTGCCCGCTCGACTGTGATGCTGGCTCGATCGTAGGCTCTTTCAGCACTGTGACAGCGTCGACGCTCTCGGGTGTGTATTTAAATGTATGGATGCTGGGAAAAGCAGGGAATGACGTGGGAATGTAAATTTTTTCGTCCTTGTCCTTAGATCCGTCCAGTTCTTCGCCAAGGATGGGCAGGTCGAGCTCGACCGAGTCATCTATGTCTAGCGGCTCGTATGTGGGTAATCGTTTCGATCTTGGGATGGGCGGCTTTCGGTGAGGCTGTAGCTGTGATGTGCTCAAGTTGTGGCGCTTCAGAGACCTCTCAAAGTCGCTCGGGAGCGGATGAGATCGACGCGCAGAGTTGGCAAAGGTCTTGACGTCCTCGGCAATGGAGGACAAGTCTGTAAACAGCGCTGTCAGTGAGCTGCCTCGTCAGACAGAAAAAAGAGGCAATCTTACATTCTTCCGTCATAGACACAAAGTTCTCCATCGCATCAGCCGTCGCGCCATCGAAGCCGACCTTTTCTAGGGCCAGAGCAATGCTGCGCCTCAGCCCCTTCCTTGCCAGCTCCTCCATCGTCGTCAGGGCTGCCGCGTGCTGTTTCGATTCCTTGGACACTTCGCTTCGCAATATTATTTGCGAGGTTGTCATGCGCTGTCTTTTCGGGCCCGGCTGGCCATCTCCTTCCTCCGCCGACCGTTTCCGTGACTCGAGCGCCATCGAAGTCGGCTCGTCGACGCGTGCTGGAAATGTAAAACGCGCTGTGTCCGTCAAAGTTCGAGGCAATGTCGCTCAATCAATATCAAAAGCGCGCTGGCTCAGTATTCTGCTTCGCCGAGCTTGCAGATTGATGATTGCTGCATCAGCGGGGCGATAACGTGGCTTGCGATAATTGTAGATGATGTGTTCCAGGCGTCGAAGGACGATGGCCGAGGATGGAATCTCGGGACGCACGGGCCACATGGAATTGGCTGCCGAAACGCTAAGCTTTTAGAGTTGGATGGGGGCCAACCTCAACCGGGTGCCGAGATGCCTCATAATGTTCAGAGCCATGCCTTATCGTTTTAAGGATCATTCTAAACGGTCTATACTTGTAGAAAAGAATGGTATCTTACTTCGTGATGAATTCTTCTTGTTCTGAAGCCTTTCACTTTCCCAAAACAAGAAGGAAAGGCTTCCTTGGTACAGCAAGCTAGAAGTGGGGCCACAGTGTCAAGGCTTACCGATACATTCATTGAGGTCTCTGACTCCGTCTCTCGCCCGAACAACCGCTTGAGAGATGCCTTGTTCAAGGCATAGCAAATATTCCGAAGTTGAACCCTTAAGGATGCACGACCTCCAGATTCTCAAAGATGGGGGCTATGGGGGTGCAGGACTCACAAAGCTCAAGCTGAACTGTGTGCTTTCCTCTTTCCCAGAACAAATCCTCGAGCTTGGTGACACACTGGAGGAACTTGATCTCTCCGGGACGGGGCTATCATCGCTCCCGGCAAGCTTTGGCACTGAACTCCCAAGTCTCAGGGTGGCCCGTTTTTCCGACTGCAAGTTCAAAACCTTTCCCAACGAGCTGGCATCATGTCCAAATCTCGAGGTGGTCTGCTTCCGCAGCAACGGCATGCTCGAAGTCCCTGAAGATGCCCTTCCTACAAGTCTCCGGTCGTTGGCCCTCACGGGCAACAACATCGCATCGCTTCCGCCCAGCATCGGCCGTTGCACCCACCTCGAGAAGGGCCTGCTTGCCGGCAACCAGCTGCGAGGCCTCCCTGTCGGGATGGCGCAGTGCACAAAGCTCCGTCTTTTACGTCTAAACTCCAACCGCCTCGAGTCTCTTCCCGAGTGGCTACTCACCCTTCCCGATCTAGCCTTCCTTTCCTTCACACGAAACCCTTGCGCATCTCCAGTCGTAAACGGGGCCAAGACCCCCTTCGGACTCGCCAGCATCAGCTGGACCGACATTGAAGTCCAGGACCTCTCGGAACGGGATCCCTCCCACCCCGCCTCGCAGGGTCTTTGGAAACAGTCGGAGCACTACGCAGAGGACGTCGCCATCCAGCTATTCCGCGGCAACCCCACTGACTCCGGCGCCCCAGCTGACGAGCTTGCAGCCCGCCTGGCCTCCGGCTCCCACGAGAGTCTGGTCACCATCCTCGGACAAGTCTACGAACACCCCGACGAAAACGACAGCACCGTCCCCCCACAGGCGGGAGCTTACCACGGCGGTATCGTAACACAGATTATCCCGCCCTGCTACACACCGCTGGGTCATCCGCCCTCCCCGGAGACTTACCCGCGCGATGGCTTCCCAGCGCAGGAGGGCACAGAGCTCAGTGCCTCCTGCGCCGTTTCCATGCTGACCGGGCTCGCCGGAGCGGCGGCGCACTTGCACGGCCGAGGGATTTCCCACGGCGACTTGTGCGCGCATAACATCCTCGCCAGCCGCGAGGACGAGCACGCTCTGCTGGGCGGCTTTGGCGCGGCTACCGTCTACGGACGCGATCACCCGCAGGGAGGGAGGATCGAAAAGGTTGAGGTGCTGGCGTTTGCACATCTGGTAGAGGATATGCTGGGACTGTTGAGTGCGGAAGATGCCGAGTTGAGCATTGAGGAGCTGAAGAAACTGCATGCGAAGTGTGCATCGGCCGAGGTTGACTCGCGGCCGACATTCGAGGAGATCGTAGAGGAGTTGGAGGGGATGATGGGCTGGAGAGGCATGATGCGAATTCCGACCGTGCCGGTTCCGAGCTAAGGGAGAAAGAAGGGAATCTACGATTGCGTGCGAGACTGCAACGCTGAGAAAGGTCGGTCGCGTCCGGGCTCGGGTTCGGGAGAACACGGTGTGACGGTGGCGGACGGTTGGCATGGCGTTTCTTGGAAGTCGCAGATGACACGGTAATGTCCGAGGCCTTTTGCGGTGTCCAAAAGCCATAACGTCCGGATCTACGAAGTATCAGCCCAGCAATACATGGATAGCCAAAGGAAAATCACTATGTACCAAGTAGACTCAACTGTCTCGCCAGCGGCACGCAATTGCAGGGCAGTCCAAGGGGCAAACTGCTTTGCCGACTTGCTGCATATGGCTCATCAACATTCATCTCGGATCACCGTTGTCCGGCTCTGACCCGCCGGTGGAAAGCCCGCTTCCCGATGTGGGCTCCCGTCCCTCGGCGTTGGCGACACAACAACCCTCGGTTGGACAAGCAGTCCCTGTGCAACACATCAGACACCGCGGGAAGCTGCTGCGAGCAAGCTGCAAAGGGTAGGTCTTTCGTGAGGTGTGCGTAGCATTCGACCTGATCTTGGGGGGCGTGTTCCTCTGCCGCCGAAGCCGAATCCCCCACATGCCGTTTGATCTCGAGCGCTCGCTTCCAGAAAGCACCAGAATGGGTTGGTTCGGCATGGCCCAGGCCACCTCGGCTATCCGGGCTTGTCAATGGAGGCTTCTGGGAAGATGGTGGTGCGGGAGTGCCAATTTTGGGGCGTTTGGGCCGTGAAATGTGCTCTCGCAGCGTGTTTAGACCAGGGGTGACGTCGGTATGCGTAGAGGTGTGGTATTGCAGATGAAAAACGTCCGTGATAGCCGCAGGTCTCGCTCTCCTTTACTTCCGAGTCCAGCCACGAAGTCCTCAGACCGGTGGCATTATCGTCAGCTACAAAGTAGCTATCAGGCCGTGCAACGGCAAAGTGCTCGTTCTCTCTGGTGGATATCCCGGCTGGTTCCGGACGGAATGCTTCTTTGATCCTGAGTCGGTGTGATTGATCCTCTGCAGAGGTCCCCAGGTCCCCCTTGCTCGCGCCTCCTCCATCATGTGACGCTTCGGAGACAATCTGGAAGCGCTGGGATTTCAGTGCGCAGTTGAGTGAGAATGATTTTGCTGTCTGTGTAACCGATGAGGCAGAGGACCAGCCACAAGATGTCGGTGCCCACAAAGGTCTAGCACTGTCTTGGATGCACAACCGAAGAGACAGATGCCATCGATGTACTCCGTATTTTCTTCTACGACAGTGCATATCCGGCGCTTAACGACGCAATCCTTCAAAGGAACCTAGCTCGTCGTGGGAGACAGAAATCCCGCCAACAGGACCTTGCTTGCGTCAAGTTGCTATTGGGCTGGCGCACAGCCCTCGTGGGACGTCTGATGAAGAAACCGGTGAGAAGTCCCCGGCACTAATGTACAGGGTAAAAATACCACCTTTGGTAGCATGACGGCTCTCCGCTACGTTTCAACGATGTTGAGATTGCGATGTCCCAGTTGCGCTGGACCCTGAAATGGAACGCTCCTGCCCCTCGTTGGGGGATGATGGAGCTGGCTCCGCGCTGTTGTGAGTGGCTGGCTACGGTTGGATGGATGGAATGCGGCCTGCTGTTGGCCAAAACGCAGCTTCCAACGCTCCACTCGCTGATAACTTAGCGGGGCCTGCTCCGCAACTGCCAGCGTCTCTGCGACTGTGCTGCGGCGAGGAAAGCCAGGGTCGCTCGTGGCTGCGGGGCCGCGGCACGCGCCCGGCGCTCCCGGCGGAATGACAAGTCGAAAGAACTCCGCAGGGCTCCAATCTGAGATATCAGAGAAGCGCGGTTGATTCGATGATGGCTGTTGGGGGTTGTGGAGGTTGGGCATTTTTCTTTCAAATTCGGGAGGCAGGAGCGATAGAGGCACGAGAGGGTGACCGCCAAACCGTATCTCAGCCCTTTGCACGCCTCGCACAAATGCAAACCGGGTGATCTTCGCCCGATCCTTTGATCAGAGTCCATGGTTCCATCAGACCCCCTGGATCACTACAGCGAGCCGAGTTTGACCAACTCTCGGGTTGAGATTGACGCTCTGCAAGACCAGATCCATGCTACCTGGCTGCACTGATGCTACCGAGGTCATCTGAACATTGCACCGTATGGATGACCTTCCCGCCCTTGCACGACATCGGCCTTGGTGCCTCGTTGCACATCAGGTCGCCGCGCATCGACACAGGGCGATTTAGGTTCCTGCCGTCACGTCGTAAGCGGCGGGAAGATGCGAGACACAACCATAATCCTCACGTCCCACAGCAAATCGAGACGGCTAGCGGTAACCTCACATGAATCCAGGAGATGATGCGGGCACGGATGACGATGGCAGCGGCAGCAACGGCAGCAGCCCGCTAAGACATGCATGAGCGTTGCGGGCTCAGAGCCCAGAACGAGCCATCACGACAGCCAGGAAATCAGCCAGGAAATCAGCCCCATGGAGGTCGGTCTCATCGGCCACGGCTTGCGTTCGCCGATGAACTAACCCTCTGGCAACCGGGTTTGCAGGGACGATAAACAAGGGCGCTGGGACACTCTGGGCTGTCAACCTGGAGAGCTCGTCTGGTGAGGTAGGGTAGGGCCGGATGGGCCACGCTCTTGGCGAGTCCAAAGAAGAGGTTTTCCTACCCCACCATTTCGCACACAGCCCAGCCATGTCAGCGCCGCCGGACTGTCGACCGTTCAAAAAATGCCTGCCCGACTGCACGCTCGGTTTTGTCCGTCTGACTGGCCATCTCCTGCGCTTCTCCGCTTGCACGTTGGCCCAGGCTGCAGTCAAAGCCCCAGGTTTACTTGTAGCGTATCTCTCAACGTGCCGGGCTTCCGGACAGGTTTCGATACCTCCCACACTCCCCGCGCCAGGCCCCGTCGAGATCTGCGTCTCTCCACGGGCCTAGCCTAGCTCTGAACCGCCGCAGGTCAAAACAGCTTCGAGCCTCATGTTCCCTCGACCCTGTCTGGTACCTATCCTCGCTATCTTAGACACGCCAATTATACACCGCTGCCCCCGTCAGGAGCCCGCCCCCCACCGCCGCCTTGCTAACTTCCGTTCACTTCCGCCCTAATCACCACTGCCGATCCGTCCGCCCTATCTTCCTAACTCGTCTAGGAAAGCTGTATCTGCCACCACGGCGCGCATTGTTCGGGGCGTGGTATGCGGTACCCTGCCACTGCACCGATCCCTCTAGTTAAGGCCGGGTTCTCTACCCGACCGCTCCTCGTAATCTCTGCCTTCTTGCTCTTCCAGTCATGCCTTGGTGAACTGGTACTCTCTCTCAACATAAATCCGTTTTCCCTAAGCCCCGGCCGGCGCCACACGCTTCACTCATACGATCCGTCCAACAAATCACGGAATATTGGCATGATCGTACGTCGAACCGCTGCTGTCCCCAAACGTAGCGATCCCACCGTCCAGCGGCCACAGGACGGTGTGCTGACCTTCAAATAGCAAAAATAGCAACGTTAGCTCCGCTCTCTCTTGCTGTATTGTACAACATATCCGCTCCTGCTAGCAGCCATGCCTACCAACATGTTCCCCATCAACCTTTCGACCCTTCCCTTTGTGGCAACGCGCAAAGCCCTGCTGATTATCGATCTCCAAAATGACTTTATCTCTCCAGACGGAGCGCTTCCTGTCGAGAAGCCAGAAGCCTTTGTCCCTCGTACTCTCGAGTTGGCCAAGGCCTTTCGAGACTCTGGGGCCGGCGAGGTCATATGGATTCGCACCGAGTTTGAGCGACATTGTCCGCTACAGCCTGATGGAGATCAGATTATCGTTACGGACATCCCGATCCGCAGAATTCCCGCCCGAGGCCGTCGTCCAGCGTCTACGGCACACGATTCTGCCGTGCTAGAGGGCGACGATGAAGCATTTCTGAGCTTGTCTGTCACGGTGGAGAAGCCATTATGTGTCCGAAAGGACACCTCTGGCGCTGAGCTTGCCCCTACTGTGCAGGAAGCCGTGGTGGAGGGTCGCGATACGGTCTTCACCAAGACTCACTACAGTGCCTTTGCTTCGGAGCAGCAGCAGCTTGTCCAGATGCTCAGGGGGCGCTTCGTCACTGAGATGTACATTTGTGGCGCCCTAACCAACGTCAGCATCTATGCAACGGCGTTGGACGCAGGAAAACACGGTCACGAGATAACCATAGTGGATGACTGCTGCGGGTTTCGCAATGAGCTGCGGCACATGACTGCTTTGCGTCAACTCACGGAACTCACGGGCTGCGAGGTGCTCGACTCGGAGGATGTTATTGCTAAGCTGCCCCCGCCGAAGAAGAAGCAAACGATGACGCCGCCATCAAAGGATAGCGGGAGCGATAAGGAAAGAATAGGCAGGGGGTCCACGGGGCCAAAGGAGAGCAGGACGGATGTGGGCGGCGCAGAACGAGAAGCGGCCACACGTCCCCTGGCGCCCCCGAGTCCCCAGAGTCGATCCACGGGCCTCTCGCCAGCAATTTCGAAGATATCGCTAAGTCTTGGTGGACCCTCACCGTCTTCATTGTTTCCCCCACCGTCCGAAGAGCGCGCGGAGACCACAGCGGAACCCACCCCGACTCAGCCGCGGGGCCCGCAGAAGCCCCCTCAGCCGCAGCCGACTCAGCCCTCCATCGCCATAGCAGCCGCTGGAAACGAACCGAAGACACGGAGACAATCCGATGTGAACCCCGTCCACATGGACGCGCCCTTGGAAGCACGAGACAGTGGCGGTTCTTCAGAGGAGGAAGTGGATGAGGGTGAGTCACTTCGTGCGATACACAAACGACTTGTGGCAGCACGGTCTGCAAGGCAAGCTGCACAAAGAAGTGAAGCAACCAACCGGGCCGTGAACCAGCCCCGCCCATCTCCGCGTCGTCCCTCGGCCAGCACAAACGCGGAAGCTGAGCAGACGCAGACCAGGATAAAAACCAGACAGCCCCTCAAGCCTGCGAGCCCCGAGGAAAAATCTCCACCGAAGTCGAACGAGCCGCGTGCGAAGCCATCAGCATCAACCGAGAAGACACTCCCGAAACCGGAGAAAGAACATCAACCAAGCGTCGCTTCGAAAGCTGAGCCTAGCAGCATGGCCGAACCACAGCAAGCATCTGCCCCGACCTTCTCCGAGCCCATGTGTGAGGGTGACACCGCCATCATCTCCAATGTTCTGCCTCCAATTCTGGCCAGCAGCGCATTCGATGGCCTGCTGCGCGAGGTGAGCTGGGCCAGCATGTCTCACCTCGGCGGCGAGGTCCCTCGCCGTATTGCTGTCCAAGGCGCCGTGGATGATGAAGGCAACATGCCCGTCTACCGTCACCCCTCCGACGAGTCACCTCCACTTCTTCCATTTTCCCCTACCGTCCTTGCAATTAAGACAGAGATAGAGAAGCACCTGGGCCACCCCCTCAACCATGTTCTGATCCAGCACTACCGCAGCGGTAACGATTACATCAGCGAGCACAGCGACAAGACCCTGGACATTGTGTGCGGCAGCTTCATCGCGAACGTGAGTCTGGGTGCCGAGCGCACCATGTTGTTTCGCACCAAGCGACCGCGCAAGGAAAAGGATGCCACTCCGACCAAGAAACCTGCCGCCGACTCTGAGGAGGAATCGAGCCCGAGCAAGGCACAGCCGCGCCAAACGCAGCGCGCCCCGCTGCCGCACAACAGCCTCTGTCGCATGGGACTGGAGACCAACATGCGCTGGCTGCACGCCATCCGCCAGGACAAGCGCTCCGATCGCGACAAGACCGCAGCTGAGCTGGCACAGGGTGGCGCACGCATCTCTCTCACCTTCCGCCAAATTGGAACATTCCTCGACCCCACCTTAACGAAAATCTGGGGCCAGGGGGCAGTGGCCAAGACGAAGGAGAGCGCGGGGAGCGTAGTCAACGGGCAGACACCTGAGGCGATACGGATGCTACAGGCCTTCGGCACCGAGAACAACAGCAGCGATTTTGACTGGGACGCCATGTACGGCAACGGGTTTGACGTGCTGCACATGGGCTCACCGAAGCGCTTCTGCACCGGAGGAAAGGACCCTCTCGCGAACACGCGAGTCGCGCTAGCACTGGCGGAGCTGGGAATATCCTGCGCAAAGGGAAACGTCGAGGGTGACATACGATTCGAGGATAACGACGTCGGGAGAGCGGTGATCGACGGCCATGAGACGGTGCTGAGATACCTGGATGCTGTTTATGGGGCAGGCAGAAGATATGACCAGCTGGTAGGCACCGAAGTCGCCAAGCGCTTCGTGCGACTGCAAAGAGGGCTGGATCTGCTCGGCAAGTGGCGCGCTGCCCAGGAGGATTCGAAGGCCAAAGAGGAGGATAAAAAGTCCGGTGGTCTTATTGGCTGGGCGAAGAAGGAGCTCGCCGAGTGGGAGAAGTACGCCGGCGAGGCTGCTGCCTGCAACACCACCGATGGAGGGGGGGCAACAGCCACGGAAGCGGCGATTTACATTGCTGGAGGACCCCAGCCGTCGCCGGCGGACTTTGCGTTCTGGCCTGTGCTGCACGATATCGTCGGCGAGTGCGGCGAGGGTGTCTTCGTTGGGGAGCATCTGAAGAAGTATTATCAGGCGTTTAGGAAGAGGAGTGCCGTGGAAAAGGCACTTGGCCCGAAGGCCGTGGATGGGTAGACAAACAGGAAAAGGGCTTGTGTTAGATGATGAATAGGACATGATTTTTGTCTAGATACCAGTGTGGGATGATATAAACTCAATATACACGCCATTTGCAGATCCGTTATGTCTTTCGTGGCTGTTTCCGTTCCATTGGTCTGTCACGCTGGGGCGGTTTCCTCGTTTGTGAGTGGCTTAGCAGGGGTTTGTTTTTCGGGTCCTTCCTTTACTTCCTCCTACCCGTCATGTGTTTGACTTGAAATCTTTGGCATGTTGATGCGAATGCCACCAACACTTGTCTAGGAGGCTTGTTCAGTACTCACTGCTTATGTTCGGGATTACCACTCACCAATTCTGGGACTCGCCCTCCGTGCCCACTCCGAAAGGTTTTCCCGAAGCCTTCGCGTAAAACACATCGTTTGACGCTATGCGCTCCTTGAGTTTACCCTGATATTCAGAATCTGCCTCCTTCTTTCTGTGAGCCTGCCTCTCTATCATAGCAAGTCATAAGCTTATGCCAGACCTTGTGCATTCAATTGTTGTATCATTCAAGTTCAACCAGTACAAATACCAGTAATATCCCGTTGGGTACTTCAGGTATTTATTTACCTTATCCCTATTTCAAGTCTCGGGCCAAAAGAACAAAAGCTTGACCAAACGCGTGGGAGGCGCATTGTTCACCACCAATGTGGCTCTGGTTTGTCTATTTACAGAATGTGTTGTTTTGTTTTCTTACCGTGAGCCTCTTTATATCCGTGTGCCCAAGTATGTTAATATCGTCAAATCAAAATTGAATCTGAAATTGGCAAAATCTATTTTCAACACTTCACTCTGAATATGCCGAATGTCTTGATCTGTATGGGGACTTCGAGTATCTTGCATCAAAGCACTTCGTACTGCTGACAAGGCCGTGATATTTCCCAAATTAATTCTTGTGATAAGGTAGAACGGTTATTATGAAAGTGCAGGGTACCTTATGATTTCTTCACATACTCTGAAAACTCCCAAAACTCAGCAACGGAAGTAATCCCCGCCAAGTGTATTTTTCGGTCACATTCCTTTGTTGAACTCTTACATGCAACCCACAGAAACACGAACAGGCACAAAAAGGACACAATTTGACAACTCCTTGAGATAGATTGAGCGGTTGTACCGATACTAGCAGCAATACCAACTACCCGTACTTAGCAATATGCTAATCTCAAACGCCTGTAATGTTAGAAAGGCTCGAACAAAGCAATGGCGCACTCAATGTACAGGACAAATCATCCGCCGCCTCTAAAAAACCCAGCAGCAACTGACTGTTAAACCCATTTTTCTCTGACCTCCTACCGCTTCAGTACAAATCCCTTCCGACCCTTCGATGGGGGCTGCCATCACCTTTCCATAGGTTTCTTCCCTCGCCCCCCTTTCTAATCCTTGCTACCAAGGCCTCCTATGGCTTTGCATCCCATGGCAACGGGTACGTACCAACCCAGTCCTCCACCTCGCTCCGCAGCTGCACGATTTCCGGATGATGATCGCCGTTGCCGATATGATCCAGGAAGGTCCTCAACCGCCCCTTGGTCTTCCCTTCGCCCTTGTCCTCAGCGGCCTGGCGGGCGGCCTTATCTACGCGAATAGCAATGGTCACCGCACGGTCCACAATGTCTGCAACGCGGGCAAAATCTTCCTCGCCGAATCCACGTGTCGTCATCGCCGGCGTACCGATGCGGAGGCCGCCGGGTGACAGGGCTGACTTGTCGCCGGGCACCGTATTCTTGTTGGATGCGACACCTACCAACTCCAACACACGCTCGACGCGCGCGCCATCAATACCTTGAGGCTTCAAGTCTACCAGGATAAGGTGGTTGTCTGTGCCGCCGCTCACCAGCGAATAGCCCAGCCCTCCCTTCTCCTTGGGTTCGCCCAGGCGCCGCGCCAACGCTTTGGCGTTTGTAAGGACCCGAGACTGATATGCTCGGAACTCGGGTGTCTGCGCCTGCTTAAGCGCGACGGCCAGGGCGGCGATCGTATGGTTGTGCGGTCCGCCCTGGTGCCCAGGGAAGACAGATTGGTTGATGGGCCCTTCCAAGTTGTAGGACTCCTCGACTCCTGTCTTGGCGTTCGTGCGACGTATGCCTCGGCGGAAGAAGATAAGGGCACCGCGAGGTCCGCGGAGGGACTTGTGGCTTGTAGTTGTGACAATGTCGGCATATCCGAAAGGACCTGGCATTACCTTGGCGGCCACCAACCCAGAGATGTGCGCCATATCGGCGAGCAGGTAAGCATCGGTCTTGTTGCAGATGTCACGCATGCGTGCGTAATCGATTATCCTGCTGTACGCGGACGCACCGGCGACAATGATCTTGGGCCGGTATGTAAGGGCAAGCTCCTCGAGCTTATCGTAGTTGATGTAGCCCGTCGACTCATCGAGGCGGTAGGGAAGGGTTTCGAAGTATTTGGAGATGAAGGAGATCTTCTTAGTGGGGGTCTGGTATCCGTGGGAGAGATGGCCACCATGGGGGAGGTCGAGCCCCATGAGACGGTCCTTGACGTCCATCAAAGCGGAGTAAACGTAGAGGTTTGCTGGGGCGCCGGAGAGAGCTGTGCACCACTTCCATCAGCATAACAGCCAAGATACAAAGTGATGGGGAAGATTTTACCCTGGACGTTGACACCCCATTCTTTGGCATCCAATCCGAACGTTTCTAGCGCGCGCTGTTGGCATAACCTCTCCGAAGCGTCGATAAACTCGTTGCCGCCGTAGTACCGCGCGCCTGGATACCCCTCGGAGTATTTATCTGTAAGGGTTTGTCAGGTTTGTGCCCAAGGAGCTGCAGCCCCGACTTCGGCATTTCGAGAAGAAAAGGGGGATTGGGTACGGACTTTGCATGGGGCTTCCCAAGGCGTCAAGTACAGCCTGGGATGTGAAGTTCTCGGAGGGGATTAGGTTGATGAAGTGTTTTTGTCTCTTCTTTTCCTGGATTTAGAGCCTTGTCAGCAGATGCCATGTTGTGGTTTCGCTTCGGCGGTTATCTCGGATGCGAGAGCGGTAAAGAATTGGGGGGATTTGGACTAACGTTTTCGATGATTTCGTACATGACCGGATCGGCTTGCTGTAAATGGGCTGAAAGAAGCTAAATATACCGTCAGCATTTGGATTCCCAGGGGATAGTAGTGGTTCTCAACACACCTTTTGCTGGGTGTCGTTGGCCGTGGAGGAGATCGCCCTCCTTTGCCCCGATGCACGGCATTGTCTCTGTCTCTGAACATTGAGAGCCGTCCTGCACAATCCTGTCGATGCCGCTGCAGATGTAGATATCAAGGCCAATGCTGCCGGAGAGGCCGCTCGAAGGCACGCCCGCATCGGTGTGCGTGAAAGAATGGCGGACATGGTGGGCAGACGTCAAACTGTGGAGCTTTCCGAGATCGCCGGTCAGCTTCGAGACAACCCAATGCAGGCAATTGAAAAGACATACCAATTTAAGCCGCACTTGACGTTTACCTTGCTACCGTTCGGCAAGGGGTAGTCCGTCCTTGGGTCCGGAATTTGGGAGCTGTGAGCTTTCGCAAGCAAATGCAGGTGGTGACGAAGTTGGTTCCAAAGTCACCCGCTATCCGTCGTCTTCAACCAGTGGGGTCGGAGAAGCTCCCCCGCGAACTTCGCCGAGGCTAACGACTTGCGCACAGGCCACACGACGCACAGGCCATGCTCAACTGCCAGGGAACATCACCCAAGCGACCCGCGCTAACGTTTGTTCTCCACTCTTCTCCCCTTCTCTTCAATCAACTAAATTTGGGGATGATGAGCATGCTTCCAAACAACATTCTTCCGGCCTTCTCCTCTCACAAGGGTTGGGCTACGGGAGACATGCTGACATGTCCTGGCACAAACCACCACACTTGAGGGACAATGTGAAGCAATCTGACCCAACAATCATATCGGTTGATGCCCGGCTTGCGGAAGCAGCCGTCCCCTTCTCTTGTCTTGTCTGAGGTAGCTTTTGGGGTCAGATGCATCTGTCGTGTCGCTATACTTTGTGTGGACGGTGGTGAGGTCATCGGGGGCGACATTAGGCGGTCGTTCGAAGCGGCATTTGTGTGATCATTGAGAAATCATCGAGGGCTGCGCCCCAAAGGGAAGGACATGGACCCCAAGGAAAGGAAATGGATACATCGGAACTTCTTGCAATATGCTAGCTGATGATGATCACGGACGGATGAGTCTCAAGTCTAGCGGCTCGTCACTTATGTCACACGACCAGTCTGCGCTGTCTCGCAAAGCCCGTCAAACCCATAGATTCCGTTTTCAATGCCATACATGCATCCCCAGAACCTCACCCGGTCAGGAGGTGACAACCCACCCCACGTAGCATCATAAAGCACCAGACTGTCCAGGGCCGAGTCCACGTGTGGATTGTGAGTGTGTGAGAATGCGACCAGAAAAGAGCCCAACCGATTACTCCGAATGCAAGGCCGCCTAGCAGAAGTCCGTCTTTCACCCAGCCACCGAAATCTACTTGGATTCCTCCTCCTCGCCCATAAGAGCGTTCCGCTTCGCTGTCTGTCTCTCCAGCTTGCGCTCGCGGGCAGCCTTAGTGCGGGCACGCTTGGCGTCCATCTCCTCCTTGATGTGTCTCTCACGAGCCTTCTCGGCCTTGGCGCGGTGAATCTGTACGATCTGTCAGTACCTGGGAAAAGGGAGGGGCGAGCTTGGTGGAAACGTACGTGCTCAACAAGCGCTCTCTTGTGCTTGAAGGTGTTACCCTTGGCGAGGTGGTAGAGCTCGTGGTACAGGTGCTTGTCGATCTTGCCGCTAGCACGGTACTTCACGAGCAGACGACGGAGGACCCGTTGGCGGCGCATCCAAAGAACCTGCCTGTTTTCCCATGTGTCAGCCGCCAATCCAACCGCCATCTCTCTATTCCAGTCCATATTCTTCTTGGAGGGGGCGAACGTACTCGGGCATACGGGCATCGGCGGTACCCTTGCGCTTACCGAAGCCACGGTGGCGACCGTCACGGCGAGCGAGGTTGAGGGCACGGGCGCGCGACCGCGAGTGCATGGTAACGGGCTTCTTGATAATGAGTCCATCGGCAACGAGCTTGCGGATCGTCTGGCGGGAGTTGGCATTGCTGATCTCGCTGACCTCGCTGGGGTCGAGCCAGATCTTGCGCTGACCGACGCCCAGGACGGAGGACGCAAGCCGCTTCTGGGTCCGCAGATTAACCCTATAGAAGGCGAAATGTCAGCATTCCGCGTTGCGCCCATCGAGTTGATCGTGATCGGGTTGACGGTGGTGATGGGGGCGTCATGGACGGCGCCTTGAAGTCTGCCAATCCGGAGCGGGTTTTCGGGTGCTGCGACGCAGGCCACGGAAAATCCGCATCCTGACAGCTTCTATGACGACCGGCGTGTTCGATGGGATGGGTTTCGAGGGCACTCACATCTTGAAGGATTTGCTGCGTGATGGTTAGTATCTCGTTGTTGTCGATGGATTGAAATTTCCGCTGAGGGGAAGTTCAAGACCTGGGAATTTCTCACACACCCAGTTTGTGGGTTTGCGCAGTGGGGCGGGTGGCTGATTGCGATTGGAGAGGGCTAGCGCTGAGTCACGTGGCCACGCACGCGAATTCTGACGTCCGGGCTCCGGGCCTGCCGCGATTTTGGCCAGCTGCTGCCAGACACTCAATTTTGGTGCAAAGGTCATCCCTGCGGGCGTCCAACGTCATTCCATTGCATTTACACCAGCATCTCGGTCATCAAAATGATGGAAAATTTGGCGTCTGCGATCATATTCTTTTCGATTCTCAGCACCCCTCACTGTTCCGCGTCACCGCAGTTTGTGACTGGGCTGCTGTTGAAGGACAGCGGGCCAATCAGCTGATCGCATCCCTTTGGTTCCCGTCTCCATAGCTCCGTATCGCATCGCACAACTTCCTCCACGCCCTCCTAGACGAAGAGGGCTAGGAGATTCAGTTCGTCTATTCCATGAGTGGTTATCTTGTTAGCTCATTGTGCCATTCTCATGACCGCATGCACGCCAAAACGCAGGACTTTGGTGGCACCCTAACCGAGGCTCAAGAGGGTGGATACAGACAGCTTGGTGCGGAGGATGGAGTCCCTCCGACCGGACCGTGCTCAAGTGGCATACTTGGATTTTTGAGTGCCAGTTGGTTTCTTTGTCGGGTGTGATATTTTTCTGGGATATTTTTCTGCGGTCTTCACCCAAGATATTGCGGTGTTTTGGCTCTATGAGATCTTGATGGGCCTCGTTTGCCAAAACTGCATGTTACGTTGACACGCCCAAGTGGCGATTCGACTCTATTCTATTCCCTTGCCGCAAATTTCACAACATTCGAGGCTCGCGTACCCAGTATCTCGGCGCTAGCTGCACCGATGACAGCAAGTTGCTGGACCCCTTGATGAAGTCTGATGCGCATCCAGTTGAAGCAGAAGAGCACTAGATTCTTAGACTTGCTCTTCTCACTCTTTTTAAGAGGAGAGGGGTCTTCTACTTATGCTTCTGCTGACCAGAGTGCCAACTCACCTTGCAGAGGTGAAGTCTGGTACGAGTGGATCTGAAGACGGTAGTCTACATGTGCACACAGAGATTCAAACAGAGATGAAGGAGAGATTCAATCCAACTCATCCCACCCATTTCTTGTTTACTTCATGTTGGCTGTGGACATTCAGTGACATACTCGGATCGCTGATGCGAAGAACTTTCCTGGACGTGATCATTGGCATCGATCGTGTCCTGAGAGATCAGCCATAATTGATCCGTATCTTGTGCCATTCTCAAGTGATTGCTGAATCAACCATCAGCTGCCATGTTTGGCGTGAGTTTCAATACGTGAATCAAACAATACTATGAAAAATGGCAATCTCCAGGACGTCGATCAAGGGAATCGTTTGAGACGAGAGGTTTTGAGCCTAGAACATAGTAAGACTGAATCTCGTGAGATCAAGACATATACTGATCCGTCAGCTGGATCTGACAATGGGCAGTAAATCATCATTTCCTTTCAAGTCACGAAAGTGAAGTTTGTTGAGTTGCTTGGATTCCAATCCGCAACTACCTTCCAAATCGCACTCGTGATATTTGGCGGGACACTACATGTCGATTAAATTAAATGCTAACTAAGTTTTGAAGAACCGGAACATGAACGGCTATGGCTACAGCCAACATCAGCCCAAGCGATGCTGAGTTGGTTCCTCCAATGTTTTTGCTTCCTTGAACGATGGTCGTGGCACCGGGAGCAGTGTTTCCAGAATTTCCAGAAGTTGTCGTTGGGCTGGCACCATTGTTGACCTCGTCGTCGTCGTCATCGTCATCGTCACCGT
>Ga0247758_1000123_pt1 | contig 61327 bp, 76 predicted proteins | sample UWRJL156409C4_FD_180950 | JGI IMG/M metagenome (GOLD analysis project Ga0247758, IMG submission 180950) | Plant litter microbial communities from Arlington Agricultural Research Station in Wisconsin, United States - UWRJ-L156-409C-4 | ecosystem: Environmental > Terrestrial > Plant litter >... | reverse complement strand
ACGGGTTCTGGCCCTACACCTCCAGTCCTGTCTCGGGGGCGGTTCCATTCTTGGGCCACTTTCGCTCATCGAGGCTAGCAAACCCCCTTCTCTCTCCTCATCCCGTGGTCTCCAGAGGGATTATCTCGAGGCACTCAACGCGAACATTCAGGCTCGTAGCGAGCATGGAGCGTGCCATTCAGAGCTACGGCATCGCGAGAATGGATCCTCGGTTGCGGAGGTTCCCAGGGTCGACCACCTACAGGAACATCTGGCGATGATCAACCTCCAAAAGAAGCAAGATCGATTGCGAGCCGTTGAGAGGCATCTTGATTTGCTAAATCAGAAGCCTGCCGCATCGCCGGGATTTTTGGACTCCGAGGAGATGTTCAGGGACACCAGGCCGCTCCCAGATGTACCCAGGGACGTTGTCACCGCCCTTGCTCTCAACGATGCGCCCACGGCCACACACCTGAAGGGCCTCATTGACCAGCTGGAGAAACATGTTCTCGGGGCGAAGTTGTTACTACAACGAGAAGAACAGCTGCTGGAACAAGTCAAGTCGCAATCCTCTATTACGCCCGGGACGGTCACGAACAGCGCCAAACTAGAGGCGTTGAACACATCCAGGACTGAACTCATCAGTTGGATCGAAATCGAGTTGGGAAAGGCCGGGGATGGAGCGGACCCTGACGGCGGCAATGGCCCGGACGAGGAGAGCCAACGCACATCTGGCGTGGCCCGGCTGGACGAGCAACTTGCTGGTGTCCGGGGTAAATACTCCCAATATCTCGAGGCTCGGAAGTTGCTCCTCCAACTTGTCATCCAACAGTCCAACCCGATCATCAAACCCCGGGCCGAGAACGAAAAGTCGGCAGCCGCTCCAACGCCGACGCCGGCGACCTCAACACATCTGCTCCCTCCTTACCTAGAGCAGCTTCTCTCCGTTGCCCATGAACAAAAGGGGCTTATCACACAAAAGTCTCATTTCAACATCACAATAGCCAAGCAGCTGAAAGATACCTGCCAGGCTCTCGATCACCTGGCCGAAGAAAGCCAGCTCATTCCAGCACATCCAATGCCGGGGGCAGCTCGGCGCAAGCCGACGGCTTTCGGTGACGTGCTCTCCGCTTCCGAGACTCTAGATTCGTCTAGCCGGGTCAAGCCGTGGGTGTTTGCTGCCGACTCGGCCAAAATCGCCACGCTCGAGGGGGTGGCCGAGAAAATCGAAGAGGGGCAAATCGCGCTGGAAGGTTCAATGCGGACGATTGGTGAGATCGACCTGTTGCTGCATGGGGGTGTCAAAACTGAGGCTGTGATTGGGGACGGGTCTGTTGAGGATATATGGCTGGCTGAGACCCGGCCCTTGGGGAAGACTGTTGGGACGCGAAAATCAAAGCCGGATGGTGCTAAGGATGTTTGGGATATGCTGGAAGGCAATCTTGGGCTGTTACGATCTGAAAGCGAGTCTTTATGAGTGTCGAGATAAACCAGTGTAATTACATCGCTTTCTGGACTTCATTGTCTTTTCAGATGCCCTCTAATCAGACCCCCTAAAGCGTGTGGTATCCGTTAGCCCCCAAAGATTTCCCCAAAAACGCCGATGACTTCTGTTTGTTCTGCTACATATCAAGTCTATCTTCCAGCCATGATCTTGGATATGCGCAGCGAAAGGTCCAGTATTGACAGGTGCTCTTCTGCACCATTAACCAGCCTCTTGTCCACCTCGGAGAATACACCGACAATCCGGTTCTTTTGGACGTCTGGAATTTGCTCATCATAGATAATGGCATGATTGAGCTGCGTCATAGTCTGTCCGGCGCTCCAGCCATCTGCCACCATGTCCTCCACTACCGATGCGACCGCCCGATACGTCTCGCGAGATCGCATCGCGTCAACCAATTTTTGGATCGTCGCATCCGGAATAACACCAGCAATGTCCTCAACGATCTTAACGGTGATGGCTTTGGTGTCGACATTCATCTTGTCGGTCTCTTCATCTTCGTCGCCAGAAGCTCCGACAAGTCTCGCCGCGCTCTGTAAGTAGGTGATGGCCTTTCTGAGATCGCCCTCGCTGCAGCGAATGAGCGCGTCCACGGCACCATCCTCAAGCACCACATCCTCTAGCTTCGCAATATCCTCCAGCCGCCTCTTAGCGTTGCCCTCATCGAGACTCTTGAAGCGGAACTTGCTGCAGCGACTCGCAAGCGGGTCGATGATTCGAGTGACATAATTGCAGATGAGACAGAATCGGGTTATCTTGCTATACGTTTCCATGGTGCGGCGCAGTGCGCTTTGCGCGTCCTGCGTCATGGAGTCGGCCTCGTCGAGGATGATGATCTTGAAGGGTGGGCAAGGATAGCGAGACTTGTAGCCCGGGGGCGGGTTCGTGAGCTGCATGCGGGCGAAATCTTTGACCTTCTCGCGCACGATTGAGATGCCGCGCTCGTCGGAAGCATTGAGCTCCAGAACCCGGGACTTGATCATCTCGGGCCCATAGAGCTCCTTGGCTAGGGCAAGAATGGTTGATGTCTTACCCGTACCGGGCGGGCCATAGAAGAGCATGTGAGGGAGCTATGTTCACCGGATCGGTCAGCTTGGGCCATTCAGGCCATATTGGGATGCTCGGAGTCTGCATACATTGGATGCTTGTAGTGTTCGCTGGAGAACTGTAACGGTGTGATCTTGGGCAGTAACATCGCTGAGGGTTTTCGGGCGGCTATCCGCAGAGCCGTTAGCATCATCACGGAAATATTAAGTTGATATGCCATACTATTTCTCAACCCAGGGCTGGAGTTTACTGTTCTCTGTGGTTCGTTTCTCGGCATTGGTGGACGACGCGCCGTTGGCTGCAGCAGCCTTCCGGGCTTTGAGGTCAAAAAAACTTGCCATCCTGATGAAGAGTATATTTTGAGGTCTTATCTCTGGTCGCAATGATCGTTGCCAGTGAAAAGAGTGTTGTGAGTAGGAATTGAGGGCACCAGCAATGCGCAGCCCAAAAGGTTCACAATGGGAAGGCACTAGCCTTGAATCACTTTACGCGTCAGGTTGACCGCGCTTTGAACGCGTCTTGGCCCCTCCATGGAACCCCCCGGCCCCCCCACTCAACCCCCCCCCCCCCCCACTTTATGCCTCTACTCCACTACTTCTTTTCCGGTACTTGGAACATGGAAGTCTATATGCACACTTAAAAGTGATGCAGAAAAGATATCCCCGATATCTTAGCAAGAAGCACAGGAGCTCAAAAACCGATACTTTGCAATGGCTATTTTGAAGCACAACCAAGCAGGAAACCGCTACTCCGTATGCTTGAACAGAACCGACTCCTGGTAGCTTCTCATGGTAGGGCATCCAGCCTGTTGAGCATGCCCTGGTACCTAAACCCGCGTGCGATACGATAAACCAACACTGTCAAAGTGAAACTCGTTGTTCCAGCTGCTTCGAGACCAGATGAGAACCCCTGTCTGTCGTTTGTTTGTCTATTGCCTAGGATTCCCGCACTTTGAACCCGAAAAAGGCGGGTATCCATGTTTCTGTTTGAGCGCTAGACCAGGTCTTCTGTGACATCCTCGCTGAATCTGGCTTTGTGAATGCCAGTTCTAGGATGCACTGGTGTATGCAAAAAGGTACCACGGATGCTGGGATGTAATTGAAGCTCTGCTGTCGGTCAGGCATTGGATGCCCGTCAGCTTTGGATTTTGAGTGGGGCCCGAGAAGGCGACCTTGATGCCAAGCCTCTCCAACTGCACCCAACAGCCGGGCACCTCCCCCAAGCAACCTTCGACCATATTTTCTCCCGGCATCTTCCCCTTCGAGTTTCTTGGGCCCCACCATATCGGAAATACCGCACGGCGTCGTGTCTTATGAAGACGCTCTCCTGCCAATACGAATCATCCCGGTGAGCTGCAGCGATGGCGGACCAGTCAGTCTTCCGCATCACGAAGGTGGGTACCACCCCTCATCGCTCGGCCTGCGCACGCTGATGCCAGGCGGGGTTGCAAGGCTGACCATCAACACTAGGAGTTGAGCGATCTCCAGAAGAATTCAGATCTCTGTACGTGACCGGCGCGCTTCTATGTCGCACCGTCCCCAAGGCTGCCAGCTTACATGGTTTCTCAGCACTCGCTGTCGCATGCCGCGACATCGACGTTCGGAATGTCAAGGCACTGATTATCGGTCCCCACGAGACACCCTACGAGTTCGGCTTCTTTGAGGTAACGAACGGTCGCTTATTGCAAGTCGTATGCGCCTTTGCTAACAAGTTTGCAGTTCGCGTTCAAGTTCAACAAGGGTAGGCATGGTTTGGAAACATTGTGACCCTGAGTGGCTGACCTCCGCGGTTTAGATTACCCTCGCAAGTCGCCCACAGTTACTGCAACTACAACCAACGGGGGGCGATGTCGGTTCAATCCCAACATATATGCCAACGGTCGAGTGTGTTTGTGAGTATTCCTGGCGATAGCGCACCCGCTTGCACATGTGAAGGGCGCAATGCTGACCAGCGCAAGGTCAATCCTCGGGTACTTTACCCCCTCCTGTTCCGAATGCGATGCATCCATACACGGGACTAACTTGCTCCAGCACATGGCGCGGTGAAAGGGGCGAAGAGTGGTCTGCCGCACAAGGCTTGGAGTCGATTCTGCTGTCCATTCAGAGCTTGATGTCATCGAATCCCTACGAGAACGAACCTGGCTTCGAGGACGCTAATGAGGCCTCGGACAAGAAAAACCAAAAGGACTACGTGCAAAAGGTTAGATGCCAGCGCTTTCACAGCTGCCGCTTGGCCCAAAACTGACCCATGTTTAGATCCGACACGAGACTCTACGTATCTCGGTCATACAGCGACTGGAGGAATACCTTGGCATGAATCTCGATGGGTCCGTCGCTGCGCCAGCGGCCACCCGGGACGACTACGACCTCGACATGGATATCATGGACGACGATTCAACTGTCCCTTTCGAACCTTTCAAGGATCTCTGCAAGCGCCGGTTTCTGTGGTACTACGACTCGTATCTCGTAGCCGTCCAGAAGGGCAAGGAAGAGGTCAAAGACGGCCAGCTGTTCACCAGGATGCCGTTTGAAGGCACCAGCAATACCATGGAGGGAAAGTTCAACTATACAGAGCTTGAGAGGCGCCTTCGCAACATCAAAAAGGCCCTCGACGCCGAGACCGAGAGTTGGGCGGTTGAGGGACTTGCAGCCAAGGTCAAGGAAAGTACCGTCGCCGTCAACCTACAGCGACAGTTCGAGCAGATCGTCGAGTCTTTCAAGCGGTCTGACATCCCTCACAACCTTGAGCTCGTGGAAAACAACCCATTCGTGTGGATCTTGACATATTTCGGAAAACCTATGACGAACCTCGACGGCGGTCTCTTCAGAATCAAGCTTGGGTTCAGCCCCCGATTCCCCGAGGAGCAGCCTCGGATCCGATTCGAGACACGCCTGTTCCACCACCGAATTTCCACGGAGGGCACCCCTTGCTACTTCGCCTCTGCGAGTCGCCGCGAGGACGCCAAGTCTCACATCGAGGCTGTCATCGAAGCACTTGAAGAGGAACAACCGGCTTACGACCCAAGAACCCTCGTGCACCCCGAGGCGTTCAAGCTCTACTGGGGGTCACCTGAGGACCGAAAAATGTACAACAGACGGCTGAGGCGGTCCGTTCAGCAATCTATCGAGTGCGTGCCCTTTTCCCCGTTGTATTGACACCATATCGCCCCAAACTGACACATATCCCAGGGACTGCTGAGGTCGATTTTGACAACTTTTTTACTACCCAAATCTTCTTATCATGCATGGCATTGGCTCGTTAGGCATTTTAGTAGTCAAGCCGCCTGGCGTTTTGGTGAAACATGGACAGGTAGGGCAGGGACTGGGCATCACAAGCAGGGAGGGTGTTAAAGACAAAGGCATGGGCGTGTTTTATTTTCGCGCTTCCCTTTTCAGCGGTAATCACACGAGTTTGAGTCCCTAGGCGCTAAATCAGATTTCACTCGAGAAAGTGATTAATTACTCCTTAACTTGGACTTTTGGTAGGGAACAATGTGTTCGGCTTCAACGGATGAGAAAACGCTAGCACTATTGTCTACAGAAGCCAATTCGTAAGTTAAGACATAAACTAAGAGGTCGCTCGCCGTTTTCTAGAGCTGAGCTGGTAGATGGTCCAAGAAACGATCTACGTTGGCAGGACGAGGAACTGTTTTTCTACGGAATGAACACTGTGCAATACATTTTCGTCAAGACCTTTCTGTTCGTACAGTCAATACCCTTCGCAGTGAGCTGTTTATCCTCACGAAGGTTAGCGCCTCGCCCCCTTGGCCTTCTTGTCTATTCTATCCTTCCCTGGTATATATGGCGCGGCAATCCCTGGTAAACGTCGCGCTGCTTCCGACAAGGGTTGCCCGTCACCTGCTTTGAACTCATAAGAACCACCGGCCCCTAGAACCGCTGGCGCGCCAAGTGTCGGCGCGGTCACCTGCTCTGCATGTAACTTGTCCAAGGACTCGCCAACAACACCGTACTGAGCCCAGTTGACGGGTGGGCACCGCACAACGCTCTGTGGCTTGGGAAGCTTGCCCCATGCGCTAGAGCTTGGTGATGGTGCATCTTTTTGTTTCCCCCTGCGCCGCTTCTGGCTCAGCCCCGGTGTCGGTCGCAAAGTCGACGCTTCGGACCCAGAGGGCTCTTCCGACTTGACACCCGCTGTCAAGTCATCGTCACCTTCAGACTTCTTTACGTCGTCGACGTCGTCTTCGTCTGAGGAGGAATCCACATCCATACCGTCTGCGACAGGGAATATCAACTGGTCGCCTTCCACGCCTACCCTCCCGGTTGTCAGGTCCGCGACGAAGGCAGTGGGGTCCGCCAGTGCGGCATCCTTGGCGCGCCGGAGAGTCTGCATATCGGCTGCGGCTCGCACGCGCTGCAGCTGTAGTATAGATATGGCGCTCTTGAGAGCAAGCACGTCCGGGTTGTCGTCGAAGGCAATCGGTTCGGCGGGCGGCGGCGCGATGCCAGCCTGGTCGGGTTGTGTGTGTGTGAAGAGGGGTCGCCCGAGCGCAAAGCCGGGGATGTTGTTGGTGGCGGAGGAGGTGCTCCCAGGGTTGTTGCCGGACGCGCCGCCAGGCAGTTGTCTCGGCTCAAACGTCGGGGTGATGGGGCTCACCGGTGGGCGCGTCGGCGATGAGGATGTCCGGGTTGGTGGTGCGGAGGACTGGTTGTGGGGGTTGGTTGCACCGTGCGCCGTGGCGGCGGGGTCGGTGCGGATGGTAAGGCCAGGCATCGCCGGATGCTCAGAGAACCAGTGGGCTATTTGGATGTATCTGGAGCGGATTTCCGCCGTCAGGACGACAATGCCGATGTCAACAACGAACCGCTCCGATAGTAGACACCAAATTGTTGGAGGGGCATGGGGATGCCAAGAGAGTGCATTGCCTGAGCCTGAGCTCTCGGAGCCTCAAAGGAGCGGGCAGACATTCATCCCACGTGACGGGAGTGGGGAACCTGGGCAGATCATTCCCCCACCACAGCCCCTGCTCTCTTGTCTGTGCGCATCCCGGTGCATTGGCAAGCCGTCGCGCCTAGTCCGTACGGGAACGGAGACAGCCGCCCCGCCCCGCCATACCTCGGTCTGCTCGGACTGCCTCTTATGCGCGGTCTACGATGACATATCCCATCCGTCCTCCTGTCCTCACCCCACATCACCCTCCCACATCGCCTTTGTCTCCGGTCCATCTCCGCCCGCCTCGACGATGACTTTCACACGCTGTCCGATGCAAGGAGGGAGTTGGCGAATTCGGATGCGCTAAGCCACAACAGTTGCTTGGCTTGAGAGTGTTCTGTGCAGCCGCCAGACTCTGTCTCTCTCCGACCTGGACCCCGCAGAAGGAACCATGACGATTCTGTGTAAACTTCCCCTCTTCTCTTCAACTACCAAAACGTGATCATGTCGCTCCCCCATGCTTCAGATCAAGCAGATCAATCCGATTCTTCATCGTTGTCTACCAACACGAATCCTTTACCACGTTTGCTTCACGCACACTCGAACTCGCCGCCACGTTGTGGACTCTGCCAAAAGGTGGGGTCGGTCCTTCCAGATGACACCTCCAAGGTGCATCGGCCGACGAACCCCAGTGCCAGGACAATTTTTAACAGCAAGACCGAGAGGGATATCCTTGTCAAAACTCGACGCAGTAGATGCAGAAGGCGCGGATACTCAGGGTAGTCAGGCCAGTCAGGTTACAGGGGGACGGGGTGCCGACCAAGGCTTCATCCTCGAGGTCAGTACCTTCCTTTGCAATCTCGCCACCCTAACCCCAACGGTTATGATTCTGGTGCGTTTTCAGTTCCCCCTCCCGCATGGATGTAGATCCCTTCCTATCTTTTGTCATGCTAAATACACCGTTCGCCATTCACCCGTGTTCTCGCGCGTATCATCACCCTGAGCGTGACAGCTCCCAACCAATTCTAAGCCCTTGGGTCCATTTCTGGAGAGAAAAGCCACTGGGGCTCCCTTTATATAACAGATATCGTCACCCGCTCGTGCTCCAGGTGGAACAAGGGCCACCCTCCCGCTCTTCAGAAGGCCAAACTTCTTGCCTCCTCCTGAGGCCCCCATGGCGTACATGAGTCGACCCACATCCGCCGTGAAAGCAGTGATTGCTCCTTCATCTTTCAAGTCTATTCCGCTCGAGAGGGCTGCAGTTTTCACTGCCCGCTCAAAGGCAGGGTAGTTGGGATTCGAGTTGTCTTGATGACAGCCAATGAGGAGGGCTTCAAAGCTCCTCAACATGATTTGAAATGTTTGGTATGCTTTGGCCTCTCGCATGGCAGCCTTCAGCGACGACAAATAGACACCACCAGTCAGGAGATCAAAGAGAGTGGACTCTATATCTTTGCACCGCTGCTGAGTGGGTGGGAAGGATGCTGCGAGCGATTTGGCTCCTGTGAGCCACGTCGCGAAGCTTGCCAAAATGTCTATGTAAAATCCAGAACCTTGCGTGCCGCTGGCTCCTGTTCCCATTGCTGCATACGAGGGTTGCTCGAAGGTGGTGATAGGCAGGATAGGCTCGGCTGCGAGAAAGACTTGGTCGAACTATTGAACTTCAACTTCAATTATATTCTGATCTTGCCCAGAATTGCCATTTGCAGAACGACAGGAATACAAAGGCGTATCCTGAGTTCAGGATCTGAGATAAGCCCTAGCAAACCGAAAAGAATATCGCGTGGGTCGGTGGCGAGAAAGAATCGTAGCTGCAACGTGGTCAGGACTTCGTACAAGGCCAGTGGCTCTTTGTCCTGATACATCCTGCGAATCATGTCCATGCTAGCTATACTGCAGAGATGCCAGCTTATATTGTTGAATGGATGGGCCTCTGCAAATGCGGATGGCGACGGTGGGCCTCCCAGCCTCGTTTGTCCGCGAACATGGCCCATGTTCTCCGGTTCCAGGAGAGACGGGACGACTTGGGCAAGAATATCCCACTGGATGGTGACATGGCCGTACATGATGTGTACCTTTTGGGCGCGTGCGACCTCTTGCACGACCCAAATACGGTGGAAGTAGTTCCGCGAAAGAAGGGCAGAAAGAGCAGGAATGTAGGGGCTTCTCTGCAGCGTCCATAATCGCCAAGACTGCCGCATCTGCTTCGATAGAGAGGGTCGGAGCTCCAGATCCCAGAGCGCACATAGCAGTTCGCGGGCCTGAGACGAGTCTCTAGCCTCGGAGGGGTGCGCAAGCCAAATCAGGGTTCGGGTGGCCCGCCCATAGATCTCTCCCATCAACAGAATCTGCCAGTTCTTCTCCTGTATGTTGTTCTGATCAATGCACACAGCATCTATCCAAAGGTAGGCTTCGCTGAAGAACGACCTTCGGTACCGGAGGTGCTTCGAGACCGTCGGCGTGACAGCCAACCGGCAGCCATTGACAATGATGTTCTCCGTAGGTTTTTCGGTCCCCCAAGTGTAGGAGATCGCCTCAAACGGTAGTGTCCTCGCATCGCCGATGGAAAAACAGACGAAATCGCACTTGAGCTCGGCTTGCCATGTCCGCCTCTGCAATTTGAGGATCCGTATTTCCCGTTTTGCGGCATTTAATGGACAGTGGATGTCGTAACGAAACACTGGAAGTTCAGCAGATGAAACTGCTGACTTTTGAGCTTCCCAGGCCTCGAGCCGGCGATTCATATCCCTTGGAATATCGAAGGCGGCGTCCCAGAGGATAAATCCAACCCCCCCAATGCTCTTCATGAGTTTGGCAATGAAACCTGGTAAGCTAGGCCCGGGAAGCTTCGGCCGTCGGTAATTGAGGACCAAGACCGTGATGAAAATGCAGATTGCCGAAAAGTAATCCCAAAATAACCAAACAGCCTTCCATGCCAAGATTGGGAGAAGAAAAGAGGCCAAAATCAAGAGACCGGGTAGGAGCTGAACCAAGTTCTCTTCGTCCGTGTTTTGAAATTTGAAGTACTGGACGACAGGTTTCCTGGCCGTGTAAACAACAAGCCGAATCAAAGTGAGGATGAATATGATCTGATCGGGACCGCTGAAGAGTATGCATGTACCAGCAGCCGTTCCGCCGATTACGAGGGCCGTTGTCCAGTTGGGTGGGCCAGGCTGGGCCCCGCTGAATCCATGTCCAAAATGGCAGAAAAAAATGTTAATTTGGGCGAAAAAGGGCCAGTTGGCAACAGCCTTCAATACACATGCCAACCAGAGAACGTCTAGGATAAAATGGCTTACCCCGCTAGGTAGAAGTAGCGCGGCCAACCACTCTTCCAAGATCGCCATGTAGCGGGTCGCGGGTCGTTATGCACCCAACGATGTGGTAACTTGCTGTGGGTAGGTGGGCAGGTAGTAAGATATGGATCATGATTACCATTGTGAGAGATCCGGGGAAAGTTTTCTCACTGTGACTTACGGTGTGGGCTCCGTGCCAGAGGTTCAGGGGCTCAGGGGTCAGGGGCTGAAATTAAGCGCGCGCCACCTGGGAAAAGGGGCCACGCCACAGAGTTTTGGCTGCCATGCATTCAATCAACCTCTGTTGCAAAAGCGTGATCCTTTACGTGCTCTTTTTCATTTAAAAGGACCTTGCGAAAGTCAATCGTTCAGCAAGTCAGTCGATTAGCCAGTAAGTCAGTGGAACGAGTGCTACAGGAACTGCCGCAATAGCCTCTGTAGCCAGGATACTGGGGAGAATGGAGATGCTGCACCTGCTGATCTTTCAGTCAGAAAAACCGAAAGTGAATGGAAGAATCCAATTCTCTGCTAGTGTTTAGGTTCTACGAGATTTTTCTACACGGCCGATGCTTCTGTCCCATAAGAGGTATAGAAAGCGTATTCTAGATAAGAGAAGAAGCCGGATGCAAAGTCCGGATGCAAGGTACGCTCAGAGCGGCATCAGATCCCAAGGTGCGGTAACAACCTTCACTGATTCAACAAGAGGAAGTGAATTCAGTGAAGTCTGCTGCCCACGGGCCGAGTGTGCGGTACTGGAAGAGGGAAGGACAGTCTTATCGTCGCCAAGAATGCTGTTGTCCACCGCGCCTTTATCCAAGTTTAGGGAGGCAGGCACATGGCCGAGGACTTCCTTGCTATCTTGGGAACATACACCCCATTTCCACATAGATGGGATTTCATAACAAATCGCATCCAGCGCTTGCTGCTAAAAGTAAAAACTCTCCTGCATCTGTGGCACAGGATTCAAATTCCATCGTTCCTATGCAGGCGTCATCCAGATTAGGAGTGCCGCGCTTCAAACAATAATCGATTTTAGTGGACGGCTGCTATACGTTAGCGATAAGCCTGCTAGAATATAGTAAGTAGCGTGCTGAAGCTCGACCCTTGCAGTAGAGGAGCGATATAGTATATATCGTGGTCGAAAACTTAACAACACTGTACGCTAAAAGCTTGGCAAGCCGAGGAGGGTAATTACTTTTGGCCCCGTGCTCAGTAGTAGGATGCGCTTTCCCCGGCCTCCCCCTCCTCCCTTGGAGCGGGGCAATTTGACTTGTGTAGAAGATCCCGTGTGTGGGGCTCCCCACCTTGGGCAGGGCCAGGGTTGGGAGCGATGGCTGGCTGGCTGGGAGCATGGACCATTGAGGGTTGCGAGAGGCAAGCAACATCATCGGGGCCAGGTTCGGCTAAGTAGTAGAAAAGAGTCATCAGGTCCAGTCGATTTTGAGGAAAACGAAACTCTCCCCTGTCGTGAGGCAATCGTACGTCAGTCCAGCCTGAACCATGTACTGTGGTTCCGTGCAAAAGTAAAACATCCCTGTCGTGTACCTTTGATCCGCCCCACAAGAGGTTTTTCCGGCCTCACGGGCACTCCTCTGCCCTGTGCGGACCTCGCTCAACCCCCTGTCGGTACCAGTCTAGGGCGTTCTTTTTACCCATCATACCACAGTAGTCGAACGTCTGAGTGACTGCCGCTGCCACCAGCCTATCTGAGTGGTATTGAAAGACCGCTCCCACTACTTAAACATTAAGTACAATGCAGTCGTTTGGTGTTCTGACGTTCTCAGATAGGTCACATGACCTGTTGTCGATGCGAGGCATGCAGCAGCAGCGGGGCAGGTACAGCAGAGCAGCCTGTATTCAGATCTGCGGTTAGGTAACTAAAGACGCACTCCTCGGGTGAGGATTTCTAGCAGAATTATCAACTCGGAAGATAGATTGGAAAACAAGACTCGGAAGATAGACTTGGCAAGATGTGGAAGATAGATAAAGATAGATGATGACTACCGAGGTGAATTGCATTGTGTGCACCGTGAATTACATAGTGTGCACTAAGGTGAATCCCAGTGTGGGCTCTGCTATTTTCCCACCTGTTATTTTGACGCCCCTGTCTATTTCAGACACGCCTTCTCTCACTCTCCTTCACACACTTTCTAGCTCCCATCTTGATGCTTACACACCTTGCTTCTTCTTCCCTACACGCCCCTCTCTTGCTGTTCTCACCCTTTTGAGCACAACATCTCGACCAACGTTTGTAAGTCTCTCATCACCTACACAAGCAGCCAACAATCCCCAATTACCACTAAACATGGCGTACCAAGCTGCCATGGCCAGCGCAGGCGCGCTTGCAGCTCTTAACCCATCATCGTACAGCATATCCCTCAACATTTTCGCTAACATACCCTTTAAGACCATGGCTTGGCAGATTTTCACCGCCGCTAAGGCTCTGTGGTCGGGAGCTCGCGGCTTGGCCCCAATCTACGCTGCCTGTAGCGCCATTGCACTACTCCAGGGTTAGAAGCCCTGGGTCATCATTGTCACTATGGGTACTATAGGTACTATGGGTATGTGCGTATGCTTCGTCAAGCCTCTCCTCAGCACATACATGATCACTTCGACGCGCAATGTACGTACTGTAAAACTACACGTGGGGACCAGACGAAGACTAATAACAACCTTAGCGGATTGCGCAATTGGAGGCCGACACGAGAAGAGAAGAGGCAGCCAGCATTGCAGCTCGCCAAGAACGCCATGCAGCTAGCCAAGAGCGGATTGCGCGATTGGAGGCCGACACAAGAAGAGAAGAGGCAGCCAGCCAAGAGCGGATCGCACAAATGGAAGCCAACAGGGATGACCTCGTGAATCTTGTGGCTCTTCCGGCTAGTCGCATCTCCCCCAGCTCTAGCAGCGATCGCTCTTCTTCCAGCACATTTTTGTGCTGATAGCTGCTGTATATGGGAACGAGGATAAGCATGATAGGAAATCGATGTGAGGGTTCACCGCCTTCCGGATTGGGTTTAGACAGAATGTTCTCCAATTCGTAACTCAGACAGATTTCCCCGTGCATTCCTTCCCAATGGGATAAGCATGATGACGGGCCTGCATTCAATCCTAATCTGTGTCGATGCCACTACTATTTTGACGAGAGACAGATAAATTTTCAGCAGAGCTTTAATGAGTGCTAAGGTGAAATATGTCAGCTGTCCTGAGCGCCTCGGGGTCTGTCGCAAAGACCCTCGATGTTGTCTTTCAGTGCCCTATTTATGCTCCTTCTGCCTCTTGGCGCGGGGTGCCTTGCTCACGAGTTGACGCAGAGCGTTTCTTCCGCGTTTCTTACGCTTAGATCCTGCTGATAAAACTCACCGTCCAGCTTCGATCTGCCCTTCCACCTCGGCCAACGGCCTGTTACTACTCTACAAATGGACGGCGTCTTCTCAAGCTCCTCACCTAGCTTAACCACTCCCACTCTTACCTACCTTAATCTTAAGGACCTAGAATCACGCCACAACACATCGATCAAGCTTTCAACACGCCACAGGAACAACCCACATACGATGGAAATCAGGTCGAGGCCCACAGTACGGTTTTACCTGTCTCAATGGAGTGTTTACGCTTCCCATCAAGGCTGCGGAGAAGACGTCAGACATGCGAAGACACATAGTCAGAGGGATGACGGAACCATCCGTGGATTACCTGTGCCGACTGCAGGGCTGGTATAACTTCCGAATCTGGCATGCCAGTCCCCTCAAAGCTTCCCAAATATTAGCATCCAGGCCCATAATAATGCCTACTCCCATTGGTGGGCCAGCTAGCGCTTCCTCCTCGTCCAGGGCGTCGATCAGCGCGTCGTCAAGGACATACTCGGGGTAGAACTCCCCGACGATGACGGCACGAGAGTGCACTCTTGCCGCGACTCGACAACTCATCGTGGCGTTCAAGGGGCTACCGGCCTTTAATGGCCTCAGTCACTGGGCCGGACATGGCGATCCGGGCGCGGAGGGTGGGGCGAGTTCGCCAAGCCCGCCAGCATGCCGATGCGCTCTTCTGACCGCCCGACAGCTAGGACGGATACTAACGGGCCTTGTCGGCGAGGCCGACGAAGTCAAGGACCTAGGCGACGGTGTGCGAGTCGAGCCGAGCCGAGCCGGTTGAACTGCTAGAAGATCACGCCGATGCCGGCTTAGACGTGCCGCAGCTCCGCTTCGGGCAGGCGTGTGATGTCCCTGCCTCGTCGTTGAACCATGAGATCGTGCCATCAGAGTGTTTGTGATAATATTTTCCGCTTTCATCGTCGAGGACCCAGTAGGGCTTTGTCTTGCTTCTTTGTGGTCTAGGGGGTGCACGAGGCGGTGGTGAGGCTTTCCGTTTACGGTCTCAATCGCCGGAGATGTGGCTTCGTCCCGATGAGGCGTGAGAGCGCGAGGCCTTGCGTGAGGCGGCAGAAGCCGCGGGCGTTGGCTGGCAAGGGTTTGGTTCTATTATCTCGAAGTCGCCTTCGTCGGGCTCCTCGTCGTATATTGCCGATTCGTCGTTCGGAACGAGTGCTTCGTCTGCGCTTGCTTCTTCGAGAGCTTCTCTTGGCACGGGCAGAGGCTCTTCCTCAGCGATAGGGTGGAAGGTGATGCGTTGTTGTTTCTAGTGTTCCTTCAGCTGGTCCTTCAGGGCGTATGACTGTTCCTTTGCGTAGTCTTGGGCGTTCCTGAGACCTTTTTGACCGTCTTTGTGTCCTTGGTAGGAATCCTTGATGTTTGTTGAGGCGTACTTGTACTGTTGGTACTCAAGTATGTCTTCGTCTTCTTCTGATGGGATCGCGTAATGAGCGTACATGTTGAGATTAGTGCCATCTATGGTGAATGTTGTGATAGCTGCGTGTTCAGGGGGATCCAACTTTCCCATATAGGCGAGAGCGTTATTTCGTACGCGGACCATGGCTGCTGCGTCGTAAGCGCTTTGCAATTCTGCTTCTCTCATACTGCCATCGGGGCCCTTCCATTCTCCGGCTACGTGCGGTAGCGTCAGGTCGAAGGGGTCATCCTAGAAGAGGGCGGCTCCAGGGATGTGGTCGGCGACCTAGAACGGGCGGAACTCTTGCTTCTCGAGACCCTCCACGAAGTTGGGCTGCGGGGCTGACAAACCGTCGTTGTACCCGGCGTTTGGCGCGAAGTTCGTGAACGATCGGTTAAAAGCTCGGTTATACTCCTTATCGTCATATTCCTTCAGTAGCTTCCCGCTGGTCTCGACGACCACGGTTACTTCGATGCCTACCTTCCCGACTCGGTTAGCATAGCCCTCATACACGGACTCCGGAGGCGACGCCGTGTCGTGGGGTGCAGCGTGTCGCTTGCGAATGTCGTCGAGGTTCGTGGGAGGTCTGGAGTGAAGTGGGCGGAGGATTCCATTCTTTGTAAGCTTTGTCCGCAAAGCCAGACGTCGTTGTTGACGTGGTTTTGGTTGACTTTGAGTCGTCCGTGGGGTCTGAGGTCTTCTTGCCCATCTTGTCGAACAGGGCCAAGTTCTTGCGCGTCAGTCGCGTTCGTTTTGCTGCGGGTTCGTCGTTGCTGTCGCTGTCGATCTGCCTTTTCCGTGGAATTGCAGGGACTTGCTCTGCTTGCGAGAGCTTCGGGTGAGCTGGCGTCTTGTCCATGATGAAGGGAGGAAGGGGAAAAGGCTGGGTGCCAGGGTGGTCGACCGAATGGGTCTTGTCGCGCACTGCGTCGGGGTGTCTTTGCTAATCGGTGGTACTGTGCCAACTTGGCCTGCGCGCTGGTCAGGTTGCTGAGTGGTTCCCACGTATTTTCGTCGTCCTCGCAGCCTTTCCACTTGATCAAGTATTCTGTCTCTTGTCCTTCTCCTCGGTGATCGAGGATCTTCTCGACCTCGTATTCTTCTTCGTCTTCGAGCACTGTAGTCTTATCGAGCTGTGCCCGTGGTGATGCTGGTTCCAAAAGCGAAATATGAAAAATGGGGTGGATCTACATTGATTGTGGTAGTGACAGTTTGTAGTTAGTGTCTGAAATCTTTCGCTTGACTTTGAATGGTCCAATCTGTTTGTAGTCAAGTTTGTCGCTTGGTCGCTTTGTTTTGATGTTTTTGCGAGCGAGGTAGACTTCATCTCCCTCCTTGAAGGATGGTCCCTTCATCCTTCGTTTATCAGCGTATCGTGTCAGGCGTCGCTGGATGAATTAGAGATCTATCTTAAGTTCCTCATGCAGTTGTTTAAGTTGTTCGGCCGCTTTCGTGGCTGCAGGGGCATCCTTTGCTTCCCTGGCTTCACCGTATACCGTAGGCGTGTAACCATAGTTGGCATGCATCGGTGCTTTCTTCGTGGACTCCCTTAATCAGTCGGGTCTCATCTCTGGCGACGGTAGACACCTCGTGTCCTGTCGTCAGATTCCCTTCCGAGTCCTTTCGCAATAGTCAACTTTGCTGCGGGGGTATATCCGGTTCGAGGTCACTGCGTCTGCTGAGCGCATCTGCTCGCCCATTCTCAGTGCCTTTCCGATAGATAATCGTAAAATTGAACTCCGAAAGGAATTCTGCCCATCCTGTTTGGCGTTTACTAAGTGCTTTCGTGGTCGTGAAGTTGGTCAGATTCTTATGATCCGTGTAGACCCTGACAGGATGTTTCGTTCCTGTGAGGCAGTGCTTCCATTCTCTGAATGTTTCGATAATAGCCATTAGTTCCTTGTCATGGACTTGGTAATTAAGCTCAGGTCCTTTAAGCTTCTTCGACTAGAAGGCAACGGGGTGAAGTCGTTCTTCCTCGTCTCGTTGTCCAAGTTGTCCTCCCAGAGCGAATGATGAAGCATCGGTTTCGACTTCGAGAGGGTTTTCTGGGTCTGGGATTGTAAGGATCGGTTCTTGGAGAATTAACTCCTTGAGCTTATCGAAGGCCTGCTGTTGAGGTTCCTTCCATTCGAAGGCTTGATCCTTCTTCGTGAGCTGTATGAGGGGTGTCGCTACTTGGACTGTATCCCCTCACAAACCGTCGGTAGAAATTCATGAATCCAAGGACGCTTCGTACGTCCTTGACGTTCTGTGGTCGGGGCCAATCTCGTATGGCTCGTACCTTCTCGGGGCCCATGCCAATCTTCCCAGGGTTGATACAATAGCCGAGGTATTTGACTTCCTGTGCGTGCCACTTCGCCTTTCCGGGTTCCACAAGAAGCTGGGCGTCCTCCAGGGTCGCGAGCACCTGGTGAACGTGCCGTTCATGCTCTTCTGGCGTTTTCGAAAGATCAGGATGTCGTCCAGATAGACTGCCACGAACTGATCGAGGTAACTCCGAAGGACATGGTTGATCATGGCTTGGAAGCTGGCTGGTGCGTTGGTAAGTCCGAAAGGAATTACCAGGTACTCGGAGAGTCCCCGCTTTGCTCGAAAAGCAGTCTTCCACTCTTCCCCTTCTGCTATTCGGATCAGATTATATGCTCCCTTCAGATCTAGCGTTGTGAAGATCTGGGCTCCATGTGGTTTATCGCGTAGTTCCGAAATCAACGGCAGAGGGTATCAATTCTTGATTGTAATGTCATTAAGCTGCCTGTAGTCGACGCAAAGTCGTAGTCGTCCGTCCTTCTTTGGTACGAATAGGATAGGGTACTCCGCTGGTGACGTTGAGGGGCGGATGTATCCCTTCCGTAAATTCTCCTCTAAGTATTCTTCTAGTGCGGCTTCCCGAACCCGGTTCAGGGGGTAGATCCGATGGAACTTTGGGCGTTGTCCCTCCTTCAGCGGTATCTGATGGTCAAACTGGCTGTGTGCTGGTAGTCCAGTTTCCAACTCTTCCTGGAAGAGTTTCCTTTCCATTCACGTAGATCGGGAGTTGCGCGGTCTCCTGATTAACGGTCCCATTGTTGAAAGTCATGGGCTTTCATTCGATATTCTGAACGGTATATGGATTCCGTTTCGTTCGCAGTTCGAGGCCGTGGTGCCTTGCGAACTCTGGGGACACGAAGTCTCCCTGTGCTCTCCCTCCTCTTTCTTGGTTGGGTATTCGTCTCGTCCCACCAGTGCGATCGTTCTGAGGATGGGTTTCGTATCCGGGGTGCCGGGTCCTTGCTCTGGCGATTTATGCCCGGTCTGGCCCTGCGGCTTACCGTTGCCGGGGGCTCGATTGATCGTAGCCAGAGTCTTCTTCTGCTGCTGTCGTGGTTTGGTGCACTCTCTGGAATAGTGCCCTAGCTTTCCGCAGTTGAAGTACTTAATCCCTTTCTTCGTAGATTAGTGATGTGTCGCGTCGAGTTCCATGGGTCCACGATAGGTTCCCCAAGAGGTGTTTCCTTGACGTGGAGGAACTCGTTTACCCATGTTAGCTCGATAAGGTCGAGCTTGGTTAGGTCGCTTCTCCATGCGTCTCTCGAACAACAGTCGATTGTCGATGCGGACTGCCATTGCGATGTAGTCCATGAACTCTTTAGGTCGGTCTTGCTTAGCGAGCTCGTCCTTGATCTCGTCTCTCAGCCCGTGGTAGAATGCGACCATCTTAGGTCCATCCTCCCAGTTCAGTCGTGAGCTGATCTGCTGGAAGTTCGCGGCGTAGTCAGATGCTGGTCCCTTCTGGCGGAGGTTGTGCAACTGCTGTTCTGCAGTGCGTTCCTCGTCGGCATCTCCGAAGGCTGCCTTAAGCTTCTTCTCTAAGGTAGCATAGCTCGAAAAGATGTCCTTCGTATCAGGGTCGCAATCGTTGGGCCCCTTCTCAAGGTAATCCCTCTGGAAAGGTTCAAACCAAATAAGGGCATCCCCAGTCAAGAAGGCTGCTGCGCACATGACCTTGTCTGCTTCCTCAAGCAAGTCACCGGCGTAATAGACGATGTAAGCCCTCATCTGGGTGAGGTAACCCCGTAGGATTCCCTTTGTGCCGTCATATCGAGGTGGTTCCGGGAACTTGAGCCGTCGGTTGTCGTTCGTAGTTGCGGTGACCGCCTTGTGGAGTTTCTCATTCTCTTCCTGCCTACCTATAGCAGCAAAACTTTCCCCATTTGCTCCTGGTTGAAAGCTTCCAACTATCGCGGGCCCCCTGCAAAACTACAACCCTTTCCTACTTGTTTGCGATCGTGTGTGTGGTGTGTGCTGGTAGGTAAGACATGATGGGATTTGACAGCTGCAAGGTAAGCGCTGCTTCAACCTAAACTACGCTACTGTAGTGGCGTTCACTACTAATGTACATACGAGGAGGGCAAACACACACACACTCCGTCAAGATCGAGTCTCGAGGCTTGAGAGCACTAGGAATGCTTACTGATCTTTACCCGTTCTATGGAGCGCCTTGTTCCCAGGTTCTCAGGTTCTCTGGTTTTCTAGCCGCTTTAGAAGCAGCATTGGTGTCTCTTAGTCCACAGGCTCTCACGCTTTTTCGTGTCGCGGACTTCCATGCTTCTCGTGCCAAGGGCCGACAAACCGGCAGCTGTGCCAATCGCACAACTAAACTGAGCGCCTCGAATGCAACCTCAAAACTTGGTCGAGATGGGACAAGCGCACTCCTGTCGGGATTAGAGCGGCCAGTGGAAGAGTTTCTCAAAGCGGTCATTTCTTTCTCTTTTTCTTTTTTTTTACCCTGACTTGACGTGCCGCAATCCCATTGCTCGACGCAGTTTCTGAATTGTGCCTCCTCTTGGCCAGACCGACGGCTTGCAATCTGATCTGTCATATCCATTGGCAACCCGCTTGCACGATACGGCGCTTCTTAACAGGTCTGACGGCCGCAGCCCTCGAACAGAAGTCTTGGGAGTCTCAGCTCTTTACATACCACCACTTTCGAACAATAAGAGATTGTTACATCGCCGCTCTCATCAGTAATGTTTGCTTCTAGCCAGCCGGGTGGCGTTGGTTGTCCCTACATTCTCCAGACAAGCTGAAGACGGAACGCGCTCTCGCTAAGACCTTGGAACGCATCGTGGGACTTGAGCTAAAAGCATTAGCCAACTCCGGCGCGTGGAGTGCCTAGATCATTCAGTGTCCTCACGAGGCTAAGTTGATGCTTTTTTAAAATAAAAAAAGGACAATTCACACTACTTCACCATTTCTCGGCCTTTTCGACCGAGATACCCCAGGCACCATGAGCACAGACAGAGTGTCCAAAACGACAATTCCGTCAACGACTGGGCATCCAGAGGGCGCTTTTCCTTCGCGAAGCAACCCTCCGGGATCCTCCGGGAGCTCCGGGGGGACAATGGCCAGCCCTGGGAGGGAGAAAGGGGAATCTGCCAGTGGGAAGAGCCGGTTGCTCAACAAAGTGACCAAGATGGCCAGCTGGTTTGCCACGAGCGAGCCATCCGCGCAAGCGCTCAAGCAACACAAAAAGGACGCTTTCACCAAGGCTGGGATCCCCCTCGATGACCCAAACGGCGAGGCAACCGTAAAGCTGCATGCCCCCGTCGGAGAGATCCCACCAGATGCTATCAAGCCGACCAGCTCGTTGAGCCCTGAAGAAGTCGCCAAGAATAAGGCAGCCGAACGCTTGCGCAGAAAGATCGAGTCCCATGGCAGCGGGGCCGGGTCCAGGACGTCGCAGTCTTCTTCGGGGATTTCTTTCGCCTCGGCTTCGGCCCTGAGCCCGAAGGCGTCTTTTGCGTTGGATGACCTACCTTTCGATGGATCGAACAAAGGTATACTGGGTAACGACAAGAGCTGAAGGAACACGGATCTTGAGTTACTGGTATTTGGGGCAATGATGGCAGAATTATGTCAGAAAAAAAAGGGCAAATACAACATGTCGGATAGAAAATATGGACCTCTTGACGTGAAGCGTGTCGCGAGACCACTGTGAGACCACTGTCTCCTTTCCCTTTCAGATCTATCTAAGCAATCTAAAGAAAAAATTGGCTTAGGATTGTTTGGTTGGCAGCACGGCGACCTATCGTCTCAAAAAGAGCAAAAAGGCCATGTGCTCAAGAATTAGCGGCAGATCTAGCGGCGGGTTGACGCACCTTTTTCGCAAGATTCAGCAAACTGGGAGCCAATTGGAGTTGGAGAATTGGAGAAAGGGGGGTTGTGCAAGTGTTGATGACGTCGTTCATCGAGGACCTCAGACCACTCGTGTAAGTCGTCAAGTGTTGTCCCCCTACCGCTACTACTTGTCGGGGATTATTCTCTCCTCGTATACATAAGGGTTTATATTTACAGACTTACTTCTTGTCCTACCCACTGAAAATGACATGAGAGAGGGCTGGACTTGAATAACGCGACAACCTGTCTGGTGTCAATCTGCCGCCTACCTACCTAACCTTTCTCCTCTCTCCTTGCATCCAAGCGCTGCGCCCTCAAAAACTCTCCGGGGAAAGGCGAACCTTCGATATCCTTGACTGAGACGTACGTTGACTCCCAAACCAAACGGCGCCACCGACCCGCTTGACGATGAACAAGAATGGGCCGGAGGACCCGGTCCCGCCTCATGGCGAGGACCGCCGAGACATGCCAGACGAACATACACGGCTCCTGCCAAACCGGATAGAGAGCACGCCCTACCTGTCGGCCGATGACCCGGCAGTATCGCCATACAACCTTTTCACCGTTAGAGTCGTCCGGTTCGCGACTGTAATCCTCACCTGCGCCACTTTTGCGTTTTGGGTACTCCTGCTCGTCTCGACTTTCATCACTCCGCCCGGTCTTCACATCAGGGGATCGCCGTTCTTCGCATTTGGATATGCGTCCATTGCTTTTATGACGCTCCTGGTGGAGCTCGTCTTTTTCGCTGTTCCAAGTCGCTCGGCACGTCTCCTGACCGTTGTGTCGGCCGTGCTTCTGCTTGCGAATACGATCATTATCTTGGCGGTGACAAAGACGCGGCACGAAGAGCTGTGGGTCGGCCTCGCGGCGGCGATCTGGGCAACGCTGATGGCAGTTTGGGCCGTGGCTGCGGACAGTACTGTGCAGGTAGACAATACTACTCCCCTTGTGACTGGTTGCCGAGAATAGCTTGCTGATCGCAAGTTTAGTGGGGGAAGAGGGAAGAAGAAGAGCGGTTGACGGGGAGGCCGGAGACGCGGCGCACGCTGTTTGAGTGGAGCGAAGTGCTTGTCTCGAGCATCGCGCTGACCATCTTGGCGGTCGCTGTTTTCCTCATTACCTGCACGCTCATCCTTCGAGCTACAGATTCCAACTTGGCTCCTCCAGGTCAGAGGTACTGGGTCGATGACAACAAATATCAAATCCACCTCTTCTGCCACGGCAATAAGACGAGACCGGACGGCGGGAAGGTCACGACAGTGTGAGTACTTCAGTCGAGAGGACTACTTGCCCCCTTTCCATCCTTTTCCTTTTGCGTCGGGAGTCTTGAGACATTTAGCACAAAGAAAGCGTTCGCTGATTTCCACCACAGGCTTTTCGAGGGCGGTGAGGACCCGGTGGAGCATGGCCTTTGGCAGTTTGCCGACAATGCGATCAAGAACGGCTCTATCGGCAGGTACTGCTTCGCCGATCGACCCGGCGTGGCATGGGTAGGGCTATGTGGCATCTCACGATCTTAAAACACTCGCTGACCGCAGCTACTAGAGTGACACTGCCCCCTCGCCGCTTTCGGTCAGCACGGCCTCCGACATACTTGGTGAGACACTCTCGAGGGCCGGTGAAGAAGGACCGTGGCTGCTCGTCAGTGCTGGCGTGGGATCCCTCTACTCCCGCGTCTTCAGCTCTCGCCATGGCCAAGAGGTCCGCGGGATTCTGATGATTGATCCTCTGCATGGTACGTGTCTAACAACACTTCATCCCATATAGTAAAACACTGGCTTACCCATTTTTGCCACAGAGGATCTCCTAGGGTCAGTAGGCAGCCCTGGGCGTGGCTTCAGGCTGTGGTTACAGGGTGTGGTTTCCCCCTTGGGTCTTCAGCGGATTCCTGGGGCATTGATCCGGGGCAGGAATGCTGCTGATCGGATTTGGGGGAGGGCATCCTATCAATCCGGGTCCACGATCTTCGCAAAGCTTCAAGAAAGCCTTGTCGCGAACTCGTTGACAAAACGAGATGTGGTTTCGAGCCGAGCCATTCAGGACAAGAGCACGCCGCTAGTGGTGATCAGCTCGGGCGAGAAAATCCGGAGGGACAGCGAGTGGCAAGATAAGGTAAGTGACTGTGATACTATTAAGCGGTGTTTCCTGGTATACGGTGCTGGTGAGCTCTCGGGAGGGACTGTTACTGATCAGTCAACGTGAAACAGCAACGCGACCTCACTCATCTTACGAATAATCTGGAGGATTGGGATGTGGTTAAAAACGCGCCGCACCAAGTATGGACAACACTAGAAGGGAGACAGCTGATTGAGAAGAGATTGAGAAAACTGGCCAAACTGTAAGGTGAGAATGTGTTGCGCATTTGGATTTGGGTCGCCCTCTCAGTCGAGCTTTCGATAGCCTAAGGTACCTAACATAGTGGACTGAACAAAATATTCACATGCGTGAAAGCTTGTCGTCAGGTTGTGCCTCTTTTCGGCGTCGACAATAGTTTCAGAGCGAGAGCAATACCCCACCTACCCAATCACTGTGCCCTTGAGGCATTGTCACCGCCAAGTGAGCGCAGCTATTTTGGTCGAGAGCTTAAGATACAAGCCCCCGGGCCAACTGTGGCTGGGTATACTCTGGGCTTCCAACCATTCCAGTAAAGCCCATGGATGGGAGCGGAAAAGGTCAAGAATGATCCCCAAACCAGCGGATTTGTAGAAAGCTCTTCGGTTCCCGGTCCGTGTTCAGTTGATGAGCTGGGCGTGCTGTGATGCTAATTAGCCCGCAACCCCAAGTTTGACATGGTTTTGCGTTTATGTCATCGGCAAGGGAGACGGAATGGAACAATGCCACCCTTGTGGATTAGGGGGTGTGAATTTTGGAGACGCGAAACTCCAATACGGCGGATTCGTACAGAACGAGTCCCCACATCCGGAAATCGCATAACAGGATGGTGTTGTGCCTGTTTGACTAAAAAGAGAACAATAGACAGAGTTGCAAGCCATCCGGTGTCTCTTGGATACCGGGAAAATAATAAGTTAACCTCCCTGGGAGAGAGCCATTGGACAACGCTGTGTTCTAGGTTTCCCATCTCTCCGGGTTGTCTTTGGGCACCGCGTTCCCCACTATTGCTGCGGGGCAGCATGGTGCACGTGCCAGCAGGCTGTTGACGCCCAAAGACAACTGGGTGAAGGCTTGGCGGGCGGGCAGGCGGGCTTCGACTTGCACTGTACAAGGGCATGCAGCGTCAGGACTGGACGTCCCCTCCCAGCGGCCCTGAATGTCCCGTTCCTGCAATTGTTTCGAATATCTCCACGTTGCCGACCTCGAGGCACGGCCACAATTGTCGAGGGATTGAATCCACACATACCTTTGTCCTTGTTGCGTAGCATTCGGCTTCTCAACGCTGCTTTACCACTTGGGCTGTTCGGTGTGCGTGAGAGAGCTAAGAGCGCGCTCTTGGGCTCGCTGGGCGCCCGAACCTCTGGAAAGTCCGCCTGGTGAAATTGGTACTCCGCCGGGGCTTGTCGATCACTGCCATCGGATCCAGCCAGACTCGACTTCACCCACCAGCACAATACCGTCCTAGTTTCCGGAATCCCGTCAACTGCATCATCCTCAGCATTGGTGTCCGCATTGAAGCTCACCATTTCGCATCTCAGCCCCTAGACGACGACCACCCCCCGCAACCTGGCGATAGTGTCAATGCCGATTGGAGGAGGCCGGGCACCCGTATTCCTGCCACCAACCGACTCACGATTACCTTCAGCCTCAACCACACCGCCACCCAAAGCTGCTCGGTCGCCCGCGACGCGCACAGCCCAAACCTGCCCGCTCACATCTTCTAGGCGATTACCGGTCTCATTTGGGCCAACTTGCAGCCAAACATCTACCATCGGCCCCTTGATGCCGAGCTCGCAATTGCTTGCCCATCGCCACCACACTCTCGGTCCTCCGATCAGCACCCGTAGTCGGTGCGAGCCTTGATCATCATCGCTGTTTCCGACGGGAGGTTCCATGATTGTGGATTATGGATAGAAATAGGCAGCCTGGGAACGAAGACAAAAGCGCAATGGCCGGGTCAGATTACGGAGGTGGAGGTCGAGGCGCCCCCCCGCCTGGTGGTGACTGGAGTCACGAATACCAAAGAGAGCCGGAGTTTGCGAACATCACACCTACCTCGACCCGTCAGAATGGTCAGAATGGAGGGAGTTATGGAAATCAGTTAGGACGGCCACCGGCATCCCCCGCTTTGAGCGCCGACAATACGGACAACGAATCGAGACGAAGCGGCGAACGCAACAGATCGAGGCCAAGAGGCTCGCGGGCGGCCAGCGGTCAAACACGCATCTGCAAGAAGTGCGGGGAATCACTCACAGGCCAGTTTGTGCGCGCTTTGGATGGGACATTTCACTTGGATTGCTTCAAGTGCCGCGTGAGTTCCGAGCCCCTATTGCACGCCTTGGCGTTACTAACCGGAATGATATCTTGCAGGACTGTGGTCAGATTGTCGCCTCCAAGTTCTTCCCCGCTGACGACGAGAACGGCGGGGGTCAATACCCACTCTGCGAGACAGACTACTTCCGTCGGCTTGGTTTGCTCTGTCATCAGTGCGGCGGAGCGCTTCGAGGATCCTACATCACGGCACTTGAGCGGAAATACCACGTCGATCACTTCACGTGTTCCCTGTGCCCGACAGTGTTTGGGGCACAGGACAGCTACTATGAGCACGACGGTCAGGTGTATTGCCATTATCACTACTCAACCCGCTTCGCTCAACGTTGCGAAGGCTGCCAAACCGCTATCCTCAAACAGTTCGTTGAGATCTTTCGCAACGGCGAGAATCAGCATTGGCATCCCGAATGTTACATGATACACAAGTTCTGGAATGTGCGACTGAACCCACCAAAAGAAGCTCTCGGTCCGGTCCCCGACAACCCAACAGGGCGGGAGAAAGTCCGGGACGAAGAAGAACGCATGGAAGAGAAGGTCTACCGCATATGGAGCGTCCTTTCAACATTTGAGGAGTCGTCAGCCGCTTGTATATCTGACATGCTCTTGCACGTGAGCAATGGCTCCCATCTCGAGGGTGTCCTCGTTGCGCGAAAGTTCATCTGGCATGTCGATATTCTCTTCCATTCGGCAGATAGGCTAGACGCCAAAATGGCCGAACTAGGGATTGGTGAGAAGACCCCCTAAGCGACTAGTGATGTGTGGAATCCAGAGCTAACTCAGCACAGGTCTTGCTTATGGCCGTGAGGCAAAGCTTCTTTGCAAGAAGATCGTGTCGTTCTTCTCCCTCCTGTCTAAGACCCAGGAGAAAGGAGTGAGGAAGCTTGGTGTCACTCAGGAGTTGCTAACTCTCGTTACCGGTCTGGCACACTATCTCAAGCTCCTGATTCGGATATGTCTTAAAGGGGCACTTCGGACAGAAAAAGAACTAAGCAGTCCCGAATGTCTTTATCGGTTCCTTGATGACCTCAGCGACCTCGAGTCTCTTAAGGCAGAGGAAAATAACTCTGCTGCAGCTGTTCAGTTGACGGCAGATTTGGCACACCTCGCAGATAACGAATCCGATCAGTGCCCGGTGTGCGGGAAGCCGGTTGAAGACGAGTGCGTGAAGAACGGGGACAGAAGATGGCATCTCAATTGTACAAACTGCTCACGTTGCGGTGAGGAGCTCGGCAACAGGGATATCAGGGATGCGAGGTTGAATGTCTACGATCGGAAAATATTCTGCAGAAACTGCATGGCCTATGGCTCTGAGAGAGCCCCCCCCTTTGAGCGCGTTACACGACTGCAGCAGTACGTATACTTGCTGCAAGTGGCGCTGGCAAGGCTTTTGGACATGCTGCATGGCCACGGTGCCATCGTTGCCGACCCTGAGGGGCTGGACGCAGATGGTCGCCCTATTGACTCACGGTCCCCGACCTACGGCGGCGACCAGTCACAGCACCACAGAGGATCGTCTTATGAAAACGCGCTCAACGATGTGCGACGACTGAAGAGTACTCGGATGGACAAGCATCTGTCCTCCAGCTTTAGAAAAGCCCGTACATCCCGAATCATGGACGGACCGGAGAGCAGCAGCGCACGCCCGGGATCAGCTGGCGGTGGTCCTGGCAGCGGGCCAGGCGGCAGAGGGTTCCAGATTGTTGAGGAGCGCGGGTCTGGCGATGACCATGAAATGATGCTGCCTAACCAAGACGCATTGACTCTGGACGATATTCCCAAGATTGTTGCCGCCGAGCAAGCCGCAAGAGAACGGGGACTATACTCATCCGGCCGACAAGAGTTATTTCGCTCTGCGGCGACTGAGCCCAACTTTAAGGGCGCGGGCCCAATGGCCAGCCACCAGCGAAGTCACTCTGATGGCAGAGGCAGAGACATGCGCGGCGTCGAGGAGCCATCGCCCCAACGTAGCTCTCGGAAATACTTCTCGGAACTTTCCGGTCTAGAATACTTCATCGTCCGGCACCTCGCTGTTCTTACTATGCACCCAATGGTTGAATCCGAGTTTACTCTTGAAGAGCTGCTTGGCTTTATCGAGAGCAGGAAACCCGCCAACTTTTGGAAGAATATTGGCAAGGCCTTCAAGAACGACGGACGCAAAAATGTCAAGAAGAAGGGTGTCTTCGGCGTCCCCTTAGACGTGATCGTCGAGCGGGACGGTGCCGAATCCACGGATGGCGTTGGACCCGGCACCCTGAGGATTCCTGCTATTGTCGACGATATCGTATCCACCATGAGACAGATGGACCTTTCAGTCGAAGGTGTTTTCCGCAAGAACGGAAATATCAAGAAGCTCGGTGAACTGGTCGAGAAGATCGACAAGGAAGAGAATGTGGATCTTGGCAGCAATACGGTTGTCCAAATCGCCGCGCTCCTGAAACGTTATCTTCGAGAACTACCAGATCCTCTGATGACACACAAACTATATAAACTCTGGCTGGTGGCTTCAAAAATCCCAGATGATGAGAGGAGGCAGTTCTGCCTGCATCTAGTATGCTGCCTGCTTCCAAAATCTCACCGGGACTGTCTTGAGATTCTTTTCTGTTTCTTGAAGTGGGCTGGGTCGTTCCATCAGGTCGACGAAGACCTTGGATCGAAGATGGACATCAAGAACCTCGCAACAGTCATCGCTCCCAATGTTCTACTGGACAAGACTAAGCTATCGACCTTGGACAGCGACCCGATGTATGCGATTGAGGCAGTGGAGGTGTTGATCAACAACATCGAAGAGATGTGCCTTGTAAGGCTCTGTTCCCTTCCCATCGTCTCCCTTAGGCACTTTACTGACGGCTATTCAGGTGCCGGACGACCTAGCAGATTACTTGAACGACCAGATCATGACCGGTAGTGAGCTGACAACAAAGGATATCATGAAGCACTTTTCGGATCGCAACGCGAACGGCCATGGGCCGAGGCATTTCACCAAAGTGACCGAGGTTTTGCCCGGCCGACACGAAAATATGACGCGTCCTACCCCAAGGCGAATGGAGACGGACCCGTCAGGCTGGCAGCACGAGAGCAGCGTACGGACGGTTCAAGACCCTCCAATGCCTCCAAATTTCGGAGGAGGTGGCGGACCTCAGGGCACCCCTCCACATCAGAGGCGTGGGTATGATGGCCCAGGATCCCCGTACGGTCATGGGGGGACAGACACGCCTGACAGTGGTGAGCGCAATCAATCGCGTCGAGAATGGCGCAATTCCTCTTGGGTAAGGCAGAACAGTGGGTTGACAACTGGGACTGTCTAGCGCATCGAGGATCTTCGCCTCGCCGATGAGAAACCGAGCCTCCCGTTTTCGATACTTTCCACCACGACCTTTTCGAACAAACCGATTCCCTTCGAGCAATATGACATGGGTTTAGATGGCGTAATGATGCAAGCATGGCTGTAACGGCGTTTTTTTTGTTTTTTTTTTGTTGGTTTTCTTCGATTATTTGACCCTTTTTGAGTGATCTCTCTAGGGCAACGGTTTTGATGAGGCGAGCAAGAGGATGTGTCGGGAGGAGATGCGGCTGTCTTGAAGGAGGATCAAGACGCACTGTTGGGGAAGAGACTGGTTTTATGGTTCATGTGTTCTCCCCTGTCTTTTTCCTTAGATGGGAAGAAGAAGGATGACAAGGCCGGTTAGGGATAGGAAGAAAAAAACGATGGCGAGCGCATATGGGGTAGAAAATGCTTCCGTTACATATGGTGATACTCTTGCACAACGGTCGGGTGGGCTTGCTCTAGGACAGCCAAACCAAAATGGAGGGATATTAAAAAAAGGGGGAAGAGTTCATTCGACAACACCTTGGTTGGGTGCGTATCTACATTTTCGATTGGAGTAGTGTTGATACCTCAAAGTACTTTGTTGACCATATTCTGCAACATGTTGCTGCCTCGATGGGAGGTTTCTTTGCCAAGATGTACCCCAAGTTTGAGACACAGCCAAATAATCCGGAGTAGCAGTGCTATTGTGTTAATTGATGACGTCGTATCCGCCGATTGTTCCACTGGTTCGTTTCACTTTTTAAGCATGCAGGTCGTCAATTAAAGTTATTAGGTACGAGAAACCCCCTTTTCGCCATGTTAGTCGACCCGAGAGCCCATGAGGCATAAGGCATAGGTATCAGAGTATAAACAAAAAGAAACAAACTACATAAACAGAATGCTATTTCATCCGAAGACGGGAAGAATACCCATATATTCAAAGCCAAATGGATCGATTATAGCTTCTTGTCCTTTTCTTGTTCCAACGTCCATTTGACTGACCTCCTTACGCCATCGGCCAGCGACACGAGAGGCTTGTATCCCAGCCTCCTCTTCGCCTTAGAGATGTCGTAGTAGCGCGTCATGCAGCTGTAGATGATGCGCTGGCGGTTGAATGTAGGGGGCTTGCGAATGATGCCGAAGAAGACCTCGCTGAGGAAGCCGAGGACGATGCCGATGTCGCGGGGGAGAACCCAAACGTGATCAGTGCCGAGAGGCGACCCTGCGGCGGCCCAGACCGCGCGGCAGAAGTCCCAGAAGTAGACGGGGGAGTCGTTGGTGATGATGAAGGCCTCGCCGTCAACACGCTCCGTGTCAAGGGGGATAGTAGTGGACTTGGATGTCACGAGGAGAGCGCGCGCTGCGAGGAGGTGGGCGTGGGCGACATTCTCAACATAAGTGAAGTCGAACATGTTGTCGTTATTGCCGACCTGCACGCTTGTCCGTCCTTGGCGGTAAATATTGACGATGTGGTAGATGGCCATGGTATCGCCCTCGCCAATGATGCCGGAGGGTCGGATGGCACACGTGAGAAGACTTGGGGACTCCTCGGATCGGTTTGCCTTGAGCACAATCTCCTCGGCTGCGGCCTTTGACAGAGAAGGGGGGTCAGCATTCCCCTTCGCGCTCCGTGTTTAGGAATAGGGTTGGTCGCTTACCTTGGTCTCCGAGTAGTACTCGCTCTGGTCGCTCCCCCGGATCACCGGCCACCTCTCGTCCGCATTGACCAAATCGCTCCGGTTGTCGCTCATGACGCTGGCAGAGCTGGTATAAACTAGCGCCTTGACGCCCGTCTTGCGACAGGCCTCGACCACAGAGGCGGTGCCGTCGATGTTGACTTTCTTGAACAGAGCGTGCGAGACGCTGTCGTCAGACTGGGCAGCCGGGGATGCCGTGTGAATCACGACATTGGGGCGGGCCTTGTCGAAGATGGTCACAAGCTTGTCTGTGTCGGTAATGTCGGCCTCAAAGTATTCCACGCCGTCAGAGTCGGGCCGGCGATTGCGTGTGCAGCGGAGGTCGATCACGGACACGGAGCAGGTGTAGTCGCGCAGCAGTACGCGCACAACGTGGTGGCCCAGGAAGCCACAGCCGCCAATCACCATCACGGAGCCAAGCTCCGGCTTCTTCTCTGAAGTCATCGTAGTAGTTTGTGGTGTGGCTGCGTTCGTGATATGGAGTCTGGCCGTCTGGGGAGTTCAATCGGGGCGCGTTCGGTGGTCGGGAGGCTCAATTGGGGTATGGGACACAGGCGGATGGGGATCGGTCTAAGCAGCTTTCCCAAGAGCCTGGCGGGTGGTGATGTGGCCCCCTTTGAGAGATTTTAGGCGGGATTGGGAGGCAGAAACTCAATCGGTCAGGGGCTGCACCGGGCCGTTGTGGCGTCTGGCTGGTTGCTGTGGATCCATGGTGTGGGGGCGGGCGGAACATTCCATTCGCAGTCCCCTCTTCTGAGACTTGGCAGTCCATGTCACAACTCTGTCTTGGAAAAGGAGTATGGAAATCATCTCAGTGTCCCTCCTGAAAAACCATCTCAATGCTGCCTAAGTGGGTAACAGACCCCTTATCTTTTCTTCCGAGCGAGTCCTGCTGGGTTACTGAATGCTAGAAAGTTGCTAGGCTCCTCCTCTCCCAGAATCTCCATCTTGCGGGTGATGTGCAGATCCATGGGCCTTTCCTGCAGGTACAATGGAAGTTTTGGTACCAGTACGCAACTGGCATCGTTCTTTCGTCCCAGCTTCCATATCCTCGCTCATGATTTATAATGGTGTTTGCCCTGGGGTCCCAAGTTTTTCAAGCGTACAGGAAGATGGGAAGTTGGTACTTTTTGGATGAAGTGAGTTTGCCGATTGGCAGTTTCCATCTTCATCTTGTGGTCCAAACTGTTTGTTGAAGGTGAGTGGAGAGGGTTAGGGTTATTTCTCCTGCCTGGAGCGGCAGCAGTGCATGCAATACTATTTATTGGCTTGAGCTTTAGGCAAGGAAGGAGTGGGGTCAACACATGAAGGAGCAGGAGCGTCCGAGATGCTTCATCCTTTCTGTTCCTTTCTGTTCCCATCCATATTCACATCTTGATTTCATATTGTTTTAAACGATAGCAACTCTTATCAGTGTATTTTCTTATTTTGTTCGTGATTTCATTGCTCTCCATGATTGACTTCATGACCGCATCCTCATTTCTGCATCATTTCTCGTCGCTCTCAGGCGGGGCCGCCGCACATGTACTATGAGAGACCAGACAGCCAAGGTACTTGTTCCCGAGATACTGGTTCACATCACAGCTCCGTCAAGGGGCACCGACGATGCGCGATACAGACGTCTGGCGCAGGCATACTTAGGCTTTGAGACTACAACACAACATCCTATCATTTACAACCAGACCTCAGCCAACAAACACCACAGCGGGAACCTAGACAGTTCAAGCTCCCAAATTCATGGGGAGAGGACAACAATCGATTCACCAAATCTCTCCTTCCAAAGTGCATTTGGAAATCTAGGTTCACCGAGACCCCAGCAACCGAATGAAGGTTTTCATGACTCACAGTCCTCGTGGGTAGCTCCCCCATCGATAATCCAGGAGTCTGTTCCGAATGACGAAGTTGCGTTCCGCCAGTTCTGCTCTCCGACCCGAATTTTGGAACACTATATATCTACTTTTGACAGCAGCCAGTCGATATCCCCTATATCTCAGAATAAGTCACAGCTTGAAGGCGCTGTGCTTGGACGGTCCAATCCTTCTCAAGAGGAAACCCGCCGATTCGTGGATGGAATACCACCGGATCCAACGTGTAACGCAAAAAGAGATGGGTGTGGCAGTTCTGCAAAACCTCACCCATGCGCACAGCTAGAATTAGAGGGGCGATGTTCATCTCCCTCAAGACTTGAACCCAGACCTCCATCGACTTCACACCGCGGCACAGTGATCCCAGGGTCACCCGTCAGGCGGACACGACGCGCCCCTGCCTCTCCGGCTCTGACCTCCTTTGTTGAGGAGACTCGAATTGCGTCTTCATTTCCTCCTCAGGTAGCCCTCTCTTCTTCAAGAGCAGACTCAGAGCCCCCAGCAAAGAGGGTGCGGACTTCGCCCCCCCTTCCAGGCAGGGTCCTGGCGAGAAGCTCCAGTGATGGTCCTCGCCAAGAGCAACTCAGAACACAGAAGGCATCAAATAGTTTGGACCACCTGGAGATCTTAGCTCCCGACCCACCAACCTCGCTCCAGGACCTGCGGCCATCTGACATGGTCACCGAAACTCTCCTGGACCTCGCGCAAAGGGTCGATCTAGGTAGTCGCTACCGGCCCCAGCTTCAAACCCGAGCGCTCCGACCATTTGAGCGGGGTTATTGGATGGTGGATTGTGCATCTTGGGAACAGGATCTGAAGGACAGCGCCTGGGAGTTTCTTACAGATTACCTACGCAACGGACTCGTTGGCTGGGGCGCAATGTGTAAACGGAACCAGACATTTACCTTTATACGACTGTACTGCTTTGGCTGCGTGGTCGAGTACATGTTCCTAGTCATATGGGTGGCTAGCAAGCGAAGAGTCCGTAAGTGCCCAATCCGGGCAGTTTGTTCTGTTCTTTCTTTCTATCTCGGGAGCTCCAAATGCTCACGGGACATAAGGAGTTTCCCAAAGGAAGATATGTCAGCTAATACTAGTCATAGGATTCACCGGGGCGTCATGGATTGGGAGTGACGGTACGCCTGCCATCGTAATCGGTGCGAGGCCCCCGTCGAGGTAATATTGGAAGCAATGGCTTTCAACATCGCAAGGTGTTCTGGAATATGTGAATTAGAAGCGGGTGGCATTGGATAAATACCCTTTTTGGGGGGGGACGACACGGAGTCACAAAGAGTTGCGCCGCGGGGCACTCAACATCTCTATTTGGAAACGAGTCAACAACAAACTTCCAGTAGTTCGCCACATTGATTCATGGCTTAGGTGATAGCCTGAATGGAGCCTGACACATATCCACTTTACCGCCGTAGAGTAAATACAGGACGTCTGAAGAATAATACACAGTTCGGATAATGGTCCTAAAAGTACACTACAATATGAAACTATATATCAGCCTCAGAAGGTAATCGTGCGGTAATCCATCGCATGTCAGTACATCGACCAGCACTCATAATCGTTGGTATAAGGATTGAGAGGCAACTCTCACACTCGCGGTAAGCGTGCACTGTTGTGCCAATCTGGGCCAAACAGGATCGACATCTCCTCTTCGTACTGAGCGAGAGCGGCCTCACTGCGGTCGGTAAAGATCTGAAATGTGTTAGATACTCGAGCAAATATCTTTTCAGGGGGGGTACATACCTTTTTATCCGACTCACTCAGAGCTGCAAACTCGGTGAAGCAACGCTTCATTGCGTCTGAGGGTAGCACACCATCATAGGCACCCGACTCCCACTGTGACTTCATGAAGAATGAAAAAGCTTGACCTGGTTTCTTCGGAATTCGGTCGTCCTTGATGGGACGAACGGAGTTCTTGTTGACGTCTAGACGCTTCAGGGCCTTGCGGGCAGTATTGGCAACCAGGATCTCATGGGGTGATTTGGATTCCACCCAAGCACGATAAGCTGCCTCGTTAGCAAGCCGATTTTGCCTGGCCTGGCCTTCGAGGTGCTGTGGGTATGGATTTTGGGTCAGCGGTGAACTAACTACCCATAACGGAATCCAAAAGGTCTACTCACGCCTCGCTCCTCTGGAGACAAATCCTTGTACGTTTGCGCTGCCTCAGTCGACTTTTCACCGATAAGACCTCGACCTGGACCTCCTACCACACTGCTTATCGTTGTCTTCAAGACCAGAGACCAAACAGAGTGCGGCAGATTTTTCGGCTCTTCACCAACAAGCGCAATGCGCTTCAGCTCGCGGATTTTCAACTTCAACTTGCGCTCTTGCAGCGCCTGCTGTTGCTTATCGGTGAGGACCTTTACTGGCTTCTTCTTCTTGGCGACGACTTTCCTCTGAGCAGCAGGCTTCTTGGCGACAGGTTTCTTCTTGGTGACAGGCTTCTTGGCGGAAGGCTTCTTTGCCACAGCAGTTGTCTTCTTTCGAGAGGTTCCCTCAGCAGCAGCCGTGACTAGACGGGTCCGCGACACGGAAAAGCCTCTTTTCACAATGACGGCACCGCTGATGTTCGTGCGGCGGAAGAAGACCACTGGGGTAATGGCGGTTTGGCGGGTGAGTGGCACAGCAAGCCGGGCGCCAGCGACGCGCAGCCGGTGCTGTGTTGCGAGACCAATTGCTGACCACATTACAACGGCGGCGTTTGACGACGTCGAGGCGCGTGGTGTGATGTGTTGCGATGTCGTCAGGGCTTCAATACGGCGGTTTTGCTCGGTGTTTCGGGCCCACGCACGGGAAGTGAGGCAGAGATTAGCTTGTTATGCATAGGAGCTGGGTTGATGGACGTACAATTGCCTTCTGCAGGGCGCTCGTGCCCACTTGAGCTCTGCGCCCCGCCTTGCATCACAGCTGCCAGCCCCCCATTTGTTGATGGAGTGGCGACGCTGCAAGCACCCCATTGGCCACTCATCCTTGACGGAAGGTGGACTCTATACCAGCCCGCTGACTCAGTACCGTGTGAAGAGTGGCAGCAATTCTGCATCACACTATGCGGCACGCCTTCTTGTGCCGTCCGTGTTTCTGCTCGCCAAACTTGAGTTTCTCTCATCTTGAACCTCCCGCTTTTCCGATCTGTAGACAGCCCGAGGCTGTGGGCGACATACAAAGTAAAGGAATGAAGAATATCATCTCACACACTAACTGAGTCGCCGGCCTTCTCGAGAAAGTACTTGCATCCTTTAGAGCCAACCATCCGGCAGTATGGCTCGGCTGAAGGACTCGCGCTCACCATCTCCTGCAGGAAGTCACACTGCCAAAAAGCGAAAGGATGACGACCGCCGCGACCGTGACCGAGACCGCCGCGATGTTCCCCGCGACAATCGCCACCGCTCTCGCAGTCCCGTAGACGTGAGTTGCCCTGCGCGCCATTCCCCCAATGCATCGCATTCTGACAAGTATGCAACCCCGCAGCACCGGTATCGCGACCGAGAGCGAGACCGCGACAGAGATCGCGGGCGCGATGGCCGAGATCACGACTCATACCGCCGAAGGGACCGCTCCATAGACCGCCGCGACGATAGCTACTATCGAGGCCCGCGGCGGGACGGGGTTCCCAATCGAGACCGCCGCAGGTCACGCGACAGACTGCGGTCACCAGATCGACATAGGCAACGGAGCAGAGACGGCGACAAGGATCGTCGCACGCGGCGAGATGAATCTCGGGATCGTGCAAAGGGCCGGCTCGATGCCGACGCCGAATCTCGGCGCTCTGAGGATGGCCGCTCACGCACCCAGGCCAAACCTGAAGGTTCTTTACCAACCAAGGAGAAGGAGGTTCGTCGCGGTGTTCTCCTTGACCCCCATGTTTCGCATCCCACCACACTTGAGAGCATAGCTGACCTTGCTCAACCATTTCAGCCGGTGAGGTCTGCGCAGGGCCAACCTCCCTTGGAGGCGGAGAAGAAGGCTGAGCGCCTTCGCAAGCTTCAAGCTATGAAGGAGAAGCACGCGTTGAAAGAAGCCAAGGAGGCTGATGTCACCCCTGGTAGCACTAGGAAGCTCTTCGCCGAGATGGACCAGAAGGCGAGTGGCGCCAATAGCCCCCCTTATAAAGACTCGCCAACTTCCTTGAGCCCGACCGCAACGGCCTCACCAGGCACTCCAGTTCCCTATGCTGGAAAGTTTGACCCCAAGGCGATAGCTCGGAATGCTAAGGCGGTTCGACCGCAAGAGCCCACCAAGCTTGGGGATCTCAGGCTCGGTGACTTGAAGCTCGGGACGGCCGGGGCAGGGATCGCTACCACCCAGACGACTGGTGTTGTACCGAAAAAGGCCGGTTTGCTTCCGACTAATCGAACTGTGAGCACTTTCGGATTCCAGAAAGCTACTGACGCCAATAAATCAGCACCAAAACGGAAGCTTGACATGGATGACGAGGAAATTACCAAACGCAAGCTTATCAAGTTGCCTAACTTCGCCCTGGATAATGCAGACGACACACCCTATACCGAGGGGGTTGGCGAGGAAGATGAGGAGGATGACATGGACCTCCTTCTTGCTCGGGCTAACACCGAGGAAGATATCGCACAGGCGCACAGACTCTTGCACGAGCGACGCGAGGAACGAATACAAAAAGAGTCCATGACTATGAATATCGATACGGAGCCACCCAAGGAGGAAAGCAAACCGGAACCTGTCATAGAGGATTCTGCTATGGAGGTCGACGGGGAGGTCGACCCCCTCGACGCCTTTATGGCCGGATTGGACAACAGCGGGTCAGTGCATGGACGGGCTGCCCCCCCCTCTAAGCAGATGAGCAAGAAGCAGGCCCCCGAGCCGGAAGCTTACTTTAGCGACGATGGCGACTACAACTACGAGTCGGGCAAAGTTGACCCATCGTCCATCCTCACCATGGCGGCCAAGAAGAAGAAGAAAGACATCCCGGTAGTGGATTACAGCAAACTTGATATGACCCCAATCCGGAAAAACTTCTGGGTTGAGCCCTTTGAACTAAGCCAAATGACCGAAGAGGAGGCTGCCGACCTCAGGTTAGAGCTTGACGGCATCAAGGTTTCGGGTAAAGATATACCAAAGCCCGTTCAGAAGTGGTCCCAGTGCGGGCTCACCCAACCTATCCTGGACACCATCGACAGCCTCGGTTATGATAAGCCGACCCCGATTCAGATGCAGGCCTTGCCCGTCATCATGTCGGGGCGCGATGTTATTGGTGTTGCTAAAACCGGGTCTGGCAAGACGATGGCTTTTGCACTGCCAATGCTTCGTCATATTAAGGACCAAAACCCGGTGAGCGGCGATGATGGTGCTGTTGCCCTGATCATGACCCCTACCAGAGAACTGTGCACCCAGATTCACTCCGACTTGCAGCCGTTTGTCAAGGCCCTGAAGCTCCGTTCTGTTGCCGCCTATGGTGGAGCTCCTATCAAGGATCAGATCGCCGAGTTGAAGCGTGGCGCTGAGATTATTGTTGCTACTCCTGGTCGGATGATTGATCTTCTTGCCGCTAATTCAGGGCGCGTAACAAACCTTCGCCGGGCGACTTATCTCGTGCTTGATGAGGCGGATCGTATGTTCGACATGGGCTTCGAGCCCCAGGTCATGAAAATCTTCAACAATGTCCGCCCTGATCGCCAGACTATTCTGTTCTCGGCAACCATGCCCCGAATCATCGATGCTCTTACCAAGAAAGTCTTGCGGGATCCCGTCGAGATCACAGTAGGAGGCCGCAGTGTCGTTGCCCCCGAGATTGCTCAGGCTGTTGAGATCATCGAGGAAAAGGACAAGTTTGTCCGCTTGCTTGAACTTCTCGGCGAACTGTACGCTGATGATGAGGATGTCCGTGCCCTGATTTTTGTAGAGCGGCAAGAGAAGGCGGATGACCTTCTTCGCGAGCTCCTGCGTCGTGGCTATGGCTGCATGTCCATCCACGGCGGAAAGGACCAGGAAGATCGTAACTCGACCATCTCGGATTTCAAGAAGGGCGTGTGCCCCATCATGATTGCAACATCGGTAGCTGCGCGCGGCCTTGATGTTAAGCAGCTGAAGCTGGTTATTAATTACGATGCCCCCAACCATCTGGAGGACTATGTTCATCGTGCTGGACGTACCGGAAGAGCAGGGAACACAGGAACAGCCGTTACCTTTATAACAGAGGAACAGGAGAACTGTGCCCCGGGCATCGTCAAGGCGCTTGAGCAGAGCGGCCAGCCCGTGCCTGAGCGACTCACCGAAATGCGCAAGCTCTGGAGAGAGAAGGTCAAATCCGGCAAGGCCAAGGACGCCAGCGGCTTCGGTGGAAAGGGCTTGGAGAGGCTCGACAAAGACCGAGAAGCGGCCCGCTTGCGGGAGCGGAAAACGCACAAGGCAGAGGGCGAGGAGGAGGACTTCAAGGAGGAAGAGGCCCCAGAGGAGGTCGAGAAGAAGGAGAAGGCGAAGACGGCGGTTCTCTCAGCGGCCTCGGCCATCATCTCTCGTGACAGTGTCAAGGCGGAGGTGGGCGAAACTAAAGTCATCCCTCCTGTGGAGGGCGCTGTCAAGGCAGGTGCCGCGCCGACTGGCAAAGGGGGAGCGCTGGACAAGGCCGCCTCGGCCATCAGCGAGATCAATGCCCGTCTTGCGCGGGCAGGCCAGCTTCGCCCGGGTCAGCCAATCGACAACAAGGGCCCTGACGCGGGCGCTTTCCACGCAACGCTCGAGATCAACGATTTCCCCCAAAAGGCTCGGTGGGCCGTCACGAACCGGACTAACGTGGCTAAGATCCTCGAGGCGACAGGCACCTCAATCACCACGAAGGGTAGTTTCTATCCGCCAGGCAAGGAACCACCTGCTGGGGCGGATCCCAAGCTCTACATCCTCATTGAGGGTGACACTGAGGTGGTTGTTGGAAATGCTCTTTCTGAGCTTACTCGACTGCTTAGGGAGGGGACCATGGCAGCCGCAGATGCTGAAAGCCGCGCCCCAGCAAGCGGCAGATATACGATTACCTAGCGTTAATTCCGCTGTCATTTTTGGGGTGGAGGGCGCAGATGTTTCTCTCAGGTGTTTTCATTATGACGCGGCCGGTGGCTTCTTGGTTCAATAGTTGGTTCTGGGCCGAGCGGCAGATTGTAAAACGGTAACTGCATTGCGCCTTATATACGACGACGTTCCATGTTATACATGTATCGACTGTCCTGAAATTGCAACGAGCAGAGTGACTGCTTTCCATTTCCACCCCAGCGGCTCAGAGTTAAATGACGCACAAGCCCATCGACTACCCTTGCCGCAGCGTTTCAGTAACAGAATCGACCTCCCTCTCTCGCAAGTTCTTTTTGCTGGCCTCTTCGAGCGCTGCCCGATGAGTCAGCTTCTTCTGATCGGCCAGCTTCTTGGTCAGGTCACCACCCTTGTTGCCCTGTGCGCGCGCCTGCACAGCCTTGTCAGTGTCTGTATCAGGAAGCTTCGCAAGCGCGCCCGCGATAATGGCATTTTAAGCCAAGGGGAGTTAGGCTCACCTCCGCTGCCAGCGCGGCTTTCCTCCGGGCTTCCTCGGGGCTGCTTCCGGGCGTGCCTCCGCTGCTGTTGCTGTTGTCGCCTCCCAGCCTCCGGGGCGGACCGCCTACCTTAGGGGCTTTAGCTGTTGCGGAGGCAGGCACGGCAACGGTGGCGGGCGTCTCGGGGGCTACCCCGAGACGGCGACCCGGCTGCGCAAAGGCGTCGGATTCTTTTCCGCAGATGTTTCCCATGGTATGTTGGCGGGTGTTTGTTGTTAAATTTGGAGTGTTATGAATAGAGCGATATGTACGACTGGCTATCCGACGTATGTGTCTGAGTGAGAGAGTGAGTGAGTGAACGGAGTGGAGTGAACTAGTGGAAGGGCGAAATGACAGTCAACCGTCACTCGCAGTTGACAAGACAAGAATGCTGTGGTGAGTCGATGTCCGTATGGAGCTATTTAGAAGGCCTTTGTTTCCCCATGCCATCGATGCTAGTGGGAGATCGGCTTGCTGATGAGGAAGCGTTTGCGTGTCCCGGCTTATGCGGGGCCGAGATCAGACGGCAGCGCCGCGGGGGTTGAGGCTCTAAAGGATTCAAGGCCTCTTGGCTGGCGCCGAATCCGGCCCGGATGCACTCAAGCTCGCGAGATAAGATTTACTGAGGGGCATACGACGTTGACATACGTACAGCGGCATGAGGGCGGATATCACTCTAATCAGCATCCCATTTGCCTTGCTGGCCAAGGTCATCACCGATGTGAGTTTCCAAGGCACGTGCAGAGACAGCCAGGGGAAGCCGATCGTTGTGCGCCAAATGTCACTTTTGGCTTCCCGCCTAATATCTGGCGAATCAGCGATGGCGTGGATACCCCACGCTTGCTGGTCAGCATTTTTCGATTCCTGAAAGAACCCCACCACTGTTCGCAGGAACAAAGTTGTTTGCTCAATCCAGACATCGGAAAACCCCCAGAGAATGGCTTGCGCGATGCGCTCCGTGGCTGCGATGCGCTGAGGTCTGCCGACAGCTCCGCCAAATCTCGTCTACCAGCCGCCGATACTTTGGTTCATCGCGGCGACCAGGACACCCGTTGTGCTTTCGCACAGGCCCGACAGAGCTCGCAAGCTACGCGCAGCGACTGCGATCGCCGCCCACTAGTCTCGGGCCGTCAAGGTTCTCAAATCCGCATTTCACCACCACCTTGCCCAAAGCCAGCAGTTCACCGGTCGGCCACCCAAACACGCCGCGGCCCGTTGAGACCAGTGGCCTTGTTACTTCTGGGACCGCTTGAATCGCACAAGCTGTCTGATTGATACCCGTTGCTTTTTTAAATCAGACTTCCCTTCGAACGGGAGAGCCGCGACCCGCACAGTTGCTGGTCAGGGTCTTGCACCCTTTCGCGTTGCTCACGCCTCCCCATATACAGAGGCCACAATGGACGGTCCCTTCGATGGCGCCAACTGCTTCACTGGTGATCGAAATGGATTCCACCGACACACCCAAAGCGGCAGCCTGAACCATATGGCCTTGGGCTTCTCGTCACTCATGCAACCGCCTCCCCTCCCATCTGCCACCCAAAGTTCTAGCGGCGAGATGTCACGCCTGCCGAATACCAACGGCGGCGCTAATTATGAGTCCCACGACGACCTTTGCATGGATCGATGCGCAAATGTTGGGCTCTACAACGGCTCTCAATTCTTCAACCACCGAGGTGCTGTACCTACCATGACCGGCCGGTGGCAGGGCCGAACCATGTCAACCCATCAAATCCCCGAATCGCTTTACAACTTCTCACCCGAACTAGACGCCAACGCCATGCACTTTCGCCACGAGCTGACACCATCCAATCCAAACCACTACCAGTCATTGTGGTATGGGCAGCAGTCTCACCAAGGACTTGATCGGGGTCTTCGAGGAGGTGATGAAGACTGCAGCTCGATAGACAGCTGCTGCGATAGCCAGTGCACCATGACGGGCAAATGCAGTAACATCGCATGTGCCAATAAGGAAGACACTTGCACCGATCAAAGCTGCCCCGAACGGTCCGCCGCCTCCTCCGCTACGCTGCCATCCGAAGTTGTTGACGGCGCGAACGCACTCATATCTATCAACCATGTCCCTGAGCAGCAACCACATGACTTTGCTCTGCAGGGGTCCGGTAAGTCTCAAACGACTTCCCTTCTGTTTCTCGTCCCCTTATGCTTACCGAGGTGGGGATTCAGTTATGGACGGCTTCGACTTCAATCTCTCTCAACCCTCTGCGCAGCAGTTCATGTGGTCACCCGTCATCAACAGTGTGGCGAACCATCTCCTAGCCGCCCATGGTGACTCAAACTCATCGACTTGCACGAGACCATGTTTATTAGATGACCCACGAAACTATCCCAATTGCCGAATGCCAATGTACAACAGCCTCGGGTCATTCGACGCCCAGTACGGCTCTCTCGATTCAGACTTGCAGCTCAATCAGAACGTTGTGGCGTGTAGGGCTGAGGTGCATGATCCTGAGTTTTTCCTCGAGCACTTCAACCAACGACATCGGGATTTCTTTGCCGCCAATGTCCACCAATCTCCTTTAGACTCGACAATGCAGCAAACGGCAGTGATTCCCTCGATCGAGGCCATGTCTTCGTCTCCTACGACCCCGCTCGATCCTCTCGACAGTCCTGACTCGGACGAGTCCTCAAGCACACCATCTCCGTTGACTCCAATGTCTACTAGTGTAGACACGTCAGACTTCAAAGAGGAAGTCGGTTCGCCGCCTGGCCGGAGCATGTCTTTAGTTCTATCAGATGACACTCACCATCATATTCACAGATGTTTGTGGCGCGAAGAAGGGGGCGGTGATATTTGTGGGCAGATTTTTCCAGGACCGGAGGAGCTCTTCAACCACGCCTCTAATGCCCACATCAAGAATGCGAAGAAGGGCAATCAAGGCTTCCGATGTGGCTGGCAAGAGTGCCCTCGAAGTGACGCCGGCGCAGCGGGTTTCCCACAAAGAAGCAAAATCGAACGGCATATGCAGACTCACATCGACCGTAAGTCAATATTTGCGTTCTTGGGGTTTTTCGGGAGATGCTAAGAGAATTTTTAGACAAGCCCCACATCTGTCGTCTATGCAACAAGGGGTTTTCTGCAAAGCAGGCTCTCAACCAGCACATGTTTATTCACACCAACCAAAAACCGCTGATATGCCGCACCTGCGGCAAGACATTTCGGTATCCCAGTGCTCTCAGTAGGTTGGACCCAGATTTGCGCCTTCACCTTTCACCTTGTCAAGGTGGCTAACGAGTCACAGCGATGCATCAAAGAGTACATTCGGGCGAGAAGCCGCTGAGCTGCCCTACGTGCGGGAAGACCTTCAGCGAGTCATCCAATCTATCAAAGCACAAACGAACTCATGAGATCAGGGGGCGCTTCTCGTGCCGAATTCCCGGCTGCGACCGCAATTTCCATCGGCAGGACCAGCTTCGGCGGCATATGAAGACGCATCAAAAGGAGGGCGACAACGGCCAAATAGACAACATGCTGGCCACTCAACTTGAGAACGCGTTCGAGCAGCATACGCACGACTGATATTCTCAAAAATAGCAGGCTGAGTGTGTCGGCGTTAACAGCTGATCGGTCACGCTTAGGTATACAGATGGCATCGAGAAATCCATGTCTGCTGGCTGGGGACTTCTTTCGGCTTACTGTGGTAATGCGCAATACTTTTACGACATGACGACGGGAAGATACGGAAAGGGGCGTACTCGGAACGGAAGGTCGCGGGCGCACGGAAGGGAAGGTAGCCTGATGAATGGTGGAGGAGGGGTTGTCTTTGACATGGTCTGGTCTTGGGGACAGAATAATAGCCATACGAGAAACCAGGCGGCGAGAAGTGGGATGGTTATGTTCGAAGAAAGTCCCTTGCCCGCCTCGTGGCGAGGCACATGGGCAAGTAGTCGTTCGAATGGATCGGAGGAAAACAGCAGTTACCAGAGCGTCGCAGAGGATATACCTCGATAACGCGTATTTCATGTTTTCTTAAAAGGTCACACACATTGCCACTGGCAAATCCAAGGAGCGAGTTGTGACGATGAACCAAACTGTCACCACCGAACGTGTTTCAGGTTCACGGACTGTGATCCGCCACGCTAATTGACCGTCACCTGCAAGGTTTTCGGCTTCTACACCATCGCAACTGCATCCCAAACACCAACTCAGTATAGTTACTCAATCTACTCTTAAACCTACCTATACGGGTAGATAGTCACCAAGGTACCTTGCACAGAGAACCGAACAAGAGGAGAGAGAAGTCTTTGCGTCATGCCATGACCGACCAACCACATCAACGTGACAAACTCCTCCGCCTCAAGGGGCTACGCGCCGCGCAACTCCCGCCTCTTGACGCAACACCAGAAATTCTTGCCCCCTTTCTCATCTCCATGTTACAAGAGGCCGCGCCGTTCATAGACTCCGTCGCGCCCAAGACTGCCCCCCATGCGAGAGACAGGGTATGGAAGGCAAAAAGGAGGAAATCATACCCCGGTTCGGCTGCGCCTGTGGATTTGTACGAAAGGGTCGTGGATAGCGGCGATGGGCCAGAGACCTGGGCTTGTCGGCGGAGTGTTCATCGGGATGAAATGAGGAAGGGCACGGCGAGCTGGGGTGAGTTTTGGGATGGGTTTAAGGAGCGGCATGTGGAGGTGGAAGCGGCGTTCACGTCATCGGTAGTCAGTGCTGATGAAGTCTTGAGGTGGGATTGTGGCAGCGTGGTAGGTGATCCCCCTTTTTTCTTCTCCTTTTCACATTCTGTGGTGGGTGGTGGGTGAGTGGAAAGGGGGCTGATAGAAACAGGAGGCTCAAGAGGCCGGTACTACATATGGCGCCTTCACTTTGTCCGCAGCAGTCATGCGGCACCGTATTGGAAAGCCGATCCTGAGAGACCGGACGTTCCCTGTCCTTCAGATGACCTGCGCTGCGATGGAGGGGCCTGGCTCCGAGGCAGCAGACGCAACGATTACCAGCCATCGCGAACAGTTTCTTGTCGTCAGCGTCACTGTAGACGATTTCCTCACGTCACCACACGTCTCAGCATCACTCCGCGCGCAGCATGATGACGCAGTCGTCGCGACATATGTAAGCATCGAGAGGATCCGTAAGCTCGACGGCGACGGGGAGGTCGAGTGGCTTATGGCGACTGCTTCCGATGCGCGAGGTGTCCTTCCAATGTGGGTTCAGACGAGGGCAGTGGGTGGTCAGGTGGCAAAGGACGTGCCTAACTTTTTCGCCTGGGCTGCGAGAGAGCGAGGCTGACAGGCCGATGTTGCGGTATATGTATATTAGCTTCTGTGGAGGTGAACTCACATGACCATTGATCACACACTACACAATAAATACTGGTATAAGGTACCAAGCTGCACTTTGCTTGCTCGCTCTCATGCTGGTATTGCTCGACGGATCAACAAACATATCCTTTAGTGTCCAGGACCACACTAGAACCACCAGGCTCATCAAACCTCGCGGTCGGCCCAGCTTGCGATGATACCCTCCGGTGTGGGATCGTACTCCTTCAGAGAGACCTTGCCCGTGGCGTCATCCAGATACGTGTTTGCCTGGACAAACACCTTCCTCGGCTGCTTGTTCTTCAACACGACATTGCGAATAGTGGTTCCCCAGTAATCAAGTCCCACGTTAGTCATATCACTGAAGAACTTGGTTCCGGCTTCAACGTCGGCTGTCGACTTGTAGATGTGTATCTTCTGTAAGAAATCACCCACCGCTATACACACAGCATTAGCACGTTCCACAGCAGTTGCCAGTGATCGACGTACCTTTCCGGCCACTTGTCAGGATCTTGGACCGATCGAGGTGAATGGTAAGGTCAGACAGATCGTCGTTCTTGTACTCTAGCTTGCAAAAGCCGTCTTCCGCTTCGAGGAATGACTTGAAGATCGCGAACCTGGCCTGGCAATGCGGCTGGCCCCATTTTTGGCTTTTTGGATCCCAGAATTCAACGCTGAGGAGCCCAGCTCTAGCCATGCTCAAATAGGACGAGTAGAGCACATCGCCAGCCTCGCCGTCGATGTCGATAGAGCCATCGCCAAAACCGAAGATCTTCAGCGCCGAGAACTCGCAGCTCAAGTGCATGGCAACGAGCTCGGCACGGCATTCCTACTCGCTGTCAGCTATATCTCTCACAAAGAAGCGTCGGGGATCGTACCTCATAGGCGCCAGCAAGACCTCCAAAGACAGAACCCCAGGTCTGACCCGGCTTGTACCAAGTCGTCACCGGCTTGCCTGTCAAAGGACTGATGGGAGGGTTTTCATGGTCGAAATTGTAGATGCCTGGGGCGGTCTCTTGTAAGAGTTTGCCGCAACCATGGCCTAAGCTGCCCGTTAGTCTTGGGAATGGGAAAATAGAATGTCTCGTCTCGTACCGGTAAGCTCGTGAAGCCCTACTTGAACTTCAAAAGCGTGGTCTCGATATTTCTGGAAAACCTCCAAATCGCGCTCTGCAATGAATGGAATCTTCTCGTTGGGAGCTTTCGCACCCAGGACGTTACCTAAGCTCACGTTCTTGAACCCTTCTTGTTGCCGGATGTCGTCGTAGTTGGGAATATTGATTCCTGCTGGGATACCAGATCCTATCCAACGCGAGTCAGCCAGGGTTACCAGCATACCAGACTTCCGAGAGACCCCCAGACATACCGCAGAACGTCAGGACCTCCAACGAGGTGAAGTCGGGAGAGAGGAATTTGTCCTTCTCAAAATCTTTGGACCATGGGAGCAGTGGGATTAGGGCTGGCGCATTGCGCACCAGCTCTCCAAATGCCCGTGTCCTTTCAACTGCATTGCCGCGAAGGCTTTAGTCTAAACATCTTCAGTAAGAAATAAGGGGGGACCCACGATTGACAACTGTGCTAACGTTAGTAACATATTACTGTAGTCAGTCGATAGGAGCAGCAACTCACCGGCAGCAAAGCCCTCCCACTCTCCCCTAATGCCAGCCGGATCCCGATATGTCTCAATGAACCCGATATTACATTCTACCATCGGACCTTGATCGCGAATCCAAAATCTCTGAGAATCCTTGAAAGCCAAGAGCGAGCCTTCCTCGAAAGACTTGGCATAGGCGTGATGCATCTTCTCCTGGGTTTCGTTCTCGGCGTTCTCGGCTGCGTGTTCTTATTGGCAAATAGCCGTCAGTTATTCTTCTTTCAAGGCTGTTTCGGGGTAGGGGAATGTCTCAGGCGTCCCTGGGACATCAGGGCAGCCATAAAGACGGTGATTCAACATACTGATGAAGCCCGTGATGGCCCCCATCTCTGGTGCATAGTCGCCGTATACCAACTTGATGGTCTTGCCGTCCAGAAGGCCCCCGCTCACGGTGAACTCTGTATCCTTCCCAATATCGCCGCCTTCAGCTGGGACGGTAGACGTGGCAGAAGCAATGAGAATCTCAAAGACGCCATCCTTGGTCTTTCGGAGTCTGTTGTTCTCAGGGAGAAGGCCCTTGTCCTGAGACCATGTTGCAACAGCCCCAATCTCGTCCTTCGTGATTTCAGGGGAGTCGGGATAATAGGTGGTCAGATGACCTTCGTCAATAAAGCCGAGATGCAAAAGCCCTTGCTTGTCGGACGAGAAGATGGCGCCATTGGTAGCCTGCGGTGGATATCAGCCAGTATTCTCCATTTTGTGATACCTCTTTATGTCCAAGGAGCGACTGTCTCGAGCTCCTGAGTCAAGAGGAAAATTGACTAGACAGGAAGAGGACTAGACGGGAGGAAACCCTCTTCATAATTGAGTACTCACCTTGTAATGCTTCTCAGCATCGGCCGAGGTAGATGCCAAGGCAGAAAAAACGGACTCGGAGCAGCGTGGGATGAACTTAGAGTCTCCAAACGATTTATAATTACCAGCATTGCCTAGAAACTGCGCCGCATAGTGTAGGAAGCTAGCGAGACCCGCTTCGTCGACGCCGGCCTTCTCGGCGAGTGCTTTCCAGTCACCAGCGGCGTTCCTGTGAAGCGCAATGATGAAGTCGTAGATAGACTCTGCCTCGGGAGATGTCTGGCGGAGGACAATACGGTTGCCGGCGAATGATGCCTGTGGTGGATGTCTATTAGCAAGTATTCTCCGCTAGGATATGTCTTCATGTTCGAAGAGGAACAAGTGTCACAGGAATCCCGAGGATTAAAGGGGAAATGATAGAACGGGAAGAAACCTTCCCAGATCACTCACTCTATTGTTTTGATGAATGTCAATAAAGATCCGCCACAGGTATACAACAAGATTGACCTACCGGCTGATGAAGTGCGCATAGCGCTTCTGCTTATCCGACAAGGGCTCGAAGTGCTTTGCGATCTCGAGCCTCACAACTGCGGGCGGGGAGTCCGCATAGTATTGGGCTAACTCCTGAGCGTCCATGGTGCGCAAACCTCGGAATTGTTGTAGCTGAAAGTTGAACTGAGCTCGGGCTCTTGGAGTGTGTCGATACCCGTGTGCTGTACACAAAGCCGTCGAAAATCTCTGGTGGTAGAAGGAGAGGCGTCTGAAAGACGACAGAGAGGCGATGGACATCCCAAAGTCTCACACCTGCACGCCGTTAAGGTTTCCAGAGCTGCCTTATTGAACCACACTGCGCGGGGTTTGCAGCTGGCCCACCAACAAGCGGCTGTTTGCGCGGGCTGATGAGGAGTTCGGGACCAAACAGGAAGGCGGGGAAAGCTGCAAGCAAAGACTGGGCCGAGCTGCCTTTTTTGGGCCGAGCTCCAGCCTTGTAACAGCCGCGACGCGCTCCAGGCGCCTTACCATCAGCCAAGACTCAAAATGTTCGACTCAAATCGGCGTCCACACAATCTGCTTCATCCGGCTGCAAGCACTACCATTCTGTGGTCATCGTCATGTCCAACCAGAAATATAGGTTTCCAGAGCGCACTTGGTCACCTCTGTAAGCATTCACAACACTGATCATGCGAATGCTGTTTCTCAATTCGCAAGCTCACTGTGTGGGCTCGGCGCCAAGCTCGAAGACGAGACTATGTGAGCCTTCGAAACGCCAACTTCTACCGGAATCAATATACCTAAGTTGTCACATAGGTACCGTATTGTACAATATCCATAGTCGAAATTCATTCATTTCGATGGCCTAGGCGATAAGCATGTTTGAGGGTCCGATTGCGATGTCGGCGACCGAAGACCGCGCTGAGCGCTCAAGTTCTTGTGCCGTATGCGGCTACCTTTCCAGCAGTAGACAGCGTCTAGTTCTAAGTACGGAAAGCGTGTCGAATGTGTGGAAGCAGGACAACGTTCTATGCGGTCCAATTCTTAGCGTCTTGCGGATGGGTAAACGAGAGCGGGAGCGGATGCGTGCCAATCTCATCAGTGCTTTCTACTGGGCACGCCTGGCGTATTCCGACATCGCAGACAACACCCCAACCCCTGACGATGCGCGAACTGACATGAGTGGTCTTCTGGATGACGAGACACCCGCGGGACGGGAGGCGACTTTGACTTCCATCCGAAGCAGCGAGCCCGGAACAACTGCTGGGAAATGAGCATTGGCCCGGTGCCAGGTCAAATAGACCCCAAGTACAGTACCCGACGCCCTCTTGAGATCCTGCCAGGCGGTAGAATGTCGGGCCAGTGCGGTATTCATTGCTCATCCTGCACTTACAAACTGTGCCTCGCTAGTGTCCCAGACATCCATTGATCGGATTCATGAGACGTCATCTCGTAATCCAGCTCGGCACATTGAATGCCACCTTCGTTACGCTATGGAGGTACCATCATGACTACCAAAGATAGCCCGGGGCAATGAGCACTTCGACTCCTCTAAGGCACGCAAGGAAGGCTCCCTGTTGTGCAGTGGTCTGAGATCTTTGAAGCCTCCACTCCACCCACTAGCTTCATCCCCATGTGGGAGTCTCTCCGAGGGGTTGAAAGGCCCCGTGACTCTGACGAGTAATTGGAGTAAATTAGGTATTGCACACCGTATATTGGCAAGGTCAATTCAGCCCAGGTCTCCTGCCGTTTCAGGGCTCAGAGAGTGAGAAAGTTGTAAATCGCAGTTGGCAACAGTTCTGCGTTGACGACAAGGGCCAACGCGCGGTTTTGTAATCGGGTTATTGTTTTTGAGTGTCTTTGTGTGGTAATAAATGATCTAATGGATGATCTTCTTAACTACCTCTTTGTATTAGATTGAATACCGTTACATTAAGTTTACAATCTCGAGGCAAACTGCGTCGGTACCTCCAAAGGCCAAAGTGGAAGGAAGCTTTGCATGCTGCTGTAGTGCGGTGCTTGGAAGGCCAATCTGTGCCGCGCTGGCAGCTTCCAACTGCGTACTTTTTGCATCTTCTGCTGTGATGAGCCGGCATCAATCGCCCAGAAAACCGGATGCACACAGGTTGGAGAGCTCCCTCTTATAAACCTTCATTTTCTCTCAATTTCGTAGGCACATTGCGTTTCAAAGTCGCAGTACATTCATGGGTTACCTGCTACAGAAAGTGAGGTTCTCACTACGTTCGGGCAGACAGGGAAGGCGCATTGGCCAATGCAGACCGAAACCGCTAGGTATGCGCCTTGTGCGTTTCGGCCTGTGTACCTCAGAGAGTACAAGCACGACTTACGGGCACTTGGTTGGGGGCATCAGCTACTCCAAAATTCATTTCGGGGCATTGAGCGGTGAAGATTGTGATAACCCCGTGGCCTGCTGTCCTGTACTCTAAGGGAACAGCAACAGGGAACCTGGATGGAAACCCTCGACTCCTGAACCCCCGCGCATGGTGAATGTTATCCAACAACCCTCGTCGGTCCCCTTCACGGAACCTGCCCTGCGGGATGCACACTTTCGGTAGATAGACGTACTCGACCTAGAAAGAACCGGCCTAGTGGGAATTTCACCTTCGCGCGCGTTCCCATCGACGGCAGGTACCTAATCAGTCCCTTGGCGGTTGGGAGCCCACGAGTGGGTTGTAAGTCACCACTACCTTCGGCCTTATTACCAAGAGATTCTCGACAGACTTTTTTTTGTTGGCATTTGCATCCTCGACCTGAGAGGGGCCCGGAAGCAGAGCCGAACGACCGGGGGATTTTTGGATCCGCAATGTCCACACTGGCGGAGGATGGCGGAGGATGGCACAAAGCGCCGGCTGACGGCGAAACCGTGTCACGGGGCCATTCTGGTTTCCGGTTCCCGTCATTGATATGCCAAGATGCCAAAGTGCTGAAATGTTGGCAAACGAGGATGAATTGCATTATTCTTTCGTCCGGTCGAATACGTACTGCCAATTGGAGCTTTCCGGACCAGAATGCCGAGCAGTGTGAAAGTAAACCATTGATCGTATCCAGCAAGTGATGTAAGCTGCTGGGGAACACGGTCCAGTGGACGGCAGGCAACACGAGCAAAACATTTGCCCACATAACAGCTGGACGGGACGTCTCTATTTACGCAAGTGGAGGTTTTCCTCAGCTACTTCATCTTGACTAGTTTCTGACTGTTTCTGCCGCTGAAGGTCCTTTTCCTGACCGAGCCTTGCCTGGGCGCTCATTGTGGACTCGTGCATCCACCACGCATCCCCTGGCGCATTCAGGAGGTGCTCTCCTCGTTACCGTCACCCCCAATCCGAACTTCACTGGGCCGTGGCTACTGCGGCCCCTCCCCCACGCCTCGCCGAAGCTCCAGTGAGCTGTTTCGCTGCTTCGCTATTTTTCAGGTCGTCCGAGGGACCTCTCCGCCTCTCCCTTGCGGTCCCCAAGTCTCTCGCACCCGTTCCACTTCCAATTCACTTTGCACACTGCAACTTTTCTCCAGTGGGGCTGAAGGGCGACCAGCAGGATTCTCAACGTCAGCGCCCTCGCCCCAGGGTTGGCGGGAAATTTGTGTGTGTCACTCGGGTTTGACGACGGCAGATGGGCTCGTCCAGGGCTGCTGCTGCCGTCGTTCCCTCCACCCGCGCCCCACGATCGAGTGGCGGGATAAAACTTCAGTTGACAATCGGCACTGTGAGTAAGGAAGCTCACAGCCCTGATCTCGCCTTCCCCGTCACGCCAGTCCTGCTGCTGTTCTGCCGCTGTCGCAGTACCAAGAGGGGTGTATGTGCATGTACTCGCCAGTACCTGTCACAGTCGACATCGGCTTGTAAAGTAGTGTAAATCTGGATTCGCCTAAAGATCACTTGCATATCGGTCACCGTCTTTGCCCCGGCCGTTTCTTGGGTTATGCCCGTGCTCGCACGCCCGGTTTACGTTATTTGGCCAGTGGTCACGGGGCACGCCCGGTTTTCCCTGTGGCTGAGCGGTCTCCAGCGCAAGATTGGCTTCCCAAGACTCGGAAATGTTCCCCCCCTTTGTTGCCCTCCCGTCTGGGGCATGATGTGACAAGCCGCACCCAAACCATTGTTCCCAGAGTCAAAGAGGAATGTGCGAACCTGTCGCTTGTGGGAAAATTTTTGTGGGAGCCTGGGAGGCATCGGTTCGCAGCGCGCCGTCTGTCTGACAAGTCAGCCACTCCCGTGTCTTCGTTTCTTCCCCACACCCAAAGTCGAATCCATCCCACTCCTGTTTTTGAGAGAACCATCCCCGAACACCCACCACCCCCCAAACGACCCAGGTACCTCGACTTCCCTTGTGGATACTTCCCGCATACCTCGCGCTACACGTTCCCGGCGCTGACGCCCACACACCCTCCCCTGTCTCGGGTGGAGTGCGTCTGTCATGGCGCTGGGTCGAGTTCGCCCTCTCTTCAACAATGCGCCAATAGGATCGATCTTTTAGTTAGGTTTCGACCCGCCGTGGCCAACATCTGCGAGTACTTTGGTACCGCAATCCTCGTGGTACTGTACTTCGAGGCGGTAGAGTCGAGTGTACCTTCGAAAGGTGGCTGCTGCTGCTGCTGCCCTGCCAGAGGCATTGAGCCTGTCCCCCCGCCCCGTTCATCAACCAGCCCGCAGATTGAGGTGAATAGGTCCCCCGCCAGCGGAACTCCCGTTGCTGGAAAATTCGACCGCGAGCGCTTTTTAGCTCCCTCGGGCTCCCCCTTCCAGCCTGTCGTCACCCGGCGCTGCTGGGGGAAGAGTTTTAGGTCATTGCTCCCCCAGGTCTTACCTGGGTGCCTGTCCCTGACCTTGCTGAAGAGCGTGGCTATATAATACCCGCGCACCGCCATCGGCCTCGCTCCTGACCAGCCCCCTCCAGCGTGTTTTTGTTGGTTGAGCCTGTTCCCTTCATCTGGTCTCCCGTGTCGTTCACCATTCTCCCGTATAGTTATGGCATCTCGTTATCCGTTGTTGTGATCTCCGCCCACTTTATCTGTCTGTCAAGCCGAAATCATCGTCACTGTCAGATTCGACCTTCAGCACGACCCGTCGCAAGCCCACTTACACCGGACTAACTCCCGCAATTGCCGCAACCACAATATGCGATAGCCTTTTTTGCCAGTGAATCAAACCTCTTCGCCCAAACCTACAGTCATCCACGTCTCGATCTCCGCTCATATCATTTATTATGCTGTCATACGACCCGCCAGTTGCCATGAACGGCCAGGGCCCTCCGCCGCCGCCAACCCTCTCCGCCACCCGCCAGAACATACCCGCCGCGCCGAAGGTAGTGCTTCTACCAACACAGTCCCTTTCTAACGGCGTCCACACAAATGGCATCGCGCCAAAAGCTGCGCAAATGCCAAAGGAACGACACATCTGGCTGGTGACGGGCCCAGCAGGCTGTGGAAAGAGCACAGTGGCCAAGTTCTTAGCCGATGCCCTTCACTGGCCCTATATCGAGGGCGATGAGGTGCGTTGCTTGTGACCCAGGCGGTACAATCGGTGGACCCCCAATGCTCATAACCCTTTTTCAGTTTCATCCCCAGGCAAATGTCGACAAGATGAGCGCCGGAATCCCATTAACCGACGCCGACAGGTGGGATTGGCTGACCGCCCTCCGCGAGGCATCTATCCACCAGCTTGACGGAGGGAATGACGGCGTTGTGCTGACCTGCTCGGCACTGAAGCGCAAGTACCGTGACGTCATCCGTGTTGCGCCGTACTTCATCCACAATCTCCGACTACACTTCATCTACCTCGACGCACCCGAAGAGCTGCTCCTCCAGCGGGTTCTTGCACGCAAGAACCACTACATGGGGGCAAATATGGTGCACAGCCAGTTCGACATCCTCGAGCGGCCAACGAAGGAAGAGGTGGACGTCTTGTCGATTGACGTCAGCCGCCCCGCGGACGTGGTCATGACGGAGGCTCTTGACCGGGTGCTGAGGACGATCTCTAACGACACCGGGGCCGATAATCGAAAATGATGTGCATAGTTCAGCATACCAGTAGCTCGAGGAGAATGCACATTGGCTGCATGCGCGCGCTAAGGGCGTGTGCTGGGGTCTCCGATCCGCCCCACATCGCATCGGATTAGGAGGTTGAAACGACGTCGGCCGGCTTTCTGGCTTCTGGCTTTGCGTTCTCGCTCTTGCATGTCTTTCTGTATTGGCTTCATGGCGTACGACGCGGGCGATGGGAGGGCAAAATATGTTGGTTATGGTTTGAGGGACTGGGAGTCATTGCTAAGATATGGAAGCAGGCTGTGTGGTTCCGTCGTGGGCCGTAGACAGCGGGCGTTAAAAACGGGTTGACGATGATACAACGCTCCCGCAAACATGTAGTAGAGGGGGTTACATGTTTACTACGTGTGTAGAGCGGGTGGCAGCGGAAGGAACAAAGAGGAGCTCTTGCCGTTGGAGCAGACAGTTATTTTTCTGGGGTCTCCCGATCTTTCATGTGCGACCGGGCGCTGGCCACGAGAGTTCTCTTATCTCCCTCCAGTCCTTCACCGCTGATCGGTCATCGGAAGATATCGCGTTTGCGTTTTCGTTCGTCTGCATTTCAGCTTGTCTTATCTTTGGCATATGGGATACACGAGTCTGCGTTTGGATTTGCCCTCTTCTTGGGGAAAGGATATCGGCTCTGCGGCGCCATGCTTTTTGCAATACCAACGTCTACGACACACGCTGGTGTTCCGTCTGCCCTATTGATTGAACACGCACATGCCATTGTCGCACGAAACCATTCCTAGGTTGCCAGTTGATGTGATTATGGCACTGCTGAACGGTCTCCGCAGAAGGCTCCTACGTCACCGATCTTTTGCCCGAGGAGTGCCTGCCCAAAATATGTCGTCTACCACGCGACACAGCACGCTGGGCATATATTCACCCTCGGTTGCCTAGACAAACTGTGGAGCTCCAACATTACCCCTTTTCTGAGAACAACGGGATAGAAAAACACAGCAGCGTTTCAATGAGTAGCCGGTATCTACCCATCAGCACACGAGCCAGAAACATGCCTACCTAACATCGGCTCAAAACATCAGAGAACACGCCGCACTAATCGAGCCCACATCTGCCGTCGGTCACCACCATGCCGCCCCTCCATCTGAAGGAGCGAGGAGGGAACCCAGGAGTCAACTCCGGGTGGGTGGTGTGTCGACCTACAGGTTGCCAGTCGATGTAATGTCGCACCGAATTCCAGGCTCTGGGGAATCGCTTGAGCAGCGCCCTTTTCCCCGACCAGTCACTTAGATCCCCCTCCCCCCTCCATTACATTAGAGCATTGCAACAGCTTGGACACCCTGCAAGACACACATGAGAGCTAGTGCTTGGCACCAACGAACGACTGCCAACACTGACAATAGAAGTTGCCTTCTTTTTCCCTCTTCACATTCTATCCTTTCGTGAGCTTGGAATTGCCGCGCTTGTATTGCCACCCCTCTCCCTCCATCTCCCGCGGAACCTCGATCCCGGCCCCGAAAACTCCAGCCAAACCAAAGACTCGACCCGAGGCAGGCGCGCAGCCTTACCCCCCTTTCTTATGTCCCTCTGTCTGTTTCTCCCCGACTGACAGCGCGGTTGGCGGTGTGAGGAATCTCGGGTGTGCCGTCCTGGGGGAGACGTTTGCTTCGGCACATATTCTTCTGTTTCGCTTCCCATGATCACCTTGGGACAGGCCAATTGGTCCATCGGACTGCACCTGCTCTATGCCTGCGTGACGGGATGCATCCTGTGCATTTGTTCGGTTACCAAGCCGCCCCTGCCGCGTTGAGAGCTTCACTGCGTCTTCTGCAAGTACTATTGTCGGCTGCTGTCTCGCGCATGGAAATGGGAAAACGGAGGACACTTATTGCTTTCCAGGCACCGTGCATCGATCGAGACATCAAAGACGTTGCCTCCCGATCTCGGAGTAACTATTCCCAGTGTGCAGCCAACAGCGTGACTACAGGTGCGCGCAAGAGAAGCAAAAAAGCTGTACGGTATGTGTTTTCTTGTTTCTATTTTCTACCTCCCGGTCTACCAGGTATAGCAAATTATGCGATCCCAACTCCCAAGATTTACCCACACAAGCTACCGACGCTAAATGCGAATGCCGTCGCTGTGCTTAAGTATGTAACTGACTGAAAACGGATGTACCCATGCGGCCCACCCTTCTCGAAGTACCATAAACGGACGGGAGACTCAACGCAGGTGCATAACCATGACGTCCGGCTCCTCAACAATGGTTCGTACCACATCAGCGGCCCTTGCCAGTGTCGCGCCGTCTACCACACGGTGATCGGCACACCAGCTAAAGTTGCACGTCTGTCTCCGCACCACCTTGTCCTCTTCACCCGGCACAGTTGAGAAGGCCGGCACGGTGCGCATGCGGCCGATGCCGAGGATTGCCACTTCTCGTTCCACGACCACCGGCGAGAGGTACGTGCCGCCGATGCTGCCGATGTTGCTTACTGTGATTGTACCTCCGGACATATCCTGTGGCGAGAGCTTCCCTACCACTGCAAGCGACTGCAACCGGGCCAACTCTGCAGCGATCCCGAGAACGTTGAGCCTGCCCACGTTCTTGACCACGGGAACAAGCAGCCCTTGGGGCGTATCCATGGCCACGCCGATATTGTGCTGACTGCGCATGACCAATGCTGGCTTGCCATTGGTATTGGCATTTCCATTCGCAGTTTCAGTATCAACACGGGCGTTCAGTATCGGGTACTTATACAAAGCCATAGAGACAGCCTTGATGATGAATGGGAGATAGGAGAGTTTGCCGACCTGCCCGTCGTTGAGGCCAGACTTGTGGAGCACTTTGTTGAGTCGGCCCCGCAACTCGACTAGAGATGTGAAGTCGACCTCATCGGCGTACAGAAAATGCGGGATGGTGAGCGAGCGGGTCATGGTCTTGAACATCATCTCCTGCGTCCTAGTCATGGGCACAAGTACCTCCTGTTGTGCCCCAATAGTTGCGATATCTGGCGAAAAGGGGGTGGCTGGTGTTGAGGTCTTATGTGACGCTTCCTGAGTGGCAGACGAATCCCTCCTCTCGGCGAACCTGTAGATATCCTCCTTTAACACCCGACCGTCCTTTCCCGTCCCTGGGACTTGTGAGATCTTGACTCCCAGCTCTTTAGAGAGGTGCCTCGTGGCAGGTGTCGCTAGTGATGCGTGCTTCCCCGTTTGCTCCGGAAATCCCGATTCCGCATTCCCGGTCAATTGGTCTGGGGCTGTTGATATCGCCTCGGACACTGGGACTGTCGATGCCTGTCCCGCAGTCGGTATGGGTGGCTGACTCTGCTTCTTCACAGACTGTTCTCGGGCCGTCAGGGCCTCCAAGTCTTCCTGCTTGAGGTCTCCCTGAATGTCAATGTCGACAAATGGCTTGCCAACCTTGGCCATTTCGCCGGCATCATAGTGTAGCTTCTTAACGACGCCGGCGAAACGACTTGTGATTTCGACAGATGCCTTGTCGCTCTGGACCTCGCACAGCGGCGAGAACTCCTCGACGCGCGCCCCCGGCTCAACGAACCATTGTATGATTTCGCACTCGACGATACCTTCAATGACAACAGGCGGTCAGCAATGCTAGATGGCTTCACTTGGGCTCAGATAGCGACGCATACCTTCTCCGATATCAGCCAGAAGGACTGGTTTTACGGCCAGCAGACTCCTTGCAACATGGAAGGCCCTTGCTGGGTGTGGGGAGAAGGCGGAGGGGTTGGCTTTTGCGACGCGGTGGCCGAGACCGTTGCAGAGGCGCCATTGTTGCCGTACAGCGCGAGAACTCTGCTGCCAAAACATTGCAATGACTGAAGACGGATTGATCAAGTCTCGGGAATATTTCAAGCAGTCATTTCTCACATACTGGGGATCAATCGACACAAGAGTCCTCGTCCTCCCTCGAGGGCATGTCTCGGGTTAACTGGGGGTTGCAGCGGCTTATCCTGGCTGATGACGTGAAGGTCGTGGGGCCCCGCGAATAGCCGCGCTGCCGTGGCTGACAGGCCCCTGGCAGGCCTGCGTCGCATCTGGGCATCGTTGACCCCTGGACGGTCTGTGGGGGGCGACATGCCGAACCCGTCGCGCTGGGATTTTTCTTGGGGCCGCGACTGAGCGAAAAAGACCAAACGGCCTCAAGACCACCCGGCAACCATGATCACGCGGACAAGCTCAAAGGCGGTGGCCTGCCTCCTCTGCCAGTGGAGGTCATTTAGCGTATCGTACCGCCTACTAGCCGAAAAGGTGCCGCTATCACCCTCCGGTCCTCCCTCAACGCCGACCCCGATTCCAACGCCGGTTACGTCCGCGACCGTAGTGCTGGCTGCCCTCGATGCCGCCAAGAAGGACGTCAATCCAGCCCTTGCGAATGCTCCAAGGGCATATGGCAAGGCGCTTGAAGAGTTCACGCCCATGCCGTTGAGCAGGCCAATTGGCATGCATAGCCCCCCGAATGCAGGCGAGAACACCGGTATCGATAAGCGCTCCTTGCAGCAGCGAAGGGACGACTTCGTCGACTACGACAAGCATATCGTGCGCCGAGAGCAATTGTATGACCTCACCTACACTCGAAATGAAAACTCCCAATCTAATTCCTAGCCCCTAGAAAATCCAAGATGGCTCGCCCTTACTTTCGAGATTGGCGCAACATGCAATTCCAGAAGGGCAAGACGTTCCTTGCGCCTCCACGCCTCTTCAAAGCCGACCTCTCGCTCTACTTCCCCAACCTGCATGGGCGTACCCTCGCAAAGGACCCGTCGGCCAAGGCAGCCGACACAACGCCGGTTCTCGAAGGCCGGGCTTCCGTCGTCACCATCTTCAGCAGCATGTGGGCCCAGACGCAAGCAGAGTCCTTTACTTCCAAGGAGGCGAACCCAGAACTGCACGAGGTGCTGGAAACCAACAAGGGGCGCGCTCAGCTGGTTCAAATCAACGTCGAGGAGGACACTCTCAAGGCTTGGTTGGTCAGACTTTTTGCTGGAGCGGTGCGCCGTCGCATCGGCAAAGAGAACTGGAACAAGTACTTCATTGTCCGAAGGGGCATCACGGACGAGATTCGGGAGTCCATTGGTGTTCTCAATGGCAAGGTCGGCTACACATACCTTGTTGACCACCACTGTCGGATACGATGGGCTGGCAGCGGCGACGCTGACGCCCAAGAGCGGGAGGGTCTGGTGAAAGGAGCTCAGCGGATCTTGGATGAGATGAGCAAGGAAGGTGTGACTCAGAACTTCGTCAGAAGGCCAGTGACAAAAGCGGTCACCTCTAAGGAGTAGACCGGCTATATGGGATACTTTGGAATATGTATTTGGTGTGTGACATACCCCCCTCGCCTTTACGTTGTAGCCAGGCTTCACGCTGTAACATTCGAGAGACGGCGACATACAGAAAAGTATTGATGGGGCATATGAGTCCAAAGACCCAGTCGCTAGGTCCCTCCTTTGCTTCATTTGCATATAATAAGAGCAGAGCAGATGCAGAGTGATATAACCCAAAACGTCCCCAACAACCACCCTCTAAACAAAATACAATCGCTTGCGCATTCCGGGGGTTCGTTTGTAACCATGATTTACACAGGGTATAGAGGGCCTTTTCCCTCGTCACGTCCTGCGGACTCTCTCTCTTTCTGGCATCTTAACCCATTGACTCCATAAACGCCAATCCCGCCCCATGCTTTCAGTGCTGCCCAGAACTGCTCCAGACATGACTCTCCAACAACACCCCTACTTCGGTCTCATGAGAAGAGCCAAACCATCAGGAAGCAAAATGCGACGAAGGAGCCCATGATGATACCATCCCGCCGCTTCTTGGCCGAGATGCGTGTGATGAGCGTGTTGATGCCCGGCACCTGGCTGGCCGCCAGCGTGATGCGTCGGTTAATGTTGGCTAGCCGCTCTCGCTGCAGGCTGAACCCTTCCTGCACAGCATACGCCTGGCTCAGCACACTGTCAGCCGCATCGTGGCTGCGATCGATGTGTCCCCGCTCGTCCAGCATGTAGTCGGCCTCGGCGGCCTCTGGATTTGCCGCCCGGTACGCAGAGATGTCGTCTCGTACACTACCGAGAAGATTCGCTCGGTCGCGCGCCTCCTTGAGTGTTGCGCGCAATCGGGATAGGTCACGCCGGTGGTCGGCGAGCTTGTCGCGCAGCAGCGCGAGGTTGCTTTGCTTCAACGCGGAGGAGCTGAGCGTCGCTTCCGAGTCAAGGATGCGATTTAGTTGCCCGATCACGACATCGCGCTGGGAAGAAAGGGGCAATAAGAGTTAGCCGTGCGAGCGACGGCGAAAGCGCTGGGGATCGTCAGAGAGGGCACCGCAGGGGAATGGTGTACCTTTTCGAGCAGCTCCTGGAGCTTGCTTTCGGTGGTCTTCTCCTCATCCGTCGGCTTCGCGGCAATATGGGTTTGTGCCGAGAACTGTGAGTATGTATGCAACAGTGTTTCTGTCTGCAGGTCGTCAAGACAGCAGCTCGGTCAGCGCCTGGGTGTAGTCTTTCGTGCCTAGCAGTAGACGAACCTGTGTTTCTAACGATCGCGCTTGCTGCCGCAGCTGGGCCCAGCC
>Ga0247758_1000122_pt1 | contig 61503 bp, 30 predicted proteins | sample UWRJL156409C4_FD_180950 | JGI IMG/M metagenome (GOLD analysis project Ga0247758, IMG submission 180950) | Plant litter microbial communities from Arlington Agricultural Research Station in Wisconsin, United States - UWRJ-L156-409C-4 | ecosystem: Environmental > Terrestrial > Plant litter >... | reverse complement strand
AGCTTCCATTTGTATATAACTGGGGAGTGCTTCGCACTCCCCTTTTCTACCAAATCAAGTCACTTTGCAACTGCACTTCCGCTGCTCCTGAGCCCCTCGTTCCTCAGCCAAAACGTTCCACAGCTACTTAGTATTCTCCTCCGCAGTCCTTAACACTAGCCGAAGCACAGGGTGCGCCTGGAGAGCGTGCTACCACCGGAGCTCGTGCGGGCACCGTGAGGGCTTTAATCCAGCGTGCCCCATCGCAGTAGGAAGGTGTACGCCTTGAGGGGAGTCAAATGATGGCTGTGGGTGGTGGTAGAGCAGTCCCAGCGTCAATCAACGCCTTATCTACAGCCTCTAAGGCCCGCAGAGGTGGTACGAAGAAGTCTAGCGATATCGTCACGCCTAAAGGAGGTCCGAGGAAGGCATCTGGCACTCAGAAGGCCTCTGAAACTACTGGCATCAGGAAGAGCACGCGTGCCACACGGCTAACAGCTAAGGCTGCAGAAGCGCGCAGAGGCGATTAGTCAGCGAAAGAAAAGGTGTAGGAATGTGTAGTTTAATTGATTTTTATTGCGGAAACGCTTTATTTGGCCTTGGTTTTGCGTTGATTCACGTTGTTTTAGCTGTTTTACTATAGGGGGTGGCCAATTATTATGTGGGGCATGGTGCAAATAGACATTCTCTTTCTGATAGTATTCACTAACGTGCATGATAAGCGAGCCGAACAGATAAGCGAGCCGAACACTTTCCGACGCAGCGTAACCCTCTAACTTCTTTCACCAATCCTACTACCAATTCACCATGGATTCACTTCCAATTAAATCTCGAATTATTTTAACCCTAAAAGCTATCGAAAACAACTCAAAACTTAATCTTCGACGCGCAGCTAAGCTGTATAACGTACTAATTATAACCCTCTATAACTGACGCGCTGGCTGGCCTGCACGACGCGATATTCCAGCCAATTCACACAAACTTACCGATTTAGAAGAGAAAACGATTATTCAGTATATAATTAAGCTATATATACGCGCATTCCACCCCTGGTTTTCTTACGTGGAAGATATAGCCAATCGATTACTCTGTAAACGCGACGCGCCCCCTGTTAGTGTACGATAGGCTTACAACTTTATCAAGCGCTAGCCAGAACTTCGGACGCATTTTACGCGTAAATACGATTACTAAAGGGCTAAATGTAAAGATCTAATAATTATTCGTAAGTGGTTTACCCTTATATATAATATTAAGGTTAAATACGGTATTATTAACGACGATACTTATAATTTCGATAAGACTGGCTTTATAATGGGTATTATTATCGCCACTATAGTAGTTACTACCTCAGACGGCTGTAGCAGGGCTAAACAGGCCCAGCCTAGTAATTGAGAGTAGGGTACAGTTATTTAAGGAGTGAATGCTTTAAGCTGGGCTATCTTATTATTTATTATCTTAGTTAAGTAATATCACCTTACTAGCTAGTATAAAGAGTGTAACCTCCCAGCTGACTGGTGTATTGTAATAACTGATAATGGCTAGATTATAAATGAAAAAGGCATAGATTAGATTTGACGCTTCGATTTCCACACAGCATCTTATATAAAGGGTATATATTAGCTATTAATCCTTAATGGCCACGAAAGCTACCACTTTGAAGAATTTGATAATTATTATAAAAAGTATAATATTATTACCCTTTATATACTTCCACACTCTTCACACATACTTTAGCCCTTAGATGTTAGTTATTTTAGGCCGTTAAAGAAGGTGTATAGCTGTTAAATTAAGCAGTTTATACGGATAAACATTACACATATCAGTAAGTTAGAGTTTCTTTATACATTTAAAGAGGCGTTTTTTACTTCAATCACAGAAAAGAATATCCAGGGGGGGTTTACTAAAGCTAGCCTTATTCCGTACGACTTAAAGAGGGTAATATTAAAGCTAGATATACGCATTTAACTCTAACACCTCCAGCCTTAAGCCTAACCACAGCACTACCTTAGGTCTCCCAAACGCTACATAACCCTCAAGAGGTTACCTTACAGTTAGTGTTTATTAAAACTTGAATTTCTAACCATTAGGGTAGCTCTCTAACCTTAATGTTAACTGCTGTAGATCGATTAGTTAAAGGTACGATGGCTGTAATGCACAAGGTAGCTCTTCTACGTATGGAGGTCTCAGTATTACGAAAGGCTAATAAGGGTCTTAGTAAGCGAAGGAGAGTTAAAAAAACACGTGTACGGCTTAGAGGGTCACTTACTGTATAAGAAGCACAGGATCTACTGGATCAGAAAGCTGTGGGGGAGCAGTTAGCCCAGGAAACACGACAGAATGGTGGTGGTGCAGGGGGGTCTTGTACGAAGGTTTAGTGCTGTGGCGTGTGCGGCAAGCCTGGCCATAATTCACGCACGTGCAAGGAGGCTGCAGAATCGTCTGATTCTTCTGATTCTGATTCAGTTATTGTTATTTCCTAGTGTTGTGGTTGTGTAATTAAGGATAGATGTAGTGGGGTGGTGGAAAGTGTTCAGCTCGCTTGTCTGTTCGGCTCGCTTATCATGCACGTTATCAAAGTAAATACACTGGATGGAACTCATTTTCGCCACTCTCTAAAGCTTCACCATCCATAATGCCGTGCACATAGCAAGAGCCAACAAGCTCGAAACATTGCTCCTGAGGATGAGAACGCCCTCCGCTAGTTGGTACCACTGCGGATGAATGGCGTAAGATGAAGGGAAGCGGCCCGCCTTTCAACACAAAGACGCTGTCGCCAACACAAGCAGCTTCCGGAGCAATGCATATGTAGCCACGTTCTGTGACGAGAAACCGATGTCCCACGAGGACAGGCCTAATGAGTTCGTCGAGGTGCTCCATCTTTCTGTTCATATTCGACCAATCCAACCCACTCTCAGCGGTGATATCACGTTTGAACGGCGGAGGTGGGCCTCCAAACATCCCGAGCATTCGGGTTGATTTGAGTCGCGTCAACAGCATATCCGCTGCCCAGGTGCGGCGCAACGCATCCAGTGCAGGCTGTCCGTTAATGTATGGTTTGTCAAACGAAAAACCGCAGTTGCAGATATCGTCCTCCCAATCTGCCAGCGTCTTCACCAAGTCACTCCTGCTGTTAGGCGATCCACACACAGAGGACACCATCTTGACGGTATCGACTTGGAGTCCTTCTAAGACGAGAATAGAATCGCAGCAGAGACGGGGTTCGGGCATCTGGTGTCCACCGGTAGAGTACAGATAGTCGCTCTCGAGCACTCTCCTGAACTCTGGGTCAAGGAAGTATTTGCTGCTCCAGTCTTGAACCCACGAAGGTAACTGGTGAATGTTGGTAGTACTAGGGCGCCCTTCCAGGACGATCAGCGACTTCTCTTCCTTGATAAGACTCATGGTCGCCTGGATATAAGCCTGGCCAACGGTGACGGAGTAATCGGGCATGATGGGTTCATTGGATTCCCATCTCTTGACAAGCCCGAGGACGGCGTAGACTTTGTCTCGCGGATCAGTCGCTTCTCGAAACCGGAAATCGATGAGGAGCTCCAGAAGCTTTCCCTTCGGGAGTGAATACTTGAGCCTGGAATAACTGTCCATCGAGTGCCGGTTTATCCCTCTCCATCGGGCTATGTTGCGAACTCTTTCCCTGAAAAGATCGAATAGCCCCCCCTGCTCAGGCGGAAGCCTCTCATACGTATTTGCAATCTCGCTGATATGGAAGGCCGCATCTTCCAGAAGAGTCCAGGGCAGAATGATGTGATAGTGCATGAAAATGATTTTGGCAGCGGCGATCGACTCCTGAATGATCCACGCCCTGTCCCACCAAGTTGCTTCCACCAGCCCTTGAAACACGTGGAATGCCTTTGTGAAGCTGCTAGCTACCCTGAGCGTGGGAGGTGTTGGAGAATGGGTGAAGCAAGTCAGCTCAAATAGATTCTGGTCCTCAGCTCCGAGGAGGTATAAGAGGGCAAAGGCTGCCAACGTCTCATTTAAGTAAGATTTTCCTGGTGCCGTATACTGAAGATGGGGCGTTTTCTTGTCGAGTATCGGCGTCTGCTGGAAGCGAATGCATTTGTCCAGGAGGCTGGGGCTCGATGTAGCGTAGTTGCGGAAATCGGACCAACCCTCGTCATCGCCCCATGCAAGTGAAAGTGCTTCATGAATGCTGAGGGACTTGCCCTGCGAAGTACAGATGCCGTGGTCGTCACTAGTCGCCAGCCAGCAAATCACCTGGGTTGCGCAAGAGAATATCTTGTTCATGAGTGTGACTTGGTGACTCCGCTCCTTGATGTTCCCTTGATTAATGCAGAGAGCATCAATCCACATGACGCGCGTCTCATCAGGTTTTCGGAGATACCGAAGGGCCGTGTAGAGGTTCCTGGTAATGTGGAACGGGCATCCACCGAGGCGAATCTGAAGCTTGTTGCTTGAGTCGCCCCATACATACGATAGCGCTTCGTACACAGGTCGCTCGTCAAGGGAGTGTGGCTGGAGTTGACATTCAATAGGGTCTGATAGCTGACCGGGGAGGATAGAAAGCAAGCGTATCTCTCTGCGAGATTGACTGAGGTCATGATAGGCAAAGGAAGAGGTAGAAGTGCTCATGATGACAATTGTGTGCCTGCCACAAAGCTCTACCCTGGATATCAAGAGTCTTAGGATCTGGCTTGACCAGGTAGGTAGAGAGGGCCTGAGCACAGAAGTAGTTCAATCTTGATTCAAGAGCAAAGATTGGGGACTTGGGGCTGTGTTCTCAAAGAGCTGATGATTTTTCCTGGGCCCATTACTTTGCTGGGAAGCCTGCAGTCTTTATCCCTGCCCAGGTGGCCCATGCAATACCCCTTATGGTGCTGCTGGCACCTACGTAGGAAAGTCCTGGTCCTATCACCCGCACGCTCATACCTGTGTGGTTGCCCTGTTTCGGTGTATTGGTTGCCATTGCCCTATGAGTCATTGAATTCTGTTGCAAATTGTTGAAAGAAAGCCCCTTTATTGGCTGAACAAGCGATTGTGTTTTATTGGAAGATGTGGAAAAAGTGGATTTCTTGGCAGTCAGTTTTCAGGGTCAGGAGCCGCCCCCACGAAGGGGCCCCCTCTTTACACACACACAACAACCATCAATATACCGCTGTTATTGCAATTAAGCCGTGCAACGCCACGTAACAGTGGGTTGTACGACCGTGCAGTGGTTCCTCAACAAATTGAATGGGACGTGCGCCGTGAGTGCCTAGCATGCTACGGATGTCCCTTTTAAAAGTTTTGCGCAGTGCCAAGCTAACCACAACCCGTTTATTGCATATCATCCCTCATCCTAACAATCTTAGTCATCTTAGCTATCCCTTTTTTTCCGACAGCCCTCTTTATACTCATTCCCTCCTTCACACTTTATCACCTGTTATATATACTCTATAATCCTTTTAATCTAAGCCTAAATACGCTCCTATATAACGTTTTCCTTCTAATAACGCTCCCAGGCTCGTATAACATCTGCCCTACTCTTTAAAGCTTCCTTTTTAGTAATTTCTCTCTTTATAAATATCTAATAAGGCTTAATTATATTAAGATCAGGTGAGTTACCTAGCTAAAGGAGTATTATAACCTGCACCCGACACAGGCCTCGAGAGGACTGGCGCAGGTTAAGATAGAACGTATAGCAGGACGCTAATAGGTAAGGGGCGTTCTGAAGACGGCTTATTGAGCTAGCACTCCCAGACGGGGGTTTAATGTCACTGTAGGTTGCTGTCACTATAATGTATAGAGGTGAGTTTGAACAGTAGGATATAAATGAATAATTAAATACTAGCGTGAGGAACTGGAGTCCCTTATAGTAATTGTAAGTATAACTATAGCTATCTATATTAATATTACAACCTGTACCTGACACAGGCCTTAAGAGGACTGGTGTAGGTTAAGACAGAACGTATAGCCGGACGCTAACAGGTAAGGGGCGTTCTGAAGACGGCTTATTAAGCTAGCACTCTTAGACGGGGGTTTAATATCACTGTAAGCCGTTATCACTATAATATATAGAGGTGAGTCTGAATAGTAGGACACGAATGAATAATTAAATACTAATATGAGGAACCAGAGTCCCTTACGGTGGTTATGGATATAACTATAGCTATCTATACTAACTAGTTTAAAAGGTACTTTATACCTTAATTACTATGCTTACTTAATATAAGGAGTGATTATAATGATTAGAATGCCTTTAATTACTGTAATTACTGTGCTTTTAGTGAGATTAAGGTAATCACTTAATAATTAGTCGTAAGGGCTTTAGGTCTTTACACCCTTAGCCCAGTATACAGTACCGTGCGTACTACCTTCTTATACTGTTCCTTTTATAGGGGATTTGTCAGGCCACCCTAGCCTAAGTGACAGCTTATAAGGTCATCACATAATTCCCCCTCTTTAACGTTCTTTTTCCATAAAGAACTACTTGTACGTTCCTTCCTTTCTTCACTAGTTATCATATCGTCTAACTAGGTAATTAAAAATAGGAAAAACGTAACGCCTTTATTAACTAATCGTTATATTATTAATACTGAGTTTATTTTTACTTTTAAGATCGTTATACTTATAAAGTATAATTGCTACCGCCACTTAAACCTGCTAGATTATAAGGTGGTTAGTAAGAGTAAGTTATATAGTTATTATATAATAGCTGGTGGGACTGTATATTTATCTTATAACGTTTATAGAAATAATCTGTCTATCTTATATAAGGTTTTAGATAAAAAGAAACACCTTAACGTTAAGGAGTGTGAAACCGCTCTTCTTCTCCATAACATAACCTTTAAGTTTCTACACTTTAAAGACTAATAAAAGGGACTGGTATGGCAGGTAGACGAACTTTTTAGTTATAAGTTTAATATTATAGTAGAGGAGGAGCGTAAGGCCTAGGAAGTGACTGTGTTAGTTCCTAAGTTTAACTGGGGAAGCCTCTTAGTGAAACTAGCGTGTAGTTTCTTTTCCAGGGGGTTATTACAGCTAGTAACTTCTTTTTAACTTAATCTGTCACTCTTTTCTTTTAATAAACGAAAACGGCCTTTCCTAGCGTGGTGGTAACGTACCTGTTTGTTTTCTTTTTACTGACTTTTTTTTTTTTAACAGTACTTATTCTCATGTAGAATATACTAGGAACTTCTAGAGGCCTAGCCTCCTTATTAAGTCTAAGGTCCTTATAATTTTAGTTAAGGCTTTTAATAAATGTCTTTCCATACTTACTAAGGAGTTTCCTACCACTTTCTAGGCTTTAAGTCCTATAGTGGTCTTACTCTTTAATTTAGTAATTTAAATGTTAGATCTTATCTTATTTCTCTATTTCTAAAGTAAATTAGTTAATTTACCTCCTTAAGGTTATACTAATTAGTTTAACCTTTACTTTACGTTCTTTATAGGTGGTTTTAATTAATTTAAATTCTTTTAGTAAAACTCTGTAATTAAGTTTAAACATTTAAGGTTTTTAACTAGCTTTTATAAGTTACTTTCAGGGCTGTAATTTAACCACCTGATGAGATATTTAAATATATTCTTTCCCTTTTACAAATTTATAACTTCCTTAACGTTATACTTATCCTTATTAGTGTTAACTTTGATCTTCTTTTTTAAAGGAACTCCCTTTAGGGCGGGTTTTAAAAGTAAGATGTGAAAAACCTTAATCTACACCTTTATACTGGTAGGTAAGTCTAATTTGTAATTAAAGGTAACGACCTTTTTCTTAACTTAAAACAATCTGTACCTTTTAAAGTTAAGCTTCTTACTAAGCCGTTTTAAATGTAAGTTTCGTGAAAAAAGGTAAACGTGGTCCCCCTTTTAAAAAGTTAGTCCCTTAACTCGTTTACCATTATAGTAAAATCCTTTCTTAAACACTAATTACTTAATTTAATATTTATTAATAAACTTTTTCATTTATTTATATGTAAACTTAAATTTAGCTTATAAATGGTCGTGTAATTCTTACATCCAGTCTATATAGACTGCGGCTTAGGGGGCGCTAATAGGCAGGCCTTAATAAAGCTTAGGCTCTTTACTGTAATTAGTAAAGAATGGTAATATACCTGTTAACTTAACTAGTGTTATATTATAAGTTATCTGTATTATTAGTAACAGCTTAAGCTAATTATTTTATTTAAAGTTAATGTAAGCTTAAAGATATATTATAAGTATCTGGTTAACTTACTCCGTTTAACCATCTATCTATAGGTAGAATGTTATTAAAAGCTTACTCTTCACACCCATTCTTTATATCAGTCTTTACCAGAACTTTAACATAATCAGTTTATCTTAATCTATAACAATATTATCTAGTTAAAAGTGTCGTGAAACTACCTCTTTCTTAAAGATATAAGTAAGTTACTCCACTGTTATATCTTTTAAAGTTAGTAAAAAATAAGCCCATTTTATCAATCTATTAACCACTATAAGGATTTGGTTATAAGTAACTCTTATAACAGGGTCCCTAGACTTTAGAATCCCGGTGATAAAGTTAAGCAAGATTAAGCTCTATGGCACCTGTGGTATAGGGAGTAGTTTAAGGAGCCTATAAGGTTTATAATGTTAATTCTATTTACAGTGGTAGATGTTACAGTTATTAACCACTTCCTTAACTAGTTTCTTTATTCCTAGGAAAGCGTATGCTTACTAAGCCTGTGTAAGAGTCTTAGCCCGGCCTATATGTCCTCTAAGTTAAGACTTATAGATTTACTAAACGTACTCTTTCCATTTACCTAAGTTATAAATGTACGGTTTCTTTTAATACCAGAGCCTTACTCCTGGTTCAGGCGTGCTATCTACACCTTCTAACAGCTATTCCAGCTAATAACCAGTTTTATTATAATTTAAATACTTTAAACACTCTTTACCACAGTTTTATAAATACCTTAAAAAGTCTCCTAACAGGCATTTATATTTACAGGTTCCTTCCACTAACCTTCTTACTTAAAAGTCTTATTATTATTAATAAATATTATACTTTATTTATAAGTTTATATAAACATTAATAGTTTATTCCAACGTCTAGTTATCTAATACTTATAATATATGTTCTAAGGTGCCGTTTTCTGCTTTATTAAATATAGTGACAGGGATTAAAACTAAGTTAGCATCCTTATAATCCTGTCTCCAGTTAAGAGTGTCGGCTTATTATCTTTTCCTTTAACGTGATAGATCTAGAAATAGAACAGGGCTATTAATTCTACCTATTATACTTACTATAAATTAAATTCCTTAGTTAGGAAGTATTAAAGGTTATTATAGTTTAAAAAGACCTGGACTGGTTCTTCTATACTACTTAAATACAGTACCTACTTAATAAAGCACTAAATAATTGCTATTAGTTCCTTATTATAAATTAAATATCGTAAGGCTGGGCCGTAGATTCCTTTTAATAAAAAGGTAATTAGGTGGCGTTTCCTATTATCCTAGACTTAGTTAAGTTCTCCACTAATTATAAATTCTAAGGAGTCTGTCTTAACTTAGAAAGGCTTTAAGAAATTAGGGAGGGCTAGGATTAACGTTATAATAAAGGTGTGTTTAAGGTCTTTAAACACCTTTTACTATCTATCAGTCCACTTAAATAACTTTCCCTCACCTGTAAGTTTATAAAACAGTCTTATAACTTTCGTAAAGTACCTGATAAAACAGTAATAAAAGTTTATAAAGCTGATAAAGGTTTATAACTCTTTTTAATTCTTTAAAGTGGGTTAATCCCTAATTACCTTTATCTTCTCTAGTTACATTTTAAGCCTTTTAAGGGTTACTTTAAACCTTAAATAATTCAGTTCCTAAATGTGGAAGTGGCTCTTCTCTAGGTTTATTATCAGCTTTACCTTTTTAAAAGCTGTTAAAACTTATTATATATGTTTTCAGTGTTCTTTTAAAGTTTTAAAATAAACTAGAACGTTATTTAAATATATAAAGATAAACTTATTAAGGAAGGGGTAAAAAACACTGTTAATAAGGCCTTAAAAGGTTACAGGGGCGTTTATTAATCTTATTAGCATAACACAGTACTGGTAATATCCGTTACGAGTTTAAAAAGCCGTTTTATATTTATCCTCTTCCTTTACTCTAATGTAGTTAAATCCTATGGGGAAATTAAGGCTGGAGAACCAGTTTACTTTAATAATCCGTTCTCACATTTCCGTAATAAGTGGTAATAGGTAACAATTCTTAATTATATCCTTATTTAACGTTTAATAATTAATAACTATATATAGTTTACCATCTCCCTTCCTTAGGACAAATAACACTAGGTACCCTACTAGGGACTGGGATTCCATAATAAACCCATTCTTCAGGTTTTTATTAACGTACTCCCTTAAGGCCTTAGCCTGTTAAGGGTTTAAATAGTAGGGCTGGAAACTGCAAAGCTTCGCTCCCGGCTTTAGCTTAACTTTATAATCTTATAATTTATAATCTAATAATTACAGTATCTTTTTTCAAAACAGGGTAAACTTCCTATATTTAGCAGGTACCTTAAATAAGTTAACTTCTTCACTTATTTATAGATTAGCTTCTTACTTTCCTCCACCTTTTAAATCGTTATTTAAGTAGTGTGGTAGACCTTTTAATCTTTTAACCATTTTAATAAACCTGACTTAAACTGTGTTTAATTCTAAGGGTTTAATGTGCTTTTAAATACTTTATACATCTTTAAAGCGGTTTAATACCTTTTTAACTTCCTTTAAACGGTAATTATTACTAGGGGACTTATTAAAGGTGAGGTGGCCACTCCTCCAGTTAATTATAAGGTTGTACTTTTCCAGCTAGGGTAGACTTAAGATTATGTTATAGCTTATAATTAGTGTAATATTAAAGTTTACTTATTATTTATCCCCGTCCACTTTAATTAAGAGTGGTGAGTAATAGGTAACTTTATTATTATTATACTAATATAGGCCTCCTTCCCCGTTTTAAATAGGTATAGCCTTTTTATACTTTTAATTAGGGAGTTTCCTTCAGTTAACTAATAAGGGGTGTATTAAGTTAAAAGCACTCCCGCTATTAATCACTGCTTTTACCTTAAACGGCCTCCCTTTTCCGTCTATTAAGTCGACACTAACAGAATAATACTTATACTCTTTTAACATTTAAGTTATAATAATCACCTGTCCTTAAAGTCTTATCCAGCCTAACCTTTAAGTACCTCTCCTTTATCTTAAGGTTTTTACTAACTAGTAAATTACTAGTTTCCAGCCCTTTTAAAGGGCCTATAACCTTTTCCCAATTCCTTCTAGAAAAACAGGTAACTTTAGTAAACCTAGCGATTAACTTTTCTTAGGTTCTCACGCCTTAGCGTCCAGTTGATTTTAAATAGTACGATGTTCTGGAAATCTTTAATAAGTTAATAATACGCTCTGTAAGATTAAATTACAGTAATGTCTTTTTACTCTTAAATCTGCTAATAATCCTTTTACTTCTACCATTCTCTAACTTTTCCGTTAAGGTGTAATAAGTATGTTATAACTAGGCAGTTATTAAGTACCCCTCCTTATTAATATATAGCGGGAGCTTAATTAACCATAGTGACTTTCCACTTATTACCAAACTCTCTTGTTGGAGAGTAGGTGACTTAATAATAGGCTAGTTCCAACTCTACTCTTATAACAGCGTAATCCTGTCTTTATACACTAGGGAAGTGGTTATAAAGGGCCTTAAGCCTATAATACCAGTTAAGAGCATAGTCGTTATACACGTAATTAATCTACAGTACGTCCCTATAATTAGGGTGGTTAATATTAACTACAGGTGTTACAGTTATAAAGTATATGTTGGTTTCTAGCCCCAGTGGGTCCACTGGGTCGGCGCACTGCGCCGAACCCTCTGGAACCCCCTGGAATCAAGGGGGTTTCACCCCCTAAATTCCACCAGTTTCCACTGGATTCCAGTTGCCACAGCGGAGCTGTGGAAGCCTCTGGAACCCAGTGAGTCACACAAGCACTTACGTGGCCTACGGCCACTATTCTAATCCTGTATAGTAGATAGAAGGCTCTGGAAGCCGACTACAGCCTACAAAAGGCCCTCTCCTCTCCTGTATCTAGCCTTCTACTAAGCAAGCAATTCACACCACTCATTCAGTCATATATAAAGGCACTGCCTCTGTACCTCAGGCCTTCTTTTGCTTCCTACAGCGCTTCCAGCGCTGTAGTCGGTTTGGAACAGTACTGCTCTACTTCCTCTGAGCAACAGGCCTGTACTACAGGCCTGTAGAACCCTACTGTGCAACATCTATAATAATTGATAATGAGTATAGAGCTAACTAAGCCGCCGTTACAGTAGAGATAAACGAGTTTTAAGTAATATAGCTTATCTGATTCGTAGAAGCTTTTAATCTTATAGTTAGAAATAATATCGGTAAAGCTCTTAGTGATTTATTATAAAGTATCAACGTCCTTATTTAGAGATCATAAGAGATACAGGCAAGTTACAGTAAACCTTACAATACTTAAAATTGCTTTCCCTAAAGAGGCTACTGATAATTTACGATAAAGTGTACTGAAAAAGACCTATAACTATTAGTGCTACTTCATTAGCAGTTATATAACTGTAGAAGGTGAATATATAATGCTATTAGTATGTTTTGATATATTGCGATAGCTTACATTAAGTGCTGTAATTACTAACGCCTTTAAGAACGATAGGTCAGTAAGTAAACTGTTAGTAGCGTTAGTAGCTTAGGTAGATATTCGTCTCACCTACTTAATAATAATCCCTCTAAAGCTATGATAAATAAAGATAATCGACTGCCTCTGCTCCTATCCAGGTCACTAATATCAGTATCACTGTTTAAACTTCCGTCACAGATACTTACCTCTTAAGATTCTCTCTTATCCCAAAGACTAGTTAAGAGTGTTAAAGAATAGTTACAAATCTTAAATATATTAGACGAGAAAATAACATAAGTATTATATCTATACGTTATAACCTAAATAGCAGGGACTTACTGGTAGAGAAGATCCCTTAACTAGCAGACGTTCTCACATGTCTAGGTTAAGAGCTTTCTACCGTTTAGTCTGTAGACTATCACTACACTACCGTAATATTAGTTAGTCTCTAACTGTATTTAGGCTAGGAACGTTGAGTAATATAACTTACTTTATATATAATAACCTATAGGCTGTAATCTAACTGTTCTAATCTGCCTTAGGAGGGTTAAATATAAGGAGCCTAGTGTTAGGTATTGTGTCCAGTTAGGCGTCTAATTAAGCTATACTAGTTACGTTAAAATCCGATTCTAATTCCGATCAAAACTTAAAGGAGATACGGACTGTGTTATTTAGATAAGAACTGACTATAACCCCACTCTCTAGATTTTCGTCCTTAGGCTTAACATATAGCTTATTAGGAGGGTTCCTTACGTAACATTAGGCTTACCTAACGGTTAAGCTAAATAGAGACTGTATCTTAGCACTAGCTAGAGTATTAGCAACGACTTGCCCTATAGGATATCCCCGATTAGTTAGAACTCTCTGTAGATAATAATTAGACCTTACTAAGGGATATATAACTAAAGTAGGCTTAGCTTTCCCAGGACATTAGAATAACTTCTATCACACATTACCACTATACTAAAAAGCAGAAGACGTTTAATTACTCTGATAAGTAGTAATTACTATTTTATCTGACTCTAACTGTGGCATATATCTGAAAGAAAGGGGTTCAGGGGCCTTAGCTACTAGTCAGCAGAGCTGACTAGATGCCTGGCACTGCTAGGGTGCCAGTGAGCCTAAGCTACCTTATCTTAGCAAGCTCAGACCCTTCGTCTTAGTGCTTATTAGTCTGGGCATACACCTCCTACACTACACTACCCCTACCACCCTAACCTACTAATCACAACGCCCTACTAATAAGCATATCAGAAGGGTCTAAGTCTAATCTATACGATTTTATAACTCAGGTCACTAAATCCCACTAGACTCTGACCTTTTATCAAACTCTTCATTCCCAAAGCCTTAAATCTAGCTCACCACCTAGCTAAAATTAGGAAAATGATATTGTTAAAAAGCTTAAAATTAACAGTATATAATGATATTTTTTATATAACTGCTGCCTTTAGCAAAGCCAGAGGGCCATCTTTTAGTACATGTATTAATGTATGAAGTAAATCGCTACACTTGCCAGCTGTCAGAAACACTGCATACTGAAAAACTGTGGGTTGTAACTGCTTAATTGAATTGCTCGGGTTCTAGCTTACAGCCAGAACCCCATTCTTTATAAAGCTCTCCGTAAGATTCGGACTTTGTCACAGTGGTGGCTCAGGCTTACTGGCGCTCTGACAGTACTAGGCATCCAGTCAGCTTCGCTAACTAAATACTTAAGGCCTTTATTTCTAACACCAGCTAAGGCCACGGTCCACTTCGTAAATTATACCTTTCTTTTTAATAGTAAGTAGAAATCTATTAAGATCGTCGTATAAAGTTACTCAAATCCTTATGTAAGAATATTGTATAAATCGATCCTGTAAAAGCTTTAAGAGGAAATGTAAGTATTATAACTTATATTCTATCTTTATAATTAAAATTACAATAAATTTAGTCACCACAGGCTTTTTTACTGACCTGTAGTAATAAGTATAGGGCTTCCTTAATGACTATAGCGTTAATATATAACGACTTATGTAACTTGAACTCTAAAGACAGACTTCTTAATTATAATAGTCACGTAAAAAGTACAATCGTACACACAAGAGGTGTAAACAAAGAGTACGAACAAGGTAATAAGTCAAGTAGATCATAAGTAGTCAGAAGATACTTTAATGTAACAATGTTATATGACTCAATTAGAGTCGTGATCAGTAGAGATCCAGATGTACTACTTTGACGCTACTACTATGGGTGGAAGAAGGGGGGGTGGGGCATGCAAGCAGTTATAATCGCCACCGAATTAAGAGGGTAAGACTATATCACTAAGACTAATAGTATAATAAGTGTTAGAAACACGGCAGTTCAGAGCCACTATTACCCCTACCACCAACGCCTAATCCAAGTCTATGACCGGATTAATCCTCTGGCACCTTCAAACAGTCCGAATACAAAACACCATTTCGATTCAAGCAGCCAGTTCCACTACCATTAACACCACCCCTTCCTGTTAGATATAAGCGTAACTATCAGAGTTAATAAGTAATTAGGCGCCCGACTTTTTAACGCAGTGGGTAGTTTCTAACATAGCCATGTGTAATCCTTATGCCAGCGTCATCAGTAGGCCTCATTTCCAAAAAGATTCAACTGGTAGTTTCTTCCGGCATATTTCCACAGGATCCTCCACCAAGACCCACCAAGCGGAGCCAATAACCAAGAAACCACCATCACGCCAGGTCAAGGTCACGTGGTACAACCCCGCCCAACAATAGCTTCTGTTGCCCAACCTGGGACAGATTTAACCCGAAATAAGGTGCCAAAGGGTTTCTGCAATCGCCAACATCGTTAGCATGGAGTGGCTGAATCAGAATAACGAGTTTTCTAAAAGAGATCTCACGCTTTTCAGGTTCTATCCCAACCATTTATCCTTTTATGCCATCAAGACAATCAAGCTCTCAAAAGACCAGAATGTGAGTTTCAGGTTAATGGAGCGGCGGGTCACGTTACAGGCTCCAGACTCAGTTCACAGGGGACTGACTATCTTCGCACACAGGGGGATTCGGTCCTCACATTGCAGTCCCACAAATCCAAACACAAGTTTTGTGACTGGTTAAAACAGGTAAGTTCTACTGCCAATATGCAACATACAGCTTATCATTCTCCCCTCCAAACAAGTCGTGTCCCCTAGGAGACTTACACGGTTCACATCAGCCGACGATAGTCTTAGTCATGTGCCCTAGACTGGGCGAGGCGACCAACGCTCAGATGCCGGTCATGTCTCTGCCATGCAGATCGGAAGTCTGGCAGCAGGCCACGAAGCGGATGTTCCAGCACAGGTCGCTCTCAGTCCTTAACCAAGGGATATCAACCGCCATTTTCCAAAAAGATTTGTGACATGGTATGATAACTCACCAGGGGGTAAATCGATTAGTACACCTATTCCTTTGTAATTTTCAATATCCCGATCTCTATAATGGCTGACTAGAAAGCATTGCAAGTTTACGGGTGCAGATCAGACACAGCATCTCCCACTAAGGACGACAGTGTGATGCTCTCAGTGACTTCGTTCATCAATACACAGCTCACCTTTACTGTCCTGTATGGCTGCACCCGAAACACCAGGAAGTTAGCAGAGATTTACCTAAAGCAAGTCAAAGCGTCGGACCATGCATGGCACCCACTGATCCTCCCTATGCTCTTTGCGGAGCTAGAACGCAAGCGGCTGCTTAACCTGCTAAATCTCAAACAAGTCACGTTGCAACAGTCCATCCTTAAGACGGAGATCCGGGGTACGGAAGCCACCTTGGAGGTGGTTTATGGCAATATAGCGGCCGGTGTTAAGGGGTACGAGTTAACCAAGAACTGGATCAATGTCAGTAAGTTGAAAAACGGTCTGGAGAGACTAAAGACGCAACTCGTAAGTATGACGGAGCATTCTAGGATGCTCTGCCAGTCTGTCCTTGGGGAAAGGCGTGGTGGAGCCCATAATCCGGTCCAGGAGCGCGCCAGCAGCGAGGCAATTGAATCGAGGCTCGGCGAGATGATCTTCGAATTCGACAGCAAGATTCAGAGCTACGAAATTCTCCTTAAAGGATACGAAATATCAGCCCAGATGGTACAAGTGACTCACGTTCTTAAAACACAATGAGCTACACGCTAATAAGTGTCCGTCTAGGAGTCGAATTACTTTGCGGGACGTGATTCAAGGGCCAATGTTATCATTGCCAGTGCCACGAAGAGAGATGGCAGCCATATAAAGATGATTTCCCTACTAGGAATGACATTTCTTCCTGGCACATTTCTCGCTGTAAGTTACTACAGATATCCGGCCGAGAATATTCACTGACATGTGCCTTACCCAAGACGGTGTTCTCTATAAGCTTCTTCAACTGGAGCCCAACAGAAGGCCGCATAATCTCACCGTAGATCACCTTATATATAGGGCTGACAATTACGGCGACAACGCTAATTATATAAGGGTGGAAGAAATGGACGATAGACGAAGAGAATGAAACTCGGTTGCAGTTGCAGAAGGAGAGTAAGAATAATAACGACTCGTTTTAGATGGTTGCAGCAGAAAAAGTATAAGATAGTGGTAGATTCGTATACGCCTGAATTTCAGTACTTATTAAGGATAATTATCAGAATAAAAGGGCTCCAGCTAAAGACTGGAATGCCTAGAAAGAAGGTGTGGCCAACTGAGCTAAATGGAGCTCAGGGGAGCTAAACTGACGTGGTCAGTTCAGCTGGCCAGGGCCACACTTTCCCACCACTATTACCAACACGCAGTATTATAATAAGGAGCTTTCAGGCTAAGCCAAAGAGCTAACAAGCAATTCAAACAAGCAGTTACAACCCTCTCCAATTCCACAAATTCCAGTGTGCAGTGTTTCTAACAATAATGAGGGCAATGTTAAACGCATACAGCGCTATCTATCTACATATAATGGCAAGTCGGGGCAGAACAAGAGGCCTACTAAATGGGATTTAAGCAAGTTGTTAGCGATGCGGATCCTCTAACCTAACAGAAAACAAGGATAATACTCTCCTAAAGTCAGTTATTTTATAAACCTGTATAAGTGTCCTTCTCTTCCATCCCTAACCTGAAGAGGTCTTAGCTCTAATATTTTAATGAACCACAAAGCGGCGGTTAGAACAAGAACCAGACTTAGCAAGAGCGTATTTACTTAATAAAAAGAAAGGAGCAGTAGTAAGTCAAACGTAATTTAGTGCTAACGAGATAAAAAAACATTTAGGTGAGAACTTAAAGGTAGCTATATTAACCTTTCTTAATGCTTATACAATGCTATTATTAGCACAATCAACTAGAGATAGCTAGATATGTTAAATTCAGTGGGCCCTTAAGTCCCTGAATCGTGTAGTTAGCAGAATACCTTACACCGCCGCACATTAGTGCTTTATAACTACCGCCAGGCCAAAGGGTAAAGGCTAGCAATATGTTTATAAAAGAATAGGATTCTGGCTATAAGTTCGAACTATTAAATAAGTAGCATAATCTAGCAGTCGCAAACCCTATTATTTTCTTAGTTTTCAGTATGTAACATTTCTAATAAATGCCGTTATCTGAACTATCACACGACAGTCTCAGACGATCTTATAACTTAACAGTCCCTCACAACGGTCTCACACAGTCTGACGTCTTACACACACAACAGTCTCACACGACGATGTCACGACCCAGGTCATGACCGCAAGGAGGAAGCACGGACCAGGACGGGCTAGGTCCAGCCAATCACTAGATTGAGAATGAAACGACCCGCCAAACCCCAGTGGACCAATAAGGGTGGACCCAGGAGCGGGGCTCTCAGGTCACCACAACCACTAGTCAAGAAGGACCCGGTCACCAGGAGCCTCGGGTCCTCGTCACGACCAAACACAGACGACCCAGAGGGGTCAACCACTAGGTCCAAGACACCAAGTAGTCTAGTATAGATACCAAAGCCGTTCCCACAACTGAGTGAGGAATCTTAGTTCCTCACGCAGGTAATGTCATTATTCATTTATGTCTGTTACGGCCTGCTCCTGGTACACCAGGGTAACCAAGGTAAAGACAGATTGTAGTAGCGGACAGGGTCCAATTGCTACAAGATGGGGTGGTGCAAGATGACTAAGTGAAGGCTAGCGCAACTCTCCTAAGGCAGTACACTGTCAAGCAGTTCGTAGATCCAAGGTTAAGGCAATGGATCTCACTAAGTGATACTCAAGAACAATGTATTGCTAGCGTGAGGAACCAAGAAGTTCCTCACTCCATCGTGGGCACGATGATGGTATCTATACTAGTTTACTACAGGGCTTCTAGTCCTTACACCCTGGGCCTGTTTATTATATTTCCATACCTTAGCTCAGTTACTCGGTTGTTTTCTAGACTAAGCAGCTAAGCACTTGCTCAATTGTCAAACTGTGCTCAGTACTGAGCACGCCAAGACCACTAAGCACTCCGTGCTAGAGGCGCTGCGACACTATCCTCCACACGGTACTCCTGCGGGGGATCGGTCGGGACGCGCCAACCAGGATGCCGACCTGCAGGTCGTCACAGTGTCCTACTACACAGTACCCCACTGTGTCTTATAGTGACAACGGCCTACAGTGACAAGTGACAGACCCCCGTTAAGAGTCCTTACGTTCAATTACAGCCCTGATCCCCAAAACGTAAGTAGTTAAAGGATACTTTAGTGCAGGCGTGCAAAGCAGTATTATTATCGTAGCTAGAGGAGAGGGTTATATTGATCCTAGAGGCCTCTGGTTCCTGCTTATATAGACCGTTCCGTTTAAACCCGACCTTCCTGGACCCAACCATCAGGTCCGCCTCCGTCAGGTCCTTCTCTATTAGCCGGCTATATAGCTTATCGCACTAATAAGTGGTCCTCATTTCTTATCGCTCGTAACCCTTCTCTTAAGTCGTGACACTTAACGAGACTAGCCTAGTCTTAGTCAAGCTTCTGACTAGACTATCAGTAACTAAATTCTAGCCTTAGATAATAGTGAGAAGAGACCTAGAGCAAAAGCTTCAGCACTTACAAGGTAGCTCTGCCGGCACGTATTATCTAACTTAAAAGGAGTAATTATCAGTAGATAACTAGGTGCACTACTTTAACACTACTGCCGTGGGTGAAAGAAGGGGGGGTAGGGCATTAAGCGGTTATAACCGCCTAATTTGGCGGCAGATACCGCTGGATCGGGAGACTAAGACCGCGTTACTAAAACTAATAGTATAATGTCCGGCTATTTTCACACCCCTTCTTTTATCTACTATGTCATCAAATGGACATGTCATCAAGTAGAGCATATTATGAAGTGGAGCATGTTAGCAAGTGGAGCATGTTAGCAAGTGGAGCATGTCACCAAGTGGAACTATCAGAGTTCCGGCTAGATGTCACAGCGTTGCCTGTGGTCAGGCTTGGTGCCTGACCCTGCGTTACCTAATTAGGTTCTGCAGGCTCTCAACGCCATAACCCCACTATCTTAGATAAATAGATTTCTCAGGTCCAGAAGTGGAATCCTTCCTTCCACTCCTGCACCTTGCAATTAACTACGTTTACCAGCGATTGCAGCCACTTACGTGACCACCATCGTGTAACACCCAGAGCAATCGTGCGGCCGGAACGGCCGCACAAAGGCGTAGACGCACCAGCTGAAGGATGGTTCGAGTGTGCTAAGCTGACGCAGTCAGCTCAGCTGGTCAGGGCCGCAGTTCGCCACCTTGATCGCAGCTAACTACTACATAGGAAGATGGTCTGGCAGGAGGAGCAAGCTTCAATTGATCATCTACCACACCCCTAACTATTGTTCTGCTTCTTACAATGCCCACCCTCGTCAACCCACGTTACACATTGACACTAGAGGCCGGAACGCGCGGAAAAGATGTAACTGTCAGAAATGCTACACCATTGCTGTGATCACTGCCAGAGTGGTCAGAAGGAAGAGGTTTGCAACTGCTTGACTCTCTTAGCTCTCTGGCGAAGCTAGAGGGCCATCTTTTATGGTTCCAAATGTATAAACTAGATCGCTAAATTGTGGCTGATCGACCGTATGATCGCCACGCTTGCCAGCCAGGCCACGATCTACTCCGTAGATCGTACCCTCCTTTTTAACAATTGTAAGGTAAGACGCCAAGAGGACTTAGGTGTAGGCAGGTTTATAACACAACCATTATCCTCAGCCTACTGTAATGTAATGAATAGAAAACCCAAGCTGGATAACCATGTGTATCTAGCTCTATCTTAGCTCACCGCCTAACGTTAGGGCAGAATCTATAACGCCGCGAAGTAGGAACCGCCGCGCTAACAGAGCAAATAATCCGTCAGTGCAAGCACTAAGCGCTTGCACGCCTGCTAATTGAACCTTATATAGTTTGTGCGTTACACCTCCTTCTTTCTGATAGCTACAAATGGTTAATGTCAGCACAGTGTAATCACGCATCCTCTGGGTTCCGTGCTAGTATATAGCCCACAGTAGGATTCCAGGGTTCCGACCTTAGAATTCTTTTAGGGGGTTAGTGCAGTCGTATGTGAGCTTAATTGTGCCAATTATAACAAGAGTACGCTTGTAAGCTTAAGCTTTTCAGCAACTTTTCAGCTTTGTTAATTAAGCGCAGCTATGAAAAGCTATCGTCCGAAGCTATCAAGTAAAGCGATTTTATAAAGCTATCGTATGAATTTATCTCCTAAAAGTAATATAGTTACTGTTATTACTTACACAAAGTAATCTTATAGCAGCAAAATAGTTATATTAATAAAGTAAGACATGTAATTAAAGTGTAAGATTATATAATTATACCATTAGTGCAGCCTTTGTAACGAGCACTGTAAGGAAACCTCTTTTTCCTACCGTAACTCTCTTCGCTAGTATCTTAAAGTCTATTACAAGTATAAATAAAAAAGTGTTAACTATCATTTAAAGTCTTTTCTACCCTCTTATAACAGAAACGCTAATAAGCTAACCTAATTTAACAATTTAAGTTAAGACAATCACTTAACGTAATTACAGGTTTAGCGTTAGGAAGGTACTTACCTAAATATTTAGCGGGGAGGAATTTTATATTTTTTTTCAGTGGTAAACGTTAAAATAGGAAGTTTAGGGATTAAAAGGAAGAATCAGAGATAAGTTTACGGTTAACGTGTTAAGGTGAGAGAGTGTTTTTATAACTGTATCGTTCTAACTACTGTGGATGCTATACTGTATTATGTATTATTAGACTTCACTGCAGCTACTGTACAACCAGCTAGGCTTTACGCCTCCAGTCGACTATCAGGTCTCCGTTCGCTACACTTTACGTGTAACCTAAAACTTCCTAACATTTATGCCTCCCCTGTCATCCACCCTTAATAAGCGAAATTCGCATCAGTATCCTAAATATCCATCGCTTGTTAATAAACCTAAAGGAACTAGGACGCCCAGCGTGTTTTATTGTTCCTTCGCCTTCTTAATCCTGCTCCTGGCGCAGCTAACTCCACCGGCAGCCTTCTGTGCAGCACAGGCGCTAAAATATCTGAGACTGCCAGATCCTTTCCAAAAGAAAAAGGCCAAAGTTCTTCATCCAGTAAAATGATAACTTTAAAGCAAGGAATCGTAACAGCCTTAGGCGTTTTTTTTAGATCCTGTAATGCTCTAACTGTACCTCTTTTTTAATCACTTCGTTAACATTTAAGGAAGAACAGCGAAGAAATCCTTAAAAGAATCCTTATATTAATTACTAAACGGCTAACATACACGTAATACCTTAATAATATTAAATAATAATTAAATTCTTACTCCTAATCCTATTATCTCTTTATTACGCTATTATTTATTAGCTACAAGATATACTAGGTCTGACTTAACTACATAACTTAACTTTTACACTAACTTAGACTTGATTTATATCTCTATTAGTCTCTACCTTAATATCTAACATTTAAAAGTATAAGAAATTTTAGAGAATATTCCTGTTAGCAGCCGACAATCCTTAACTAACACCGAAACGTTATTTAACTTCAGGCTTTAAAACTGCTTGTTAAAGCCGTTAGGGGTTAACGGCGCAGTCCTTCGGCACCCCCAGGAGTGACGGAAATGTAGACTAGCTGTAAGATAGTACCTAACTTAATCTTAGAATAACAGCTTATAAAGACTTTCCTACTAAATACTCTATAAAGCTCCTTTTAGTAACTACAGTGTAAAGAAAACGCAGACATTATTAAGAGTAACAAATTCAGTATAAAAACACCCCTAACCCTCACTATAAAGGCCTTTATCCTCTTCGTAGGCGCTATCGCTATATTCGCCATTACCGTCGCTGCTTAGGACACCTGCCGCGACTGGTGTAACGAGTTCTATACTAACTATGTTAATTCTAGCGGCAACTTAACATTTTGCGGCGCTCTTTGCAGTATATCTTTTATGCCTGGCTCCGTTTTATAGTTTTCTTTACCTCTTAGAGAGATCGACTTATATAAAGCTAATTATTTCACGAATTTAACTTATATCTTACGGATTACACTTAGGTAATGGTACTAAGTAGTGATAGTAGTAGGACGGCTTAGAGAAGTTAAGGTTAGGTAAACTGGTTTGAAAGACTATATAAGAAAGGTAAAGAAAAGTCTTAGATTATCTTAAGGGGGCGATAAGATCTTATATCCCCCTTAGTGGTCTTACTGAGTTTATAATGCTGTTTAGCTTTTAACGCCCTGTCTTTAGTTATAGTAACCTATTCTTCCAGTTTTAAATCCACCTGTTAAAAAACCACTAGACGTTATAGATATACAAGGGGAAGTCGAAAGGTATCCTTGCTGCCAGTCTTAGGGTGAATCTTACCCCTATATTTTATATACTACCACTCTACCACTCTACCACTTCTATATCACTAGATAATAATGTACTTATATAAATCTGGTTTGTGGACCTTTAACCTTACCCCCACTTCTATCTATCCGATACTACGGTGCTAAAGCAGCCTCAGCAAGTTTCTTATTTAGCTGGAGAAGACGGCCTTTCAGGTAAGCGGATACGGCCTGGACCTTACTCCGTTAACTTTCAGATTCCGTTCATTACTTACTTTAGTTAGGTGGTTGGCTTGGTTGAGTGCCTGTAGAGGGTACTCTAGGTGCTCTAATAAAGGGGTTAAGAAGCCAGGAAGGCAGTAGGGAAGGCGGTGTAGGGATACTATAGGTCCAGGGATACAGATAGCTCCCCGGGTACCTAGGGAATGCGCCTGGGGGTGGAAGAGAGTTTAGATAAACTGGTCCGGGATATAGAAACATGTTACTTCTCGCCATGCTAGGGACGGCGGTGGGAGCTATCGGTGTTTCCACACTATTGGACGCTGGGTAGCTTGGTAGAGGGTATCTCTGGGGGGCGCTGGTGAAGGACTGAAATGTTGGGACAAGGTAGGGCGGATTAGGCATGGTGGCGGTGACATTTGTGGTGCTAGGGGGTTCATTATAGTCAGGGGGGCGGCCATTAAGCGTCGCATGAGCCGCCGCCTTCCGCTTCTCTTGGCGCTTGATGCGCCTTTTCTCTATCCGTCTCGCTTAGCGGGCTTGGTCGCTTTCATCTAAAGGGGGAATGTAATGATTAGCAGGTGCAAATGTATCTGACAGGGACAGAAGCAATGCGTGTATACCTTGATTCACCTCGCTCTCGTTGTCCAGGTTCTTGTTGATTTGCTTCTGATCTCCAATAAGCGAGCGCCGCAGACAAGCGAGCGCCGCACTTAAAAATCCACCTATAACCCTGAAAATCTACCTCTTCCAAAATCACCAAATCTTAGTATAATTGTAAGCGGATTTAAATATGATTGATTTGATACTTTCTGTGATTATAGAAAGGCTAAAACTTATTTTAGCACGCGCTGGTTTTGCTATAAACATAACTTGCTTAGGGTTTTATAGGAATGTATGTAATAAACGGGGTGACACAACTTTTGAAAGGCACATCTGTACTGGCGGTACAACTCTGTAACACCTCGCTTCGCAGAAGCAAGTGTAGCTAATGCACTTCGTGCACTGGCCACCCTCACGGCTATAATAACCTGGTTTCCGCTCTTAAAGATAGAAATAATTAATCACCTTTTCCACACACTGTTTTCCAATGCCTTAACCCCTTTTGCATCTTAATATAAACTCATAGAGGCGTTTACCTACATGGGCCTTGATCACTTAGCGAAAAACATACGGTTGCTTCGATTCGGCGACATCGGTGGTGATGGGATCAACTGCACTCTCACTACATACGACATCGCAGATTGTCCCCTCTACGTATGCCTCTCATACGCATGGGGAGATCCCAACTCACCTCAGGAGAAGATCATCCTCAACAACCGGGAATTTCTAGTGCGCCAGAATCTCTAATTCGCGCTTCAGGCTCTAAAGAGAAAGACAAGCAAGTGCAGGTCGGCAGAGTCTCAAGAGAGAATCCACATTACAAATTTCAGATATATCGGCAATCGCAAGTACCCAGCCGACTGGGATGCTACTGTCCACAACTGTTACTAGATTAACGCCATCTACATTAACCAAAACGATCTCCCCAAGCGTGGCCACCAAGTCAATATAATGCAGGACATTTTCTCAGCCGCCAATCTCGTTATCACCTAACTCGGGCCTGAAACGCCGGGATCCGATCTTACAGTCAACGTTATTATAAAAAGACTATGTGGAGGAAATATCAATACCGAACAGATAAGCCTAGCAGAGTATTCCGCAGTCCATACCCTGTTTTGCTAGCCCTACTAGAAACGTATGTGGATTGTTTAAGAGTTTATCTTGGCACGGAACCTAGTCATTTCCTGGGGATCAGGGGGTATTGTATAGGAAGTCCTCTTGGAGTTTTTCAGCAAGATAACCCTTAGTTTTGGGTCGGGCATTCGCGGGCGGCCGGGGGCTTATATGTCGGCTGCATGGACGCTATGCAGACAAAAGAGCGCGTGGAACAATCCCGACAGAGCTACTACCTTTACGAGACTTGATGTGCTGTTTCGAGATTTTTGCGATAGGCTTTATGTCGATCCCAGAGACAGAGTGTATGCCCTTCTCGGTCTCATCCGGGATGGGAACGGGGACGCCTTAGAAAGACTGCTGGCCAACTATACCATCACGCCGATACGGCTATACTTCCAGGTTCTGTGTTACCTACGCGATGCAGAGGCATTAGTTTTCAAACAGGACCGGACGAATTTCAGAACAATGCTGAGGATAGCGTTGGGCATCCATGATCGTGATAGTTACAACGTCATCTATCAAATCACAGAGCCGTATCGCCCCCAGAAAGGTCTTCTGTTTCCCAAGCGCGTGCACTACGAGTTCTTAAACGCCCTACGAACCAAATTTACCGAATGTTTTGACCACAGCAACGGAGACCCCCATAACACATATAACTGGATAATTTTCAAGCTTAGGGGATTTCCACGCCAGGACGACCCCTAGGCATGGGAGTGCTTTCAAAATGTGTTACAGGAAGCTTTGGATATCTATTACGTGTGGACCTAACCTGGGAGAGAGTCCTATCTCAACGGTTTCCGGAAAATCCGTACTAGTTATCTTAACTCCTAATCCTAATGTTATTAGCCGGAGCTAGATAACAATTCCAGCGGATTACCTGTTAATTAAATACGCTTATAATAAAAAGTAAGTTACTTGAGAAGACATCCTGCTGTTATATCTACTTAAACAAAAGAATCTACGTGCCTGTCACCACCTAGGGGGTCTCCGAATCTCTCCTAACCATCTTAAACTCTTCACTAAGCAGGTTGTTAACGTCTTGTTCGCTTTTTTTTAGGAGTTAAAGGCACACATTAAAGGGTATAGTATCCGCTTTGATAAACGTGGCTGTTTAGATGAGTGCTAGTGGCAGATTATCTAAACGAGAAGAGAGTGTTAATAGTTCGTTAGATGTGTGAAGAATTAGCTAGAGAGTAAGCTTTGCGGTCGCTGGTTAAAGATTTTCAATAACGCTGACGACTGGCAGCTCTTCAGTTAATCAGGATACAGACGATCTGTTAATACTTTCTTCCCAGTTAGGACATTTACTGCTTATATTAGTCCAGGCCGTTGCTTTTATCTAGGAGATAGGTATATTAGTTAATAAGTATTTATGTAACGCTGCTGGTAGTATCACATAATTGCCTATACGGCGTATATGTAACCCTGGTAATATGCAGTGTATATCTGCTACACGTATATGCTATACTAATATTTAAGAGTACCAGATCCAGAAGCGAGAGATTAGCAAGAGCGTCGTTTCTCTGTTATGCTGCTAGGCTTTTTAACTATTAAGGCTAATGGAAAGAGGCGGAGAAATTTGTCATATAGGTAACAGGATTACGGACAGAACTGTTAAAAGAGGAGCATCCCTCCACACTGACTAGCATAGCTAACTTAACGTTGATGTATTAGAATTAAGGCTGATGGGAGAAAGCTGAGAAGCTTGAGGTGTAAGTGATAAAGGCGAGAAAAAGGGTGCTGGGAGAGGAGCATCCTGACACTCTACTCAGCATAGCCACTCTTACCTATACTTGGAAGAGCCAGGGCCGCCTTAACGAAGCTTTAGAATTAATGCGTCGATACGTCGAGCTCGAGCAGCAAATACTTAGCCCGGATTATCCTTACACAGTGTCTTATGTTTCTACGTTACGTAGATAGAAAGCGCTAGTAAATTAGAATGTAAATACATAGGCAGTTAATACCGTCTGCGAATTGATCTAATTACCACACCGATCGCAGCGGTCTTTCTAATAGTTAACTCTGCAGAGTGCACCAGCGTCTATGCATGGAATGTCCCAGAACACAAGTGCTAATAAACAACCAAAGCCTTTTATAAGTAGTTGACTTTATTCACAGTCTGGACCTAGAAGGGAATTATTTATGGCATCTAGCTGTGCTGGGTAAGTTGAACGAAAGAATATTCTACATACCTGACTTAAGAACCGCATTTAATGGAATTACAGATAAGAATTACAGGTAAGCGGTTGTGGGGCTGTTAGAGCGGCCTTAACGTAATACCCAGTATATTTTACGCTATACTGTATATCAGTATTAACGGCCCACTTTTAGGTCTACATAGAGAAAGTTTTTGTGTCGAAACCTGGACACTGAACCTTGCCACTACTGTATTATCACAAGCTATAATATGATATAACTATATAAGGCTATTATGTAAAGCTAACTCATAAAGGTAATAAAATCGCTATTATTACTAACCAGAAGAAGCTGTATAGCAGAATAAATATGTCAGCAAAGTTTCATACTAGTGGTTAGTTACAATTTGGCGATCTGGTTTCTGCACGTAGAAACACAAAAGATAGCCCTCTAGCTTCACTACATAGTGGAGGAAGTAATTACTATTAGAAACGTTGTAACACTGCTCTGATCACTACCAGAGCAATCAGAAAGATAAGAGGGTTGTAATTGCTTGATTCTCTGGCTCTCTGGATTCTCCAGAGAGCCATCTTTTTTATGTCTACTTGGAACGAGATCGCCAGATTATGGCTGATCGCTAGTATAAACGCCACACCTGTCAGCTTCGACCACGATCCCCGCAGTGGATCGTACCCTCTTTTTTAACACATACCTTATCAAGCGGTTAACAATGAAAACGACACTGCGTACCTAACGATACTCCTTTAGCCCCTTCAAGTCGATAGGCTGTCAGGTAAACTACCCTCTCAAAAGTATTGTCACCCCACCCGATTTTGCCCCACCCCCCAACATAACACCCCGACAATTACTTATACGTTTTTCCACCAAAACAAGTCCAATTGCAGTGTAACTATATACAATTTGTAAAGCAGAAGCAGGCCTTCAATACTTTATATACCAACCTTTAGCCCACTGTAGTGCGGCAACGCGGCGCGGCATCGACTCCACAAGCCTGTCAATCATAGCCTGAGGGACTACCCACCACACCGCCTTCAGGGCTGCAATAACCATTGCTCTATTCGCTACGTTATCGCTGAGGGAGCTCAAATGAGGGTATTCGCGCTTAAGGATAGCCTTTATATACTTCCAAACGTGCTTAATCAGATTCATATCGGGGCTCTTTAGAGGGTGGTTAATAATCCAGATACTGTACGACTCCAGCCACTCTTTAGAGGCCTTACTTGTGTGGATTTGTGTGTTATCTTACTGAAAAAAGTGCCTTAGCCTGTAGTTTGGAAGTAAACCTTCCTTTAAAGCCTGAATATAACTCTGTGATGTATAGCTGTTACACTTTACTAAAGGGTCTCTCTCCATTATTACTAGGTTAGACCGACCTCTTTTCCAGATTATCCCCCAGACTATAATTGTAATCTCTGCCTTTATATAAGTTATAAGATTAACGTTCTTATAGCGGTATTAGGCATTAGGCTCTCGAAAGATCTATCTACCTAGGGTTTTGGAGTTTGTTTCGATCGAACATTTATCAGAGTAGGAGCCTTATATTGTGGGGTTAAAACTACGTGTATTATAAGTAACAGGGGGTACATCTTTAACACTACTTACCTCCACTAAAACAGTAGGATTCTGGTCCTAAAAACACGCGTACGTTAGCTGTTAAGATATGTAAGCATCTGTAAGCTGTATTCTTTTCTATACGCGTTATTTACGGCGAAAATGCTTACCCAGATGGTGACAAAGGGTAAAAACGCTAACGCTGACATTTGCCAAAATAGTAACCGCCGCCCGGGTTATTTAAGGGTTCCGCTTAATTATTGTTGTAATATAGCGTTTGATAGGATCGTTCATCTTCTTCGGCCGGCCTGTTCGAGGTAAAGATTCTACTGTTTCGTGGAGTTAGAAGCGTTTAAAGGTGCGCTTCACAGTTTGGATATGGTAGCCAAACTCGCGCGCGATGGTGGCATTTATGTCAAATTACGTAATCGCGCCTTGGCGCCACGGAACCGCAGCGCGGCCGAGCACCAGAGCTTCGCTTGGCTAAGAGGACGGCTCCCTAAAGACAACAAGACTTAATAGCGGTAATTACTGTGTTTTTAATTAACTGCGTTGAATTCTACAATTAAAAGTCTTAAACAAGCGATAATACTACTACTTTTCTATCGGCGTATAAATTACAATGCGTGCAGAGCCCTAATTTTCACACGTTAAGCTGAATAAACCGTTAACAAGCAGCCCCCATTAGGCATTAACGCTTACGAATACCGTAAAAGCCTTTAAACGATAAAGCCATAGCTAATACAAAGGCCCCAGAAATCATCTACACGAGCTCGGAAGACTAGATACTCTAATTAAGGAGCTTCTAGAGCCATATAAAGAGAGCTGGCTTATGGAAATATGTAGACCTTAAAGGAGAAGAACCGTGGCTAACAGAGCCGGAAAAGCTAACGTTCTTAGACTTTCTGAGAAAGACTATTAATAAAGTCGTACGCCACCCTAAGCGGCTCTTAGAGCTTACGGCCATGTAAACTACCAATTATTAAAGTGATTTAGAAAATTACCAGATTAACCTTACTAAACACGAAAGTCTAGAGAAGAGGCTAAAGGTGTTAAAAGACCACTTCCAGGCCTTAATAACCCCTAGAGTCTATATAATTATAACTGATGTAAGGGAGAACCTTAAATAACAGTATACGGTAATTATAGAGGCGAACTAGGGCTAGGAGAACATTAAAATAATAGAAGCTTATAAACGTTATAAACAGCACCTTAACACGTTTACTAAAAGCTATAAAAAGGTTCCAGAGTGGATTATAGAGTGGAATACAGTAATAAAGGAGGCTTAGTAAGTAAACGTTCCAGACTGCTAAACGCTGCAGATCTGGCTTATAAAGCTTACTAATACCCTTTACATACTCCCAGCTCTCTATTCCTAAACCGTTAACCTACTTATAAAAGATAAGGCGATCTATAACAGAGAGCTATAATTCTTTTAAGTAATTAATAACCTTAAATCCTAGCTAGTAATTACTAACACGTTAAAAGTAATAAGTGGAAAGACCTAGAAAGCTAATTTTAATACTTAAGTAAAGTAGGAGGAAGAATAAAAAGGCTTAATATTCTACGGTGAAAAGGCTGTACTAAGAGTGGGTAAGTAAGTAAGAGGGTATAGTACTAATAATTAAAAGTCCTTAAGAAACGATTAAAAGAACTGTAAATTACATAGAGGTGTAGCGCGCCATAGCTTTTAATACGGTAATAAGGGCTGTAAAGGCTAAGGAGGTAAAGGTAGAGATAAAGAAGCAGATTTTAAGAAGAAGTGTGGTAAGTAGAGCTTTAAGAGAGTTAAGTTTAAAAGCTTAAAAAGTCTAAAGAAGTGTACCACTTATAATAATAATTATAATCTTAAAGATTACTAACTAGTGTTCCCTAAGCTTACACCTAACATGTGGAAATTAAACTTTACTGTAACTATACTGATTAACTCTCATTAAAAAGGTAATAAGGCTTTTAATAAGGTTATTAAAAAGCTCGAGGAATAAGGGCGTAAAGAAAGTTAATAACTTATAAAGGAGGCAGATCTAACGGTAAAGAAGAGAGCTCTTATAAGCTTCCTAATAGTAAAAGGCTCTTTTATAACAGCTATATACCCCTTAAGAAACTTTATAATCTTAAATTCTAACACTACCCTTTATATTTTTAATAAGCTAATACGGTTTTATAATTACTATTACGTGCCGGAAAACAACTACGTTTACACCAGAGATTCCACAGTTCTAATCCTAAAATACAGCAAAATAGACTTAAAACTCACTTATTATAGTAAAAAAGCGCTCCTTCACCTTAAAAACGTTACGTTCTATTAAGGTTTCACTTATAATTTAATCTCACTTTAGCAGCTTTATAAATAAGGTATATAATAAAATAATAAGCCGCTGGTAAATTAACTAGTCGTTACAGACAGAACCGTACTTACTGACCTTATAAGCTATTATAACCAGTTCGTTCTTAAATATGTTAAAAAGGAGGCCATATACACCTTATTTATAATATAAAAGCGCTACCATATTAAAACTTATAAAAAGAAGCTTATAATAATAACCCCCTATCTTTAACACTTACACTTAAGCCACTTAAGTAAAGTTATTATAAAGCACTTTATTTATAACGTGGAAGGAGTGCGCTTTTAAACCCCTAACTATATAAAAGGACCTATAAGGTAATAACTTCACTATAAAAAGGTTAATCTTACTAACTACGTTATCCCATTTCTAACACTTATAAAGTGTAATAACTACATTAAAAGTAAGCTTAAGAGGTAAGAGAGTAAAAGGGTAAGATTGCGGCCGTAATTACCCTACTTACAGTAGGTGATCGACTTTTTAAATCACCACTAAAATACTAAGGGCTATTAAAGAACTATATTCTTTACAGATTATTATAACAGCTTTATTATAAAGGTCCACTTAAAGGATAAAAAGGTTATAACGATTATGGGAGCTTTAGAACACCTTTAAGAAGCTTATAAAACCCAGTTCCGTTATAAACCTTAAGAGATAAAAGCCGATAATAAGCTATTACGACCTGCACCCAACACAGGCCTTAAGAGGACTGGCGTGGGTTAAGACAGAACGTATAGCAGGACGCTAACAGGTAGGGGGCGTTCCAAAGACGGCTTGTTAAGCTAACACTCCTAGACAGGGGGTTTAATGTCACTGTAAGTCGTTATTACTATAGTGCACAGAGGTGAGTCTAAACAGTAGGATATAAATAAACAATTAAATATTAGTGTAAGGAACTAAAGTCCTTTACAGTAGTTATAAACATAACTATAACTATCTATACTAATTAGCTAGAAGTACTTCGTACCTTACTTAATAACTTATTACTTAATAGGGAACTAAGCAACTTACTATTAAGCACTCCTTACTTAAAGGTCTCTCAGGTGCTTAGTAGGTAAACACTCCTGCTAAGACTAAGTAACTGCTAGTTAATCATAAGGGCTTTAGGTCTTTACACCCCTAGCTTAGTATGTAGTACCGTGCATACTGTCTTTCTACACTGTTCCTTATATAGGGGATTTGTCAGGCCGCTCCAGCCTAAGTAACGGCTTACAGGGTCGTCACATAATTCCCTCTCTTTAATATTCTTTTTTTATAAAGAATTTTAATAAAAGTGTTCCTTCTTTCTCAACGTAACTATACCTGCTAACTGTATATAAAAGCGCACTTTAAAAAACAGCACCTCTCGTTACCGTAACCTTACAGACTTCACCTTAACTTTTAAATCGCAAATATCACCTTATAGTCATTATTCTTTAAAATCGCTTTCTTACTTTATTACTACATAATTAGACAGTTACTCTCAATACTTATTAGTAAAGGTTTTATCTTTATATAACGCATTTAATTACAGTAACGTTTTCCTTTAACAGCTTCTTTCTAAGAAACGCCGCCTTAACGCTAAGTATAACGTTACTGTGTGGAACTTAAAGCTGAAAACTTAAAAGCTCCGTAAAACCGTTACTTAACTTAAACGGATTAAAGTCTAACACTACTAGACAGAAAAGCGAGCTTTTTCTACATTTAACTAAAAGGTAAAGATCCTTCACTTCTAAAAGCAGGAGGAGGCCTACCTGGCTACTTCTCCTAAAGCTAGCAAATCCTTTAACTAGGGAGGCTTTTTAATAGGAACACCTACCAGTTCTTTCTCTAAGGGGTCGCTATAGCTAGTAACTTCTTTTTAACTTAATCTGTCGCTCTTTTCTTTTAATAAACGAAAACGGCCTTTCCTAACATAACAGTAGCGTACCTACTTGTTTTCTTTTTATTAACTTTTCTAACAGTACTTATTTTTATACAGAACGCGTTAAGGACTCTAGAGGTCCTGCCTCCTTATTAGGTTTAAGGTCCTTATAACCCTAGCTAAGGTTTTTAATAAATATCCTTCCATACCTACTAAGGAGTTTCTTACCACTTCCTAAGCTTTAAGTCCTACAGTAATCTTACTCTTCAGTTTAACAGTTTAGATATCAGATTTTATCTTATTTTTCTATTTCCAGAGTAAACTAATTAATTTACCTCCTTAAGGTTACATTAACTGGTTTAATCTTCACTTTTCATTCTTTATAAGTAATTTTAATTAGTTTAAATTCTTTCAGTGGAACTCTATAATCAAGTCTAAGCACTTAAGATTTTTAATTAGTTCTTATAAGTTACTTTTAAGGCTATAATCTAACTACTTAATAAGATACTTAAACGTGTTCTTTCCCTTTCGTAAATTTATAACTTCCTTAACATTGTACTTATCCTTATTAACGTTAATCTCAATCTTTTTTTCCAGGGGAACTCCCTTCAGGGCAGGTTCCAGAAGTAAGACGTGAAAAACCTTAATCTATACCTTTATACTAATAAGTAAGTCTAGTTTATAATTAGAAATAGTGACCTTTTTCTTAATCTGGAACAGTCTGTACCTTTTAAAGTTAAACTTCTTACTAAGCCGTTTTAAACGTAAGTTTCGTAAAAAAAAGTAAATGTAATCCCTCTCTTAAAAAGTTAGTCTCTCAACTTATTCACCATCGTAATAAAGTCCTTTCTTAAATACAGGTTACTTAATTTAATATTTATTAATAAACTTCTTCATTCATTCACATATAAACTCAAGTTCAGCTTACAAGTAGTTATACAGTTCCTATATTTAATTTATACAGATTATAACTTAAAAGGCACTAATAGGTAGGCCTTAACGGAACTTAGGCTCCTTACCGTAATTAGTAAAGAACGATAATATACTTATTAACTTAACTAACATTATGTTATAAGTTATTTATACTGTTAATAACAACTTAAACTAATTATCTTACTTAAAGTTAACGTACACTTAAAGATATATTATAAGTATTTAATTAACTCACTTTATTTAACTGTCTGTCTGTAGGTAGAATGCTGTTAAAAGTTTACTTTTCACACTTATTCTTTACATTAATCCTTACTAAAACTTCAACATAATTAGCTTATCTCAATCTGTAACAATATTATCTAACTAAAGGTATTATAAAACTACCTCTTTTTCAAAGACATAAGCAAGTTACTCTACTATTATATCCTTTAAAGTTAGCAAAAAGTAAGCCTATTTCGTTAATCTGTTAACTATTATAAGGATTTAGTTATAAGTAACTCCTGTAACAGGGTCCTTAGACTTTAAAATTCCAGTAATAAAGTTAAGTAAAATAAAGTTCTATAACGCCTATAATACAGGGAGTAGTTTAAGGAGTCTATACAGTTTATAATATTAATTCTACTTCCTATAACAGATATTATAATTATTAACTACTTCCTTAACTAACTTCTTTATTCCTAGAAAGGCATATACTTATTAAACTTACGTAAAAGTCTTAACTTAGCCTATATATCCTCTAAATCAAGACTTATAAACCTGCTAAACGTACTCCTTCTATTTATCCAGGTTATAAATGTACAGTTTCTCTTAATACTAACGCCTTACTCCTAGCTTAAACGTGCTATTTATACCTCCTAGCAGCTATTCTAACTGATAATTAGTTTTATTATAGTTTAGATACATTAAGCACTCCTTACCACAGTCTTACAGGTACCTTAAGAAGTCTCTTAAGGGGCACTTATACTTATAAGTTCCTTCTATTAACCTTCTTACTTAAAAGTCCTATTATTACTAATAAATGTTATATTTTATTTATAAGTTTATATAAACGTTAATAGTTTATTCTAGTATTTAATTATCCAACATTTATAATATATGCTTTAAAGTACCGTTTCTTACTTTATTAAACATTATAACAGGGATTAAAACTAAGTTAATATCCTTATAGTCTTATTTCTAGCTAAGAGTATTAACTTACCTATTATCTTTTCCTTTAATATAATAAATCTTGAAGTGGAACAGGGCTATTAACTTTACTTACCGTACTTACTATAAGCTAAGTTCCTTCATTAAGAAGTATTAAAGGTTATTATAATGTAAGAAAACCTAAACCAGTTCTTCCGTACCGCTCAGATACAGTGCCCACTTTATAAAGTACTAAATAATCGCCATTAATTCCTTATTATAGATTAGATATTATAAGGCTAGGCTGTAGATCCCTTTTAATAAGAAGGTAACTAGGTAACGTTTTCCATCATCCTAGATTTAACTAAGTTCTCTACCAATTACGAATTTTAAAGAGTCTGTCTTAACTTAAAAAGGCTTTAAAAAATCAGGGAGGGCCAGAATTAGCACTATAATAAAGGTATACTTAAGGTCCTTAAACGCCTTCTACTATTTATTAGTCCACTTAAACGGCTTTCCCTTACCTGTAAGTTCGTAAAGTAATCTTACAATCTTTACAAAGTATTTAACAAAATAACAATAAAAGTTCGCAAAGCTAATAAAGGCTTATAATTCTTTCTAGTTCTTCAAAGTAGGCTAATCTCTAATTACCTCTATTTTCTCCAGTTATATTTCAAGCTTTCTAAAGGTTACTCTAAACCTTAAATAATTCAGTTCCTAAACGTAAAAGTAGCTCTTCTCTAAATTCACTATCAGCTTCGCTTTTTCAAAAGCTATCAGAACCTATTATATATATTTTTAATATTCTTTTAAAGTTTCAGAATAAACTAAGACGTCGTCTAAATACATAAAGACAAACTTATCAAGGAAGGGGTAAAAAATACTGTTAATAAGGCCTTAGAAAGTTACAAAGGTATTTATCAATCTTATTAATATAATATAATATTAGTAATACCTGTTACAAGTTTAAAAAGCTATTTTATACTTATCCTTTTCCTTTACTCTAACGTAGTTAAATCCCATAGGGAAATCAAGGCTAGAGAACCAGTTTACTTTAATAATCCATTCTTACATCTCCATAATAAGTAATAATAAGTAGCAATTCTTAATCATATCCTTATTTAACATTTGGTAATTAATAACTATATATAGTTTACCATCTCCCTTCCTTAAGACGAACAGTACTAGGTACCCTGCTAGTGACTAAGACTCTATAATAAATCTGTTCTTTAGATTTTCATTAATATACTCCCTTAGGGCTTCGGCCTGTTAGGGGTTCAAGTAGTAAAGCTGGAAACTGCAGAGCTTTGCTCCCGGCTTTAATTTAATTTCGTAATCTTATAGTCTGTGGTTTAGTAATCGCAGTATCTTTTTTCGAAACAGGGTAAACTTCCTATACTCCGTAGGTACTTTAAATAAGTTAACTTCTTCACTTATCTGTAGATTAGCTTTTAACTTCTCTCTACCTTTTAAATCGTTATTTAAGTAATACAGTAGACCTTCTAGTCCTTTAACTGTCTTAATAAACCTAACCTAAACTGTGTTTAATTCTAAGGGTTTAATATACTTTTAAGTGTTTTATACATCTTTAAAGCGGTTTAATACCTTCTTAGCTTTCTCCAGACAGTGATTACAGCTAGGGGACTTACTAAAAGTAAGGTAGCCACTCCTTTAATAAATTACAAAGTTATACTTTTCTAATTAAGGTAGACCTAAGATTATATTATAACCTGTAATTAATGTAACGTTAAAGTCTACTTATTATTCGTCCCCATTTACTTTAATTAAAAGTGGCAAATAATAGGTGACTTTACTGTTATTATACTAATATAGGCCTCCTTCTCCATTTCGTATAAGAATAACCTCTTTATACTTTTTATTAAGGAGTTTCCTTTAATTAACTAATAATAAGTGCACCAGGTTAGAAGCACTTCCACTATTAATCACTACTTTTACCTTAAATAGCCTCCCTCTTCCATCTATTATATTAACGCTAATAGAATAATACTTATACTCTTTTAACATTTAAATTATAATAATTATCTATCCTTAAGGTCTTATCCAGCCTAACCTTTAAGTACTTTTCCTTCTTCTTAAGGTTTTTACTAACTAATGAACTACTAGTTTCCAACCCTTCTAAAGGGCTTATAACCTTTTCCTAATTCCTTTTAAAAAAACAGGTAACTTTAATAAACTTAGTAATTAACCTTTTTTAAATTCTTACACCTTAGCGTCCAGTTGATTTTAAACGGTATAATGTTCTGGAAATCTTTAATAAATTAATAATACACTTTATAAGCTTAGATTACAGTAATGTCTTTTTACTTTTAAATCTGTTAGTAGTCTTCCCACTTCTATCATTCCCTAACTTTTCCATTAAGATGTAATAAGCACGTTACAACTAGGCAGTTATTAAGTACCCCTCCTTACTAACACATAATAAGAGTTTAATTAATTACCGTAACTTTCCACTTATTATTAAACTCTTTTATTAAAAAGTAAGAGACTTAATAATAAGCCAGTTTTAACTTTACTCTTATAACAGCGTAATCCCATCTTTATATATTAGGGAAGTGGTTATAAAAGGCCTTAGGTCCATAATATTAATTAAAAGCACAGTTATCATATATATAATTAATCTATAATATATCCCTATAATTAGGGTGGTCAATGTTAACTACAGGCACTATAATTATAGAGTATGGAACAGGGGGAGTAACACCTTATTTCTTTTCTTCTTCCACTTACCTCCAGGTCCGTTATTTCTCCTAAACTTCTTCCTAAAACTTAGGTAACAGTAACCTAACTTATTCTTCCATAAAATAATCTTCCTTAATAAGTCGGTATTCAAGTTAATTAGTAAAGCGAACCCTATTACAGAGTTATAACCTAATCTTTATTACTTTATCCTTAAACGTTATAATAAGACCTTTAACCTGTAAATCCTCTATTTCGTCTACTAACTCTTAGTATTTCTCCTTCAGCTCCTAAACCCTTTATTAATATGTTTACTTTATACTTTCTTAAGGGACCCTTAAGGTACTGGTTTAAAGTATACCAGCTTTAGTGTAAGGTAGTTATTTAAGCTATCCTTCTTTTAAAAAGGTAAGGGTATTAATCTACTTAGTATGTTTAAAGTGTTTAAAAGTCTTAAAGGGTATTATTAAGAAGAACTTTCGTTTCTTTAGTTTAATTCTCTTAACTTATTCTCTTTCACCTTCTAACACTTATTTTACTATTTAAGTAACTTAAAGGGCTAATTCTTCAACTCCTTTTACTATCTTAGTGATTTTTAAGTCAGGGTCCTTCCTAAACTTCCTTAATTCCTGGGCTTATAAGGTAAGGTTTTTAAAGCCTATAACAGCTAACTGGAATATTTCTTTTTAAAGTTAGTCTTTTATAACCTGCACCTTTAATAGTTCTAAGTTTCCACCTTAAAGTCGGTCTTCTATAACCTGCACCTTTATAACTAACTCTTTTAAAACACCTTTAAGGACTAGATATATTATATCTTAAGGTTCTTCCTCTTATTCCTTATCTCCTAAGTTACACTTATCTATTTAAATGTAATTTTCTTCATTACTTACTATCTTAATATAGATATCTTTTAAGTTAAACTTAATATATTTCCCTCCTTTTAAGACAGGTTTTTAACTGACTTACTTTAATAACAGGCATTACCGTGCCATATAGCCTTTCTTATTATAGTTAAAACACTGGACTTAAAACAGGTCCTTAAACTGTTTCTGCTATAACTGCTATTAAGGCTTATCGCAGTTAAGTTAATTCTGTCAGTTCACTATATTAATATCTATCAGCTTAGGGTAATAACCTGTTACAGTTAACTAATTCCCCTTCTTAAACTTACTTAACTAGGGGGTTTGCTTCTTTTAGAAGTTCTTTTAATAATAATAATTATAATACCGGTTATCGGCTTTAATAGCTATCTTAACTAATTCTTATAAACAGTTTAGTCAGTCTTTTTAATAAAGATCTTTAATAACATATTCCTTTAAACCACTTTAAAACAGTATTACTAAAGCCTTTTAACCGAGTTTAATCTTTACTACTTTTAATTTAAAGCGTATAGAGAACTTAAAGACTAAAGACGTCTGCCTCAGAGCTATAAGGTGTTACTTAACCCACCTTAAAGCGTCTAGTTCTCTAAACTCAGTTTAAAGTTAATCGATAAAAATGTTAAAGTTGTTAAAAAGGGCCTAAATCTTAAGGGCTTCTTTACACACTCTATCTATAAAAAGGTTATTAATTATCTTTATATAAGGTTTATACTAATAAGCAGTTACTTTATCTAATAAGGCTTTAGCGAACCTAACCTTTCCTTCTTCTTCGAAGAACTGCTTATTATAGTAGGTAATATAACTTTAAAGCTAGGCTATCTAGGACTTTAGCTACGTAGAGTCTCCCTTAAAGCGTAATAATAAAGGGAGCTTCACTTATTTCTTCTGTAAGCCCTTAAGGTTGTTATTCTCTAACTTAATAACGTTAAGTTAAGTTTAAAGTTTTTTAATAAGACTAATACGGCTTTTAATATCTCTAGGGAAGGCCTTGTTAAGTTCTTTAACCAGTCCCTACTAGTTAAGGTTTAAGTCTTCAAAGTGTATAATTAATTTATTAATAGTAAGGGGTTAAGGCTAAACTTACACCTCTTTAATCTCCTTACCTTTTCTAGAAGTTGATATATTAATGGGAGAGGGGTAATATCTGGGAATTTAATAAACAGCATTCAGAACTAAACGTTAGTATCATATTATAACCTACACCTAATATAGGCCTTAAGAGGATTAATACAGGTTAAGATAGAACGTATAGTAAGATGCTAACAGGTAGGGGGCGTTCCGAAGACGGCTTATTAAGCTAACACTTTTAGACGGGGGGTTTAATGTCACTGTAAGTCGTTATCATTATAGTGTATAAAGGTGAGTCTGAACAGTAGAATATAAATAAATAATTAAATATTAGCGTGAGGAACTAAAGTCCCTTATGGTAGTTGTAGATATAATTATAACTATTTATATTAACTAGCTAAAAGTACTTCGTACCTTACTTAGTGGCTTGTTGCTTAGTGGGGAACTGAGTAACTTGCTACTGAGCACTCCTTGCTTAGAGGTCTCTCGGGTGCTCAGTAGGTAAGCACTCCTGCTAAGACTGAGCAACTGCTGGTTGGTCGTAGGGGCTTCGGGTCTTTACACCCCTGGCCCAGTGCGCAGTACCGTGCGTACTGTCTTTCTGCACTGTTCCTTGTGCGGGGGATTCGTCGGGCCGCTCCGGCCCAAGTGACGGCCTGCAGGGTCGTCACATAAGCTCTTTTAAGTTAAAGTGCTCCTTTACTTCTTTTTACGTAAAGGTGTAAAAATTAAACCCTCTACCGCTAATACTTAATAACAGAATAGAGGTGTAAAGTACTTAAAGGGTGTAATTAAGGTAAAGGCAGCCTTTATAAGAGTAGGTTTAAAACTACCCCCTTACTTTTAGTGTGAAATTATCTCCTATATAGTATATTTAAATAACAGAACACCACATTAATTATTAAATTAAAGCACGCCTTATAAGGATACTATAATCCATATTATAAAACTGGAAGGCCAGCCCTAATAAGCTTAGAAACCACACTTAACTTATCTACACGCTTATAACTGTAAAGCCTTTACCTTTATTACAGAAGCGATTCTTAATGAAAATAAGAAGAATAAGCTTAAACTAAGAGCTTAAATTAGTTATTTAATAGCTTACAGGTCCTTAAACATCTATTAGATCTAAAACCCTTTTATAAACACCGTGGTAAGTACACGGGACGTGGTCTTTAATAAGATAAAGGTCTTTTATAGTGATTTAAAGCGTTTAAAAGATAACTTTAAAAATTAATCGTTATAAGAGATAAAGGAGCTTTTAAAGGAGCTTAAACTTTTTAAAAGGAAATAAGATAAATACACCTTAAATTTTATTAAAGAAGAGGAAAAAGAAGTACTTTTTTTTAATCCTAATAAAACATTTAAATACGTGGAAGAGGTAATAAAGCAGCTAAAGAGTATTATTATTAATTAAAACACATTTAAAGGGTGTAAATAAGGAGTGACTAATTACTATTAACCAGTTTTACTACTTAAGACGTTACTAACTTTTAAAAGTACACCCCCTCCTTACATAGCTATAGTAACCGCTATTATTAAAAGACTCCCTGGCTCTTATAAAAGCGTAGTGAATACAGTATATATGTAAGTAAACTACTCCTCTTATAATTAATGTAAGATAATACATTAAGGCGGACCTTAAAAGGCAGCATTTAACACTAGTTACTTAATAGTAAGTATTAAAACGTTAAAGGGGAGGTACATTATTAAAAAGGCTTTAGAGAAGGTTATAAGCTCCTAAAGTGGTGGTGATAATAGGGACCTTAAGTATAAACTTAAGAAGAAGGTGCCTAAAAGGCGCCCTTTTAAAGGGAGAGTATATTATAAAGATTTACCTATTCCTTTAAAGAACTTTAAAAAGTTACAGTATCACCTTTAAAATTTAAAATTTATATAAGTACAGGTAATCCACTTATAAAGTCATTAAGAGATAAAATCTTAAATTAAAACCGTAAAAAGTAACGTAAACGGCTATTAAATACTTAATTACATATAGGTATTAACTTATAAACTTAATAAATATAGTTTCCTATAGAAATATAAGGTAAAATTAATAATCTGTAGAGATTAACAGTATAGCTTAATCTTTAAAAGCACTTACACCTCCACATTTACAGGTTAATTATTCTAGTTATTAATAACGATTACAGCACGTTTTAACCTTAAGTTAATCTAATATAATGTAATTAATACCTTTATTTATATTAAACTACCTTATAATATCTATATGTAAATACCATCAGGTTTCGAGAAGAAAGGTATCGTTCTCCTACTTTAATAAGCTCTTTACAGGCTTAAGGAGTCCCCTCTCCTTTAGTAATGCCATTTTAATGTTTCCTTTCACAGAGAGAGCTTTAAACTAATACCTTATAAGCCCTGTTATTTCACTAAAGGAGGTGTGGTTATCTTCTTCTACGTTAATAATATAGTGGTTACTTATAAAGCTAAGTAATGGCACATTATAATAATATTAATAAAGCACTTAATGTAAACTTATAAGCTTTAAAACAGTAAGCTACTTTAATAATTTCTTAAAATAGAGATCCTTTAAAACTGTAAAAAGCGCTTAATTTAACTAAGTTAATTAAAGTATATTATAAAGTTAAAACACTTACTTTACGTAAATTAAAGAGAGTATAAGAAGAAGATGGCACGACCTTTAAAGAACCCTATTACCACTAAAGACCTCTTAACATATTTAAAGGAAGTTATTACAGCTTTAATACAGGATTACTAATATAAGGTGGGATTTATCCTTTACACCACTATAATCTTTAGGCTAGACATCACTTTTACGGCTTTTAAACTACTGTAATTTAACTATAACCCTAAACCTCTCTATTACTATATAGTTAATCGCTATATCCACTACCTCCTAAGCTTACAGCACTTTACATTAACTCTCAGGGGTGGGGATACCTTTAAAACCTAAAATAACACCAGTTTTACTAATAACTTTAAGGATTATAAAAGCTTATAAACCTACGTTATAAAGTTTTTTAACAGTGTGGTAAGGTAGTAAGTAAATAAATAAAATACCGTCACTACATCCACTATAAAAGTAGAGCTCCTTACCCTGGCGTAAATAATAAAGGAGGTAATATACACAGATTACTTACTAAGCGAATTAGGCGTTTACCTTACATACTGTAAAGTTATCCTTTAATATGATAATTAGTAAATAATTAGCCTAATTAATAAGGAAACAGCCATATTATAAACTAAGCTTAAACACGTGGATATTTATAATTACTAACTCTGGTAAGAGGCTGTAAATGGGAGGATTACAGTTAACTATAAGCTAACCGATAAGATGCTCACTAACGGCCTTATTAAGGCCTTATCGGCATTAAAGTTTAAACTATTCTAAAGCGTTATAGGTATATAAGACGCTTTTTTGTAACTGGCCGTGTACGTGACGTGTAAGATTACGGTAAAGGACTTAGAGGCTAGGGAAGACCTTTTTAAAGGTGGTGAAGTGGCGGTTTCAGACTGGTTATTACCGGATTTGGAGTACGAGAGTATAAGTATGGGTGAGAGTGATTAAGGAGGCTCTGGAAACTACACTGTTTTGCGTTATTTTAACTGTTTCAAAGCTTTTATTTAGAAGTCAATTAACTACTTGGAAGTGGAAGATTGAGGGGGTGTGTTAAATTACGTAATCGCGCCTTGGCGCCACGGAACCGCAGCGCGGCCGAGCACCAGAGCTTCGCTTGGCTGAGAGGACGGCTCCCTGAAGATAACAAGACTTGATGGCGGTAATTACTGTGTTCTTGGTTAACTGTGTTAAATTCTACAATTTAGGACCCCCGCTATTCGCGCACGAACCATAGCTGCGCGCTTAATCGCAGTGAGTTCGCGGCTGTTTCGCCTAATAGAACGGGCATTTCCTGATATAACGGTACCGAATTCACGCATTTTAGCCCATGTTTGCAGGAGTTATTACATCTGTAAAAAGGGGAGTTACATTTACGCGACGCGTCGAAATGGGGTGGCTGGGTACGGGGGCATGCAGGGGTGACAATACTTTTGAGAGGTGACTGTACTTAAAAGTACCGTCACACCACTCACAGATCTCCTAATGATATTAGCCTAATAGACACCTTAGCAATACCTGAGAAGGCATGCTAGACGATCATCATCCGCACAGGCCACAATTTTTGGCAGTGTCGTTTTCATTAGCAACCGCTTGCTTGTGTAACGATGCGGGGGAACCGTTGCGCCAACCAGGGCAAAAGATCTGTCAATGTAATCACACCAGTGCTTGTATCCCTTCCCGATTAAGCGTATATAGCGTATATATTACACTTTGACGTAAAGACTTGGCTTGATAACCATGGGCACTCTGCTTAGTTCTGGCTCACCGCCTTTAGGCAGCAGCATCTACCTGTCTATACTTACAGAAAAGTGGTTCGTAGCCTGTGCTCGGAAGGTATCCAGGATATACTATTAGAAAAGAGAGCACAATCTGCAGAGCGAATCGTCGCCCTAACCTGGCTAGCGTGGCAATCACACTGCTCATCAGCTACAACCCTGCTATCTAGTTCATCTACCCAGATACTAGATACTTAAAAGGTAACTCTCTAGTAAAGCTAGAGAGTAAAGATAATCAAGCATTTACAACCCCTTTTTTAGTCGCTCTGGAAGTAATCACAATAGTAGTGCAGCATTTCTGACATATACCTGTACTTTCTATCAGCGTATCCACAAATCATCCCATAATTTGTTATACAGACAGTCGTCAAGAATTTGTATAAGGCTGTTATAAGTAGTCGTTAGATAAAGCCATCTTGTGGGGAACGATGTTTATAATCACAATATAACCTAATATGCTCTACTTCAATAGCATGCTTTATTTTAATAACATGCTCCACTTTAATAACATGCTTCATTTAACGACATACTGTAACGTGGGTTAATAAGGATAGGCACTGCAAGTAGCAGAACGGTACCTATATTCCAAGGTTTTCATTGTAAATTGTTTAAGTGGTTACACTACCGTTATGATCACTACCAGTGCGGTCTAAAGAAGAAAAAGAGTTTTAATTCTTCTGTTCCTTAGCTCTCTGGCGAAGCTGGAGGGCCATCTTTATATAGCTACGTGCATGAAGTAGATCGTCAGATCGTGGCTGATCGCCAGTTTGATCGCCACAACTGCCAGCCACGGCCACGATCCACTGCGTGGATCGTACCCTCCTTTTTGACACAAATTATTAAAGTGACTCAAACAGGCGAAAGTGCGACGATCAGTGGAGAATTGCATATGTTACGTTCACACCATTACTATAAAGCGAGAGAAAGGGGTGGGGAATATAAGCGGTTAAAGCCACTTAATCCAGCGGCATCTGCCGCCGGATTAGGAGGGTAAGACCATGTTACTGAGACTAATAGTATAATAAGTAGTATATCTTTATATTATTTGTAAAAGAAACGTCGTTCATAATTATAAGAACCTCTTACTCTACTCCTCTATACTTAATCCCCACATACTGTAAGCTGTACAGGTACTTAATCGTCTGCTTTACTGCAGTTAGGTGCTTTAGGCTTAGGTTAATTAAAAACTGTAAGAAAATAGAGGCTATAAAGGTTACATTTAATTAAATTATAATTAATGTGTATAGGATAGATCTTATAAGTTTTTAATACTCCTTAACTTCTACCTTTAACGCACTCCTTATATTCTTAAGGAGTTCTATACTAGGGAGGGGGATATTTAGGAATACACCCTTTAAAAGGTTATACCGTTTAGTAATCTTCTTAATATATTAGTTATAAGCTAATTAAAGCTTTTATTTACCCTAGTCCCTAATTACCTAAATACCGATAAAGCTAAAGATCTCTCCTTTTTTATAAACTTTATACTGTATATAAAGCTCTTATATAATTATTTTTACAGCTTTATAATATTTTTTACAAATATTATAAGGTAATTGTTTATATAAAAAAGTATAAACACAGTTTTACTCTTATTAAACGTACGGTATAGCTCCTTATTTAATAAAGTAAAGCTAAGCTCTTTTAATATTAATGTAAACTCCTTATATTATAGTAATAGTAAGTCTTATAAGCTATATAACGCTTATTTAAGCTTATAATAGAAACTTTCTTCCTTAAAGCTATTTAAAAGCTTATATATTACTAAGGAGTTATTATCTTACGTAATGTATAAGAAAGCCTAAATTATATCGAATTACCAGATTTCCAGGTCTCGTTAAATAGTAAATCCTAAATAAACAAACAGCTAAAGTCGCTATATAAGTATTCTAAAGTATATTAACCTCTTAAAGGTTACCTTTTAAATAGATTTTAACTTTACATTTCTTAAATATATTATCTTTGTAAAACCTATAAGTAAACACCTATTTAAGCGGGAGTAGTTGTAAAAACATTATAGTACGTTTTATCTTACGCTATGTTCTTTTATAGAGAAGGTGCTGTATCTTAACTTAATACGCCTCTTTAAACTTAAAGCTAAGTATATAGTTTTCAAGATCCCTTTAATGCTTTAAAAGCTGCAGTTTAAAGAGGTTATCTTTATAAAGGTAAGGTAAGCTTAAAGCACTACTATTAAGAACACAGCGTGCAGTGTCTTATATATTTTACTCCCTTCTTTAATAACTATTTACTAATTAAGTAAAAACGTTATAAAGAAGCTTATAAAGCCCTTATTAAAAATTAAGTATTTAATCTTAATTCTACTGTAAATTTAAATAGTAAACGTATAAATTACTAACTTAAGTAATCTAATAGGAGCTAACTACTTTTAAAGTCTCTTACTTTATCTTAAAGTAAGAGGGTAGTTAATTTGTAGGTACGTATTCTGTATTTCCAGCTCTGCTACTATAATAATATCTTTAGTTAAATCTTCTAATAAGATATCTTTATACTCCTTTAAAGCTTTATACTTAAAGGTTATAAACGTCTTATTATAACTGTCTTCTTATAAGTAACTACTTTCCTTAAGATTTATACGTAACTTTACATTATTAATAAAAACCTTATCTAACTGTTTTAAAGTTTCTTATTATCTAAACCTTCACTTAAAAAGCTCCTTAATGTCTTTAAACCTATTATAATCTACAGAAGGTGATCTAACACGTTTACTAATTAAGTAAAGGTATAAACCCTAAATTTAAGGTTAAGTTTCAACCTTTAACGTTAACTCTAGAGTTAAAAGTCTTAATTTAGTACTTATAAAGCTTTCCTTAAGCTTTATAAGTTTATCCTTAATCTAAAAGAGTACTACTTTATCTTTAAGTACACTTACCTTTAAGTTTTAACCCTTAAGAGTATCTTCATTATCAGATTTAAAGGTTAAAGTTTATTATTAGTAAGTGTAAGTGTAACGTTTAAGTTTAAAACGTTAATAAGAAGCTTAAGTACAGATAAAACGTCTTATATCTACAGCTTAATTTTAATAAAGTTAAACAGTTATTAAGTAACCTATATTAATAATATTTTTACTTCCTTACTCTCCTTTTTATAAAGAGAATGTCTATTTGCACTATGACTCCGGTCTATTTGCACTATAACCCCGCACCACGCCACACATAACCCTAACCCCCGCCCGCGCTCAAATGCCCGTTTGCATTGTGCCATGAAATTTATTCTATTCTGCCACCACTCTGCTCCCCCACCACAACCAGACATCGCCATTCCACGGTCGCGCGCACTGCAGTTATCTGCGCGCAAGGGTAAGTAATCGTTCGGCGCACGATTTCCCGGGCTAATTGAGGGTTCAGATAGCCGAAAACAGCCCGCCGCGCGATGGCGCGATGCAAGCCGACCCCGAGGTCGATGTCGATGACGATGCTATCTTCGAGGACCCCGAACCCGCTAGCCAGCCAACCAGAGGCCGAGGAAGCAACCGTAAGGGACGTGCTCGTGGTGGTGCTCGTGGAGGCGTACGGCCTTCTATACAGTGTAAGGCCTCCCAGTAGGAGGGGGTTACTCTAGAGGGTAGCTAAACTACGCTGTAGGGGGTGGCTAAGCTGTTGCTACGCCTGTGAATAGTGGTAAGGCTAGAGGTGGAACGAGAGGCAGAGCTAGAAAGGCCTCTGGATCCAGTAAGGCATCGTTAACTGCAGGTATCACGAAGAACACATGAGGTAGTGGCCGAACCACGCGTTCCAGCCGGTCAGGTGACGTAGGAGCTGCTTAGTCAGCGAGTAATAGTTAGTAGTCAATTGTAATTTTATTGCAGAATCGAGCGATTTTGGCCCTGTTCGATCGATCAATTGCGAGTGTTTAATTGAATCGCGGACGCATTTGCGACCGCGGATCCGTGGATGCGACTAGGCATTTGAACGCGGGCGGGGGTTAGGGTTATGTATAGCGTGGTGCGGGGTCATAGTGCAAATAGACCGGAGTCATAGTGCAAATAGACATTCTCTTTATAAAAAAGCTTTTTATTAAATACCACATTACACGTTATAAGTACTGTTTTTAATTACAGGTATTAAATACAGTAGATATTAAAAGCTACATATCTAATTAAATACTTAATATACCTTTAAGGTTTAGTCTTAAAACTAAACTTATCCTACTCTACCTCTTACCTCTTATTAAAAACGTAAGTTTAATACCTATAAGTGTAAATCCTACTTTAATTTAAATAATAATTGTTAATTAAGCTTTTACTAAGCTTACCTAACAGTATATATTACTAAAAGTACTGTCTAAACTATTTATAAAGCTTCTTATTAAGTAATATCTAATTATTTCGTTAGTTAAAGCTCATCCTATATAAATAAGTAGCTACTTACACGTATTTAAGTTAAATCGATTTAAAAAGGTTTACTCCCTCCCTTATTTTAATAAATTTCACAATTAGCTCCTAACTTACACACTTACTCCTACTATTCAGTTTATATATATATAACAGAGTAGCTTCGATTTTAATCCCTTCCTTAATCACTTAAAGCTAATATAGCGTATATCCCTTAATTGTAATTATTAAAGTCTCTTAATCTTAATATATAATATATATAATAAACCTAAATTACCGTTTCACTTAATTTATAAAATTCTTAATAGTTTTAAACACTTCCAGCTTTTTTTTATCCTTTAATAGATAACAGAAAAGCTTCCTACTATACTTATCCTTAACCATAAGTAAGTAAATTAATCTATCCTATACTCTTTTAAAGCAAAGAAGGTCCTAGCTAATTTGTAAGAACAGGTGATAAGAGAAACCTTTAAAATAGTATTTTAAATAATTTATTATAAATACATAAGCGTGTAGTGTTTACAGTTAATAATCTTCATACCTATAATTATAACGTTACGTACTTATTTAATAAGTTTCTTAAAAGCTTCTAGCCTTAAGTGCCCTGCTTAAGTGTATTAAAGGTGCTTTATATCCTTTAAAGGTATAGCCATTACTGTAAATGCTTTACTCCTTACTTTATTATAATTACTAATATAGTACGTATAGTACTTTTAGTAAAAGGTATTAAGAAGTTTAAATAAGTAAAAATAAAAGTATATTATAAGAATATTAAATTATACTGTCACTTTAACTTCTTTAACATTATATTCTTTTTTATATTACTGTAACGAAATATATAGTTAAACTTATAATATTAAGCTTCAGCTTTAGTAATTAAAGCTTTTAAATCGATATTAATATAGAAACCCTTTATAACAGTTACGTTATTAAGTATTAAATCTTTATTATTAGTTCCTTTAAAGCTTATAAGCACCTTTAAGATCACTTACTTACTATATTTAAAAATTAAAAATAAGTTAATCTCTATTTAGATATAATCTTTAACTTTAATACACTAAAAGCTCCCTTTAACTAAGAGCGATTTATAATTAATAAGGTGTATTAATCTGTAATTATTAACTAGGGTATTGTTAAAGAGCAGGTGCTTAGTGAAACTTATAGTAAAGAACTACTTTATTACTTTAATAATCACTTTTATGATATAAACGTTAATTACTACAGTGTTAATAAATCTTAAGAACTTTAAAACACTTAAACAGTCTTAACTTTAAGTGGTTAAAATAACTCCCCACTTCTCCTAATAAGATTAATAAACTTTTAACTATTTTAAGTTTATAAATTACGCTTTAATCTTCTCCCTTATCTTAGATCTTAACATTTTAATACGTTTAGTGTAAATAAGAACGTTTAAAAGTAATCTAATAATTACTAAGTGTAAGATTTAACAGTTTATAAGCTCTTATAAGTGTTTTCTTTTATAAGGACAGTTCTTTTTAAAGCCTTAATTAGTCTTATTAGGTACTTTAAAGTGGTTACTAGTAAAGAAAACTCCACCTTACTTATTATTATTAATAACGTATTTCACTTTATAAATCTATATAAAAAGGATATAAGTGTAATCTGTAATTCTAAACGTTAAATATTTTATAATTTCCTGTTCTACTAATTTAAAAAGCTTTTAATTCACCTATTAAGGCGCTATACGTACTGTAATAGTTTTTAACCAGTCCTTAATAATTAAAGGCCCTTAGATCTCTATGATTTTAAGCGCTTTTACCATATAATAAACTGTTTCCTAATCTTTAATCTATTACTCTTTTAATACGTTAATATTTTTAACTTATTCCATTATTACATAATATTCCTAATAGATTTAAAAAGTAAGGCTTATCTTACTAAACTTAAGTCATTATTAAAAGAAGTGTATAAACGCCTAAATTATATATTTACCGTTTTAAATTATCTTTTATATAACTAGTTTTTTAAAACTTTTATTAACTGTATAATTAACTTAGTTTTAAATATATTAATATAAGTTAATAGTTTTAACAGTAACTGTAATAAAAGTAACAGCTTTATTTATTAAGTGTTTATATTCCTCTTTAATATTTTATTATATAATCGTAATAAGATTTAACTTATCCTTAACTGTCTTTAAAAATAAGGCTGTTAACTCTTAATATTTATAAGTGAAGATATATAATTTAATTACCTTCTTTTAACGCTTATTAATAAGCTTATAGATTATTAGAATAATTAGCTTAATATATGGATTAACTATGTTAGGAGCAGTAGGATTAATAAGATACTAGATCCTTTAGTTTATTATGTAATATTTAAGAGTTTTAAACTAAAAGGGCTACTCTTACGCGCTTTTAAGCTTCTAACTATTAGCTAAAATACTTTAGTAAAAGGCGTTTTCTTCTGCTATAATGGGCGATTCAGAGGATTAGCAAAAGGGTTTTATAAAGGGTACTGCTTATAAGCGTCTTAATTAATTAATTCCACACTTTATTCAGTTAGATAGAGCCGGGCTTATAACTGTGGAACGTTTTTAACTGAGGAACGAGGAGCTTAAGAGCAGTGGAAATACAGTTGCAAAGTGACTTAATTTAGTAGAAAAGGGGAGTGTAAAGCACTTCCCAGTTATATATAAATGGAAGCTCCCTGTGTGTGGGGAGAGCATATGATCCAAGGCCCCTGCGCTCCAGCCAAGCCTGGAGCGGTAAGGCGCCTGCGCGCCTGAGTGCTAAGAACTGCCGCTGCAGTTCGACAACCTTCCTTATAACTGTGAATAGTGGCAAGCCGTGTGGCAAAGCCGCGCGGCTACAATTGCGCGTCTGTGGCAATAGTTACATATCTATTGTTATGGTGGTTTCCAGACTCTTCTTCTAACAGTTCTAGCTTCTGGCCAGAACCCCCTTCTTTCTGACAATACTCTAGGCTGTGATCTGATATCCACTTGAAAAAGCTCATAGCTAAGCTGATCCTTAAGCTGATCCTTAAGCTGATCAAGGATGCTGGATCGCCTGATAAAGTCCGGATTATTAGTGTAGGGCACGAAAGCTAGCTATCTTTAGTTTATACCTACATTAATAAGTGGATTAAGGCTACTGCAGAGGTAGTAACAGAACGTCTAGAAGGAGAGTGGGAAGTATGTGCTGATTTTAAGGGGTAGTCTCTTAACACTCGGTAGATTCTCACTACGTATGTTATAGCTAAGGTTATGCGGCTTCTTACGAATAGGGGCCCCCTTATTCGTAAATCGTTTATCGATACTGGTATTGCTGTTGCCCTTAATGGGTCTGAGGACTACTTGATTAATATTAAGCGTCTTCAGGAGGCTAATATTAGGCCTGATTTTACTGGTTGGGAGACAGTAACAGCGAATTACGCGCTTGAGGAATACGAGCCGGACCCCGTTAACGGCGACCTCCTTTTCGAAAACCTCGGCGTTAACTATTGGAAGCTCACAAAACGCGAACTGTTAGTTATTGCTAAGACACGTGGTTTGACAGTTAAATCTAAGGATACAAAATAACGGCTGGTGGATCTGTTGAAGGAGTAAGATGCCGAGAGTTTTGTGGATTCGGAGGTTGACGACGAAGAGGTGGATTACGAAGAATGAAGAGTGCTAGAAGCAGCGAGTTTGCAAGGAATTTTATACTACAACCAGCTATCTAATCCACCAGCCAGTCTCTCCTGCTTATCATTGCCGTACAACCTACCTGCAAAACAACACGCCTCTCAACACCAAGATCCACAGAATGCACGCAAATCCACAGAATCCAACACCCTGGCTCTATGGGGGGAGCTAGTCTCACTGCCCACAGGGGGCTGGCTTCCACTAATCCAAATCCGGCGGTTTTAAAGGGGCCGCTTACTTAGAATCCAGAGGCTGAAGCGGTGGCTTTGCGTGGCTCGTGAGCGTGCACGTCCACCGAGTAAAACCGGATTTATCGAGAGAATATGGTAGCACGCGATGTTGGCTGTTAATGCCCTGGTGGGTGCAGCCTTTCCCAGGCTTTCCAGATCATCAACACCCTTCCTGCGAATGTAATTCCTGATATCGTCGAATGTGACAAGCCTATTTCTCACGAGGAAGGCTGTCTTCTTTCCCTGGGATTCACGTTGGTAGTACGCGTACTCCATGTCTGATTTCTTGAGGTTGCGTTGTAAATCCCAGAAACGAATTTTTTTCTTGAGCATCGTCTCGCTAATCATAATCAGTACCGTGGTAGGCAGGCAGGTATCCGATCTAACTTATTGACGGAGGCTCTTACCTCGGATAAAATGAGCGCTGCTGAGCGAGTTGACTTCTGAGTTCTTGGAAGCTTGTGGCTTTGTCTCGATACTGTAAAGTGATGATATCTCGCTGTTCTTCCCATTGCTGCTTGGTGTAAGACTTTGCCGGCCTGGTCACGGCGGTAAAAGGAGCGACAAATTCCATGTTGTGACAACTGCAGGGGAAAAACAAGCAAGGTTTAAATGGGAAGACTTGAGAGACAATTTGAGGTTTGATATAGAATCATACGGACAATGTGGCTGAGAAGGAAGAAGGAAGAAACTGATGGTGGAGGTGCCCAGGTAGCGTGCGCTCTCCATCCTTTATATACATGTTGAAACTCCCACGTCAATTCAAAGTTACTGTCTCAGCCCCACTCAAACGTTTCTCGTAGCACCTGTTCACAGCTGCTGCTTGTTTGAATCAATGTGATTGGAAGACAAATGTTACCCGCAGCTACCCTGACCAATCAAGCTGATGATGCAGCCAGAAATCATGCAAGCCAAGGCCGGCAGAGGGGCGGATGGCAAACTTTCCAAGTCCTCGGAATTGCGGAGCTTGGGTTGATTTTGGTTGATCTCGTCCGGCAGCCGTATCTCCTTTTGTGGGGCGCCAGAGTACTAAAGTACCAGACCGACAAGCAAAAGAGCCTGCCGTTGGGAAGAAGCCAGTTAAGAACACGTCACAAACAGGTTATAGCGCGCTTCCTGACAGATCGTTCCCTCACCTAGGTTTTGTCCCAACCCTACTAGACCGGATCACAAGCTAGAAGTAGAGCCCGTGAAAGGTCCACGAGAGCGGCAAATCCAGACATTGTACTGCACCGCACCGACAGACTACGATACTCGCTGTATTCGTAGCGAGAGTCCTGCCTTAAAGACTATCAAACTTCGTGAGCTCTCTAGCTCTGGTCCTGAACCATACAATTCACAGAATTAAAGAAACATCTTTTAGGAGACAGCAGCAACTCATTGAAATTAGTCCGAACGTCAGGTTTGACGTTATAAAATAACTTTTTTTTTTTGGACGACAAGCATGTAACGAGACAGATTGAAATTATTGACGCGTTTCATTAGAAGGAGAGAGTGGGCTTTCATGGGATAAGTAATGAAGAACTAGGCTGGAAACGGTTTAAACAGGTTTTATATAAAAAAGTATAAATAGGGGCCTTAAGAGCTAGGAGACTACGGAGGGGGGTTGGGGCCTCTCCAAGGGCTTTTTTTTTTGGTCGCTCAATAGCCAGACCAAGGGTAAATTTATATAAAGACCAGAATTAGTACCTATAGTTGCGCTATTTTGGTGAGGGACTAAATCTAGGCCATCGAAGCGTGTCAGGGCTTATTTGGCTTCGAAATTCAAGCTGCGGGGTATTATTACAGTAGAATCTTATGGTTTTATGGCTGAACGATCGGCCACCTCCAGATATAGATTTTGACGATCTTAACGAACGATATTTGCGGGTGTGGGAGATTACTACTCCTCTTAACTAGGTCTAGTCGAGGCAAATTCCATCGTATCAGCTTCTCTCGCATAAAAGCATCTTCGATTTTCAACGGGGTGTCGGTGAGCATCTTGATGATTGAGTGACCCGGGCCCATGCCGCAGGCATGGTTAAGCTTTAGTATACCGAATTATACCGAATTACAAGGTCTTATCTACGAAACCGCTTTGTAAGAGACGCCGATGGCTTGCGTGACCGGCCATCTGTCGGCTATATATGGGTACCCTGGTTTTCAGTTCACACATGCAATCTAGGTAACATTCACCCCTGTCAGATCCAATGAGACTAGGTGAACTGAACCTCATTTTAACTATCATCACGACAGAGCAGCTAGATATATAGATCGCTTAAAGGGCATATGGGTGTGCTTCATGATGTTAAAGATGCAGAAAACCTGCAGGAACCGAAGCGCGCCAGTAAACGAAGCGGGAGAAATTGCCATTCGCGGGGGTATTTTACCCGACTTTATACCTGTCTCCACCACTGGTTGATAGCACGGTTCTGCTGCTGCAATTTTCGCCACCGAGACGGCTAATGCGACCGAGGCGACCCGGAAAGAAAGCAAAAGCTACACCGGTTCAAGGAAACCTTGCGAGTGATCCATTTCAAGAGAAGGGCCGTCTACGGCAAACCGAGATGAGATCTGTTACCGAGCTGTCACGATGCAGGTCCCATCACCGGCACTTGGTGACAGCGGGAAGACCTTGGATTATAAGCCCCCAATGGCATCAGATTTTCTGGGCATTAAAGAGCATATCAGCGCCCAGAAAGCGGCGTATAATCCGAACCTGGGACACCCTTGCCGCAATGCCCCACAACATAACTATAAGCGACCAGTCATTAACCTCGACCTATAGCTATGATCTCGACGGGGCTGCTCAAGGGCCTTGCTGCCCTGGGTTTCAGCGTTGGAGTTCAGTCACAGGGGACAGAGTCGTGCGTCGAAACAGTAACGGCAAGAATGGGGGACACCTGCGCTTCCCTGGCCGAGTTTGCCGGCATTTCAGTATCTCAGTTTCTGAGGTCCAATCCCCTGGTAACGAACTGTGAGGTTCTTGTTGGAGGCGCTGCCTACTGCAAAATAGGGACTGCTAGTGGGACACCCACCGTCGCAGCCGGCCTCCCCTCATTCCCCTCATCGGCTTCGTCGCCATCGCCTTTGGAGACTAGCGGGGATGGGGCCTGTGGAGGGAATGTTACTTGCGCCGGGTCGCGATTCGGCCGCTGCTGTTCCGCTCACGGCTTTTGCGGAACCTCGATCGACTACTGTGGCGAGGGATGCCAGGTTGGCCTTGGCCAATGTGGTGACGTCTCCTCCGAGACAAACGCAGTCTCGATCATAACGGTTGTTGCAACAAGCACAGTTCGCGTCACTGATACTGTCACTACAACACTTGTGACAACGACAGTGGCATCAAATTCGGCCAGTACTCGCACGACAACTACAAAAACCCAGAGTCCGACAGTCAAGCCATCGCTTACACTTCCTAGGACCCCAAATAATTGTCCGTTTCACACCCCAAGTTCCTAGACCTTTTCAGCTAACCGCCACTTCCCTCCGCCCTCAGGCAAAACCTACGATCAAATCCGCGACGACGACAACTGTCGCACCATCGCAACCCGCAACAGCCTCAACCTGCGTGACTTATACAGGCTGAACCCTGCGATCAACACCGGGCCATTTCTCCCCGGCCCGTTCCCCGGCCTCGGTGGGCCGGGGAGTTGTTCGCCTGGCAGGCCGCTGCCTGATCCTCTGGGCCTATTATGTCGTATCAACTGTGAGGATCTGTGGAAGGGGTATTATGTGTGCACATCGGTGCAGGCAGGGTGGGGGTTGGGCCCAGGGTTGGGCCCATGGTAGTACCATTGTTGGAAACGGGGTCTTGGTTCTGGGACTCGGCTGAGCTGGCAGGCGACATCTCTTATGTGCGTTCAAATTTCCCGCTAGGGCGGTACAACCAATGCTAGGCACGAAAAGCCTCCGAATAGATAGGTAATTAGGGAGCTATGCTCCTCTCTGGTACATAACAAACAGCAGACCTGATTCCTCCTTCACACCCCCACGCCAGCCACCGAAGGATCAATGCTCCACAATCGTGATGGTCCCATCGGAATCAGCCCGTTCACAGCTCACGACGTGGAACGTAAGTAGTTGAAGAAAACGCAAAACGTCTAAAAGTAGCCATGTAGGCAGGGTGGCAAAGTCCATAACGGAGGGGAGAAGCGGAAGATGTTTGCTCTTTCGGAAAAGAAATTGCTCCTCTTCAGCAAGTCCTGACTCCTGAGCCCAGCAGACCCTGTCAATTTCACCTTTTGGTCCATCTCCATTCCCCTTGCCCGCCATGAATTTGAGCTTGAATGTATCCAGACCAGCTAAGTTGAACCTAGCGCGTCGGGCTTGCTCATTGAATGGCTGGAGCCAGCTGAACGTGTCATGTTCATAGTGCGTAAGGGGCCACGCTTGAGATTCCAAGCCTTGAAAGAGCATCTCCAATCCACCAACACCGTTGCGCTAGCGAACCTAGAGGTTGAAGAGACCGCCGAGTCCGAAATAATCACCAACATAATCGTCTAGGGATGGCCGTGGTGGCGTGCCTGGGGTACGCGCCTTTCGAGGGCGTTGGCGTTGTCGATCTCACGACGCGCATGGTTGGTGGCCGCTTCCTTGGCTAATGCTACGTAGTCAGTTTTGCTTTCGCTTTCGATGATGGTGTCGACCAAGAGCTGTAGAGCCCAGCCGGAGGCATCGCCTAGGCCAATTGCGTTTGAGACGGCGAAGATGACGGTGTCATTGTAGTCGGGAAGCATGCCGATCATGCTCGTGTAGCAGGCCAGACTTCCCGTGTGCACAAAGCAAGAGAGTCCCACCCGCGTTGGTCACCAGTTGTGGCATTTCACGGACAAACATACTGTTGCACCCAACACCAGCAATAAATTGCGGCAGCTGGATGCGGTCCATGCCGAGTCCGTAGGAATTCTCCCTTAAATGCGATGGCGAGTTCTTGCTGATATGAACTGAGAGTTGCTTCACAGCTTCTCGTAGCGGGTTTCCTGGTGGGGGCTTCTGTCCAGATAGCTCGGCTTTCTGCGCAGCGAGTAGCGCTGACCCGTAAACGAGCATATCGTTGACGGAGCTTCGAATAGCTTGCGCCGGGGCCATGATGTTTCCATCTCCGGTCTTGGGAAAGGAGAGGCGGAAGTGTGTTTTGTCATCCAGCACTGCGTAGGGATGAGCGAGGTTCGGGTCTGAATTGTCATGTTTGGCCGAAGTGTGAGTGAGCCCCAGAGGCTGCAGGACGCGTGTCTGTAGAAAGGCACTAAGGGTTTCACCAAACAGCTTCTCGATGACTTGTCCGGCAACACAGAAGGGCTAGTTGCTGTAGCTGTATTTGGTGCGGAACTTCGACATTTGCTTTAGCGCGTTGAAAACGGGAAGCGTTTGAGCCTTTTGCAGCAGCAGCTCCCCATCGGCACCATACCACCAGTTGTTGGAAAACGCAAGGCCAGAATTGCGGAAGAAAGATCCGCAACTGACAGTTGCTCCGTAGTGAGTGCGTCCTGCGTGTCGAGCTCCGGAAGGATGTTTTTGACTGGTGTGGTCCACGATACCTTTCCCTCATCCACTAGGATGCCCATGGCGCTCGCGACGAAGGATTTTGTTAATGAAGCTATGCCGTAGGCAGTATCCGGGTCGACAAGAAGTCCTTTTTCCACATCGCGGTAACCATAATGGGCGGTGTGGATGATCGATCCAGCTTGCGCAACTCCAATCGAGAGACCAGGCGAGCCCGTTGCCGAGCAGATGGACTGCATTGCATCATCAAGTGCCCGCAACTGACTCAATAAGCTAAGCTCCATGCAAATAGATCTGGCTGTTAGCGTCGATCCCTACAAGCTGCGATGAATATTCGCGCGAACATTTTGGTGTCCTTGCACGTGGTTGTGCGGACTTCGATCTCCAACCGAGGGACAAGACGATAGACTTGGATCTGAGCTAGCGAAGACAATACAGCTGAGCACATGATCCTTGGAATCTGCTCGAATAGTAAGGTGTTGGGGATGGACAGCAAGAATATTGTGGATTGTTGCGCGGTTGCATGAAGAAGGCTTCGAAGGCTAGGGCTGGCTGAAATACTGGCCTGAGCAGTGGGGCTAGCCCCACTATTTCAGAATACCATATCATGCTAAACCTAATTTGGCTAGTTCAACGGCTCTTACCCTGGCTGAGATTTTGCGGGGTGCCTTGCTGCCTTGCAGAACCTGTACGGATTACCAGTCCAGAGAAAAAAAGACCTTGCTCCGTCTTTCACCCAGGATACAAGTTTCCTATCGTTTTCTCGACTGTCTACTGCCGCAGACATGTGCTATCAACTCGTTGAGTTCTATTCCGCGTGTCGATGTCTTTACTACCAACATGCAGTTGATAGATGTGGGGCGTACGGGCGGCCGGGGCATGGAATCCAACGAAGAACAATTCTTGTAGGATATGCCTGCAGCGATCACGCATATGGAGCCAGCTGGAGCAACGCAACTACGAGAGATAGTAGGCCTTCTGAACCGACACGCAGCGATGGTCACCGATTGACCACCGCTGCGGGCGGCAGGCTCAATGTCGGCCCTGCAGCCGCCACCCCCAAGGCGAATCCGGGCATTATATTGGAGGTAACAAAATCGATTGTCTCGGCCCAGGAGAAAAAAGCCGAAGTCAGGGAATTAAATTCTCCGGATTCTACCTCGAAGGGCGACATCGACTTCGCACAGCCCGACTCTGACGACTCAGATGCTTGGTGGCATGACTCGGATGAAGAGAGCGTCGTTTCCGTTGCCTCTTCTGCAACAACCATCAATGGTGACACGGTCGGCTTGCTCTTCTCCAATCTCTTGCGCTTCGGGGATCTACGATATCTCTGGCCACAGCTCATTGCGCGATCATTGACCTGGAAGCGGTCCCACCGCACCATTGAGAGACTGCTGCGGCGCTACTCTGACGATTTGCGCAAACTCGCTCTCAACGAAACCGATGAGTCGATTACCAAGGCCGACAGGGCATTGCGTATACAAGCGTCCAGGTTTGTGCGCCGATCGCGTGTCAACATCGCACGGCGTATCTGTGAGGCCCACTACGACGCCACCGAGCCGCCGTCCATTGACAGCGAGCATGAAGGACTCGAAAGGAAAGATGGCGGGCGCCCATTTCATGACCGGGACAGCGACAGCGACGGCAACGATGATTCGTTATTTGTGTTTGAATTCGCACATGCATTCCTCTTCCGGACCGACCCTATCCTGTTCTTGCAGGCCAATGTCAAAGCATTGGTGAGGTTCCGGGCTACGGACACAGCGTCGCCATGGGACCGCATTTGGAATCGGGCCAAACTAACATTTGAGAACGCTTTCTTGACGGGCAAGCATCGCCCATCGCAGTTGGCAAACAGCACGAGGCTTCATTGGACCTGTGTAAGTTTGGAAGCCCGAAACCAATGCGCAGCTAACCGAAGCCCGATAGGCGTGTGGTAGAGCATTGTATGACGACTACGTCGGCTACCAGCCGGAGGCCCTGGCTGAGCTACACAGCTTCCTTCAGGGCTACGCAAAGGGTCTGACGGTAGATAATACTGTTGAGACCTTTGATGTGGAGAACAACCCAGAACAGCCGAGGGGCTGGAAAAGCACCATCGCAAGAGCTACCTCGGCTTGCGCGGCACTATTCGCTTTCACAAAAGTGCTAGACAGTCTACCACGGCACCGCCAGGATGAGAAAGAAGTCATTACCACCGGGGCCTGCACAAGCGCGGGAGTAGGCGGCGCCGTCACCCACGACTTCCTCCTCCTCTGCATTCCCTTCATGCGCTATGGCACGAAGGTGTACCAGCCTGAGATTTGTCGGATAAACTCCGATCAGGAGTTCCTCCATTTGCTACGGCGCTACTACAACACTAAGAGGGGCAGAAGCTCCTGGAGGTCGCTCCGCAAGGTGAACTCGATAAACTTCGTGAAGGTACCATCTCCACGTCAAATTGAAAACACTGAGTCCCTTCGCTAATCTACTTGCAGTTCGAAATGTACCGCAGCCATCTCGCCGATATTCACCTCTGCCCATCAGTCCCTCCCCCCGATAAAATCGGCACCGAGTACCACTTCGATGCTGGGGCAGAGCCTGACATCACACCGCCCATCGGCCCCAACCTCCTGACACATCTATTCGAGCACCCTGAACATGCTGATGTGCTCCCTACGGTCTGGAATCGCATCCCCCGGAAGCTCCGTGCTGAGTTGACCGCCTGTCCAACGCGGGGAAGCTCGTTCGGATGGGGCCTGCAACTTGCGGAGGGAATGGAATGGTTCATGCTCTTTGTGCTCGGGTGTGCTGGGTTCTTAGCCTGCTTGCTGGTTGCCGTCGTTTGGTCTCTTGTGCAGGGTGATGTGCAGGGAGGATTCTCTATCGGAGGGTTTCTGCTGGCGTTTCTGGTGTTTTGTGGCGGTATTGCGCATACGGCCGTTGCAGAGTAGAAGCGCCATGACCCGCACGATACCAGACCATGCCCTGTTTACCTTTGAGTACAAAAACCGTGAACAAGGTTTTGTCCAATGCTTGTCTTCACCAGCTTCTGATTTAGGGCATTCAGGCTGACGAGATGGTGGGACGGTGCACCATGGGTGTTGGATCGGTTTTGGATGTGTGCGGATGAGCCACACCATTCAAGGTTAGCAACTTCGCAGCTGTGGTGGTATGATAAGAGAGACATCGTTTCAAACTTTTCTGTTTGGCTGCACGCAATTTCAGTCCCCATCAATCGCTTTGGCTTCTAGCCGAGTCCATAGGTAGGCACGAGGTTTCTTAGAGGTCGGCGTGTCTTGGCATTCAGCCAGTCGCAGCGAAGAGGCCAAACAACTTTAATGGCACGAAATATTGTGCTAGAGGCAGTGCACGGCCATATTGGAGAATGATCTCGGTTCCGGGGCAAAGGCCCAACACACAACCGGGATGGAGATGGGCCGTCTAATAGACCAGCTCATGCAAATCATTTGGGGGCGTTCGTCTGGATAAACGCAGCAGGTAAGGTAATGATCTCCTGAGAGGGGCCAGATATCGATGTT